>JRYF01003611.1_pt1 | contig 18874 bp, 18 predicted proteins | sample 235331 | NCBI WGS metagenome assembly JRYF01 (sample SAMN03074217, study PRJNA261475) | activated sludge metagenome | biome: Wastewater Treatment Plant; feature: Wastewater; material: Activated sludge; isolation source: activated biomass of a wastewater treatment plant treating hydrocarbon... ...
CATTTCGGTGGCTCCTTCGGTTGCTTGCTAGGCAACCCGCATGGTCACATGCGGGTCGAAGGAGCCGCCACCTCAGCTCACACGTTCAGCAATTCGCGGGACATCGCCCTTCGACCGTGCAGTTCTCAAGTACAAGAACCCCGGTCAAAATGGTGTCGTCAGGAAGAACGATCGGACTCCCTGCTTCGGAAAAACTCGTTCGGATATACGTGCCTCCAAGCATGGCGATCGCCCCTGGGCCGACGAGCTTGCAGCGTTTGAATTGCTTGTTAGAGTGAACTTGGTACGGCCGCCGGACATGGGTAACAGAATCGTCGGGGGACATAGGTAACAGGTCTTCCAAACTGTGGGTACCGCAGGAGGTGCCCGATGCCTTGGAGTCAGATCTCGCCTATGGACCAGAAGACGCAGTTCATCGCCGATTGCCTGCGCCAGCGCTTCTCGATGACCGAGCTGTGCGAACAGTACGGCATCAGCCGCAAGACCGGCTACAAGTGGATCGACCGCTACCTGCGCAACGGCCCCGAAGGGCTGACGGATCGGTCGCGGCGGCCGGCCAGCAGCCCGAACGCCACCGCGCCCGAGATCGTGCAGGCGCTGCTGGAACAGCGGCAGCGCCATCCGAGCTGGGGCGGCAAGAAGCTGCTTACCGTCATCGGCCAGCGTCATCCCGACTGGGAGCTGCCGCACCGCTGCACCGTCTGCGACATCCTGAGCCGGCACGGTCTGGTGCCGAAGAAGCCGCGCCGCCGCGCCCTCGGCCATCCGGGTGCGCCGAGCAACACGATCCTGGCGCCGAACGACCTGTGGTGCGCCGACTTCAAGGGCCAGTTCAAGACCGGCGACGGCCGCTACTGCTACCCGCTGACCGTGACCGACGGCTTCAGCCGCTACCTGCTCGGCTGCCAGGGGCTGCTGTCGACGAAAGTGGTCGAAGCCAAGCCGGTGTTCACCCGGTTGTTCAAGGAATACGGTCTGCCGCTGGCGATCCGCACCGACAACGGGGTGCCGTTCGCCACCACGACGCTGGCAAGGCTGTCGTCGCTTTCGGCCTGGTGGGTGCGGCTGGGCGTGATGCCGCAGTTCATCGAGCCGGGCAAGCCGCAGCAGAACGGCCGGCACGAGCGGATGCACCGCACCTTGAAGGCCGAGACGACACGGCCGGCGGCGGCCAGCCTGCAGGCGCAGCAGCGCCGCTTCAATGCCTTTCGCGCCGAGTTCAACAATGAGCGGCCGCACGAGGCCTTGGAGCAGGCCACGCCGGCGTCGTATTACCACCCCTCGCCGCGACCGATGCCGAACCGCCTGCCGGCCCTGGTCTATCCGGACCGCTTCGAGGTGCGCTACGTCAGCGCCAACGGCGGCATCCGGTGGAAGAAGGACTGGGTCAACGTGTCGATCGTCTGTGCTGGCGAGTACGTCGGGCTGGAGGAGATCGACGACGGCATCTGGAACGTGTACTTCGGCGCGCTGCGCCTCGGACGCCTGCATGAGCGGCACATGCGGATCGAAGACGCCTACGGGCGACTGCGGCGCCGGTGACTCAATCAAAATTCTCAGAAGGCGCAGGGGGCGCTGCCCCCTGCAACCCCCGAACTGACAGGAGGAAAATACGGAAATAAAAGAAACAAGCCGGGACAATGCCAAGAACCCCTGTCACCCATGTCCCACGACGTTTCTGTTACCTATCTCCCCGGCCGATCACTTGACGTCGCGGCAAGTAGAGGTCAGGCAGGTATATGACTTGGTCGGAAAAGCTATCCGCAAGGGGGTTCACCTTTCCCCTAGGCTGAGAAAGCGCCTGCATGTAGGCTGCCTCAGCCGACTGCCGGCGTGCCACATTTACCAGGAGGAAGATGGTTGAAATGAGTATCGCGGAGATGAGGCCAATTGCGAACCAGGCGACAGGGCCAACTGCTTGAAACAGTTCCGTTCCGCCCGCGAGTAAGCCCGCGGTAGTTCCGCCGCTCGCGACAACGATCAGCGTGACGATCCGCCACGCCCATTCGGCCGCCGAGAGGTTGCTCTCGAATAAGCCTGCCCAGCGAAATAGCTTTTTCAACATCTGACGCCCCTTATGGGGCATAACGCTGGCGGTAACCCGGCGGCGGCCGGAAACCTTTGATTTTCAGAATCCGCCTTATCCGCCGCTCGGGTTCACCGCTTTGTTCGCCCTCGTCTCACGACTCGGCACAATCCTGATTAGGTCCATTTGTCTGGCACTTCGCGTTGCGCACGACTCCGCCGCGCTCTACTACAACAACACGCACGCCAAACAAGTCTTCACCACATTTGTACCATTACCCCGATGGCGAACGTACGTGATCGACATCAACGCCATCGCGCGAAGTCCCGCCATCGCCAGCGACCGAAAAGAAGTTCTGGTTACCTGTTTCTGGTTTGGGCTCGCCGGTCCAGCACTCGACAGGTTGAGGGTATTCGTTGACGACTTTGGCACCCCAAAATGACATATTCAATTCTCCAATTTCTACATTCCAGGGATGTCAATTCCGAACTCCTGTTCGACACGCCCGGCTAAATCTGGCTTGCTGTTTCCTCCAAGATCAATCAGGTCTGCAACAACGCTGATCTCGTGCCATCCCCGTTTTCGGTCAACTACCGAACCGTGCGCTCGGGCGCGGACAACAGCCATTACTGTGTTGTGGCTTGTTTGGTACCGGCGAAGTTCACGAATGTGTTGAGCCTTCTTTTCTTCGAGTCGGAGTTTCAGGTTATCGTCGTTGCGGCTAGCAGCGAGATCGATTGCCGCATCGTACACTTCATTCACGTCGCTTTCGGTGACGAGATTCAATCCACCTGCGAGCACACTGACTTCGCCACCGCCGTTGCTCGAGCTATGCACGTGAGTCTCGGTGCTTAGGACGACGTATCCAGGCGGTGGATTGTAAACCGCAGAGCCAGTTTCGCTTCTCGGAGAAGTGCCACTCCAGGAAGCAGTAACACGAAGGTGGGATATTGCGGTTACACGGATTCGGTCAAGTAGCATCGTGGGTCTCCATCAAGGTTGAAGTTGGAACAAGGTAAAGTTTTGAATTGCATTGGCGAACGTAATGTAGGGCGCAGACGTCCGTACAGCAGCGTGCGGCCCTGCGCCCTAGTCCGCCCGCCGCATCGCGCAAACGCGTGTTGCATCATCGACTTGGCCTCGATACTGTGTTTATATCCAGTATCTGCCGCGCCCTAGCATGGCCGCCGCCCCCTCTGCCCCGCTGACGCTGCTCGACGCGGTCCGGCGCGAGATCCGCGCCCGGCATCTGAGCTTAAGAACCGAGCAGCAGTACGTCTACTGGGTCCGCGGCTTCGTGCGGCACTTCGATCGGCGCCATCCGCGGGATATGGGTGCGGCCGACGTGCAGGCTTACCTGTCGATGCTGGCCAACGAGCGGCGCGTCTCGGCCTCCACCCACAACCAGGCGCTCTCGGCGCTGCTGTTCCTGTACCGGGCGGTGCTGAAGCAGGAACTGCCGTGGCTCGATCAGATCGAGCGGCCGCGCCGTCCGCAGCGCCTGCCGGTCGTACTCACCGTCGAGGAAGTGCAGGCGGTGCTCGCCCATCTGGAAGGCGAGAACGCGCTGCTCGCACGCCTGCTGTACGGCACCGGCATGCGCATCATGGAAGCGCTGCGGCTGCGGGTGAAGGACATCGACTTCGCCCGCCACACGGTGATCGTCCGCGAGGGCAAGGGCAACAAGGACCGGGCGCTGATGCTGCCGGCGTCGATCGCCGGCGACCTGCGCGCCCAGCTTGCCGCCTCGCGCGCGATCTGGCTGCGCGACCGCGCCGACGGCCGGCCCGGCGTCGAGCTGCCTGATGCGCTGGCGCGCAAGTATCCGCACGCGGCCGAGTCCTGGCCGTGGCACTGGGTGTTTCCGCAGGCCACGCTGAGCGTCGATCCGCGTTCCGGCGTGCGCCGGCGGCACCACCTGTTCGACCAGACCTTCCAGCGCGCCTTCAGGCGGGCCGTCCTCGCCGCCGGCGTGCACAAGCCGGCCACGCCGCACAGCCTGCGGCATGCGTTCGCAACGCATTTGCTCCAGGCCGGCTACGACATCCGCACGGTGCAGGAACTGCTCGGCCATGCGGACGTGGGCACGACGATGATCTACACGCACGTGCTGAAGGTCGGCGGCATGGGCGTGAGGAGCCCGCTCGATGCGATGGCAGGTGGGCAGGCTTCGCCGCCGCGATTCGCAGTTAAGTCGATGCCGCCGGCCTCGCCTCCGCTCGCGCGATGGAGCCGCCGCGAACCGCAGGCGACCAACGCGGCTCATCACTGACTTCCCTCGACCGGGAGCACGAAGGCGCGCCGATATACTCGCATCGCGATTTCAGCCACTTAGAGCGAATCCGATGCAGGAGAAATACGACCCGCAGCAGGTCGAGGCGGCGGCGCACGCGCACTGGCGCGCCATCGACGCCTACCGCGCCGTCGAGCACGCCACGGACGCCGCCGGCAAACCGAAGCCGAAGTTCTACGTCTGCTCGATGCTGCCCTACCCCAGCGGTCGGCTGCACATGGGGCACGTGCGCAACTACACGCTGAACGACGTCATGTACCGCATCATGCGCATGCGCGGGTACAACGTGATGACGCCGATGGGCTGGGACGCCTTCGGCCTGCCGGCGGAAAACGCGGCGATCGAGAAGGGCGTGCCGCCGGCGCAGTGGACGCGCCACAACATCGCCGAGATGAAGGCGCAGATGCAGCCGCTCGGCCTCGCCATCGACTGGAGCCGCGAGGTCGCCACCTGCGACCCCGAGTACTACAAATGGAACCAGTGGCTGTTCCTGAAGATGCTGGAGAAGGGCATCGCCTACCGCGCCACCCAGGTCGTCAACTGGGACCCGGTCGACCAGACCGTGCTCGCCAACGAGCAGGTGATCGACGGCCGCGGCTGGCGCTCGAACGCCGTCGTCGAGCGGCGCGAGATCCCCGGCTACTACCTGCGCATCACGCAGTACGCCGATGAACTGCTGGAAAGCCTCGAGAAGCTCGACGGCTGGCCGCCGCAGGTGCGGGCGATGCAGGAGAACTGGATCGGCCGCAGCACCGGCGTGAACTTCGGCTTCCCGTACGAGATCGACGGCGAGAAGAAACTGCTGCGCGTGTTCACCACCCGCGCCGACACGATCTGCGGCGTGACCTTCGTCGCGCTGGCCGCCGAGCATCCGCTGGCGGCGCGACTGGCGCGCGACGACGCGCGGCTGGCCGCCTTCATCGACGAGTGCCGCAAGGGCGCGGCCACCGAGGCGGACATCGCGACGATGGAAAAGCTCGGCATGGCCACCGGCTTTCGCGTCGAGCATCCGCTGACCGGCGAGCCGGTCGAGGTCTGGGTCGGCAACTACGTGCTGATGGGCTACGGCGAAGGCGCGGTGATGGGCGTGCCGGCGCACGACGAGCGCGACTTCGAGTTCGCGAAGAAGTACGGCCTGCCGATCCAGCAGGTGATCGCGGTGGCCGGCGAGACCTTCTCCGCCGANNTGGTACGCCGACAAGCAGCGCGGCGTGTGCGTGAACTCGGGCCGTTACGACGGTCTCGACTATCAGGCCGCCACCGACGCCATCGCCGCCGATCTGAAGGCCAGGGGCCTCGGCGACAAGCAGGTGCAGTACCGGCTGCGCGACTGGGGCATCTCGCGGCAGCGCTACTGGGGCACGCCGATCCCGATCATCCACTGCGAAGCCTGCGGCACGGTGCCGGTGCCCGAACAGGACCTGCCGGTGCTGCTGCCGGAGAACCTGGTGTCCGACGGCAGCGGCGGCAGCCCGCTGGCGAAGTACGAGCCGTTCCTGAAGTGCGCCTGCCCGAAGTGCGGCAAACCGGCGCGGCGCGAGACCGACACGATGGACACCTTCGTCGACTCGAGCTGGTACTTCATGCGCTACTGCTCGCCGGATTCGCACGACCGCATGGTCGACCTCCGCAACGACTACTGGATGCCGATGGACCAGTACATCGGCGGCATCGAGCACGCGGTGCTGCACCTGCTGTACGCGCGCTTCTGGACCAAGGTGATGCGCGACCTCGGGCTGGTGAAGTTCGATGAGCCGTTCACGCGCCTGTTCACGCAGGGCATGCTGACGCACGAGTGTTACTTCCGCGAGCAGCCCGACGGCAAGAAGCGCTGGTACTACCCGGCCGAGATCGACGTCGAGTACGACGAGCGCGGCCGGCCGCAGAAGGTGACCGCCAAGGAGGACGGCCTGCCGGTCGTCTATGGCGGCACGGAGAAGATGAGCAAGAGCAAGAACAACGTCGTCGAGCCGCGCGAGATCGTCGGCCGCTTCGGCGCCGATACCGCGCGCACCTTCTCGATGTTTGCCGGCCCGCCCGACCAGAGCGCGGCGTGGTCCAACGCCGGCGCCGAGGGCACCTACCGCTTCCTGCGGCGGCTGTGGAGCTACTGCCACGCGCGCCGCGATGCGGTCGCCGCCGCCGGCGCGGTCGACGCGGCGCAGCTTCCCGCCGCGCTCAAGGCCGTTCGGCGCGAGATCCACCTGAACCTCAAGCAGGCCGACTTCGACTACGCGCGGCTGCAGTACAACACCGTGGTCTCGGCGGCGATGAAGATGCTCAATGCGCTGGAGGACGCGAAGCTCGGCGGCTCGCCGGCCGAGCAGGCGCTGGCGCGCGAGAGCCTCGGCATCCTGCTGCGCGTGCTGTACCCGATCGCGCCGCACGTCACGCACGTGCTGTGGCAGGAGCTCGGCTTCGCCGCGCAGCTCGGCGACCTGCTGGATGCGCCCTGGCCCGCGGCCGACGCCGAGGCGCTGCGGCAGGACGAGATCGAGCTGGTGGTGCAGGTCAACGGCAAGCTGCGCGGGCACATCGAAGTCCCCGTGGACGCCGAGCGCGCCACCATCGAACAGGCGGCCCAGGCCGAACCCAACGTCCAGCGGTTCGTCGAGGGCAAGCCGGTGCGCAAGATCGTGGTGGTGCCCGGCAAATTGGTTAACTTGGTCTGTTGAGTGGCCGTGATGCGCTGGATCGTATTCAGTGGAACGGCCCTGGTCGCGCTCTTGTTGGCCGGCTGCGGATTTCAATTGCGTGGCCAGGCTTCATTGCCACCGGCAATGAGCGTGACCTACGTGCAAAGCCAGACGGGCATCGGCACACCACCCGGCGTCCTGAGCCGCCGGCTCCCGCTGGCGTTGCAAGGCAGCGGCGTGACCGTCACCCGCGATCCAGCCGAGGCGACCGCGATTGTCACGATCCTGGGTGAGGGTAGCGGTCGCCGGGTCATGGCCGCCGATCGTTTCGACGTCAAGCGGAAGTATGCGCTGGTTTATAGCGCGACCTTCCAGGTCGCTCTGGCCGACGGTCAGGTGCTTGTCCCGCCAGAATCCATCAGCGCCAATCGATCTCTGTTGTTCGATGAGAACCGGATTCTCGGTTTCGAGGCCGCCCTGGAGTCGTTGGAGGACAACATGGCCGACGATCTGGCCTGGCAGATTATCCGGCGCCTGCAGGTGGTTCAGCCTTGAGAGTGCGTCCCGAGCAGTTGGCCGCGCATCTGCGCAAGACCCTGGCGCCGCTGTATCTGGTGTTCGGCGAGGAGCCCTTGCAGTCTCAGGAAGCCGCCGACGCCATCCGCGCCGCCGCCCGCGAGCGAGGTCATACCGAGCGGGAATGCCTGATGGTGGAAACCGGCTTCGACTGGAACCTGCTGCGGCAACGGGCGGCCAGCCCCTCCTTGTTCGCCGGTCGCCGGATGTTGGAACTGCGACTGGGTAACGCCAAGCCCGGCGAGGTCGGTGCCAAGGCGTTGACCGAGTACGCGGCGCGGCCCGCCCCCGATCTGGTGCTGCTGATTACCGTTGGCAAGCTGGACTGGAACACGCAGAAGGGGCGCTGGTTCGCCGCGCTGGACGCCGCCGGGGTGGTCGTGGCAGCCGCGCCCATCGAATTGTCCCAATTGCCGACCTGGATCGACCAGCGGTTGCGAAGTCGGGGACTGAAACCGACCCCGGACGCCGTGATGCTGTTAAGCGAGCGCATTGAAGGCAATTTGCTGGCCGCCGCCCAGGAAATTGAGAAACTGGCGCTGTCGAACTCAGGGCGGGAATTAACCGCCGACGCCGTTTTGGCGGCGGTCGGCGACAGCGCCCGTTACAGCATCTATGATTTTGTGGACGCCGCTCTGCTCGGACAACCGAAACGGGCAGCGCGGATTTTGGACGGGTTGCGCGGCGAGGGCGTGGAGCCGGTTCTGGTGAATTGGGCGTTGCATCGGGAAATCCGGGTATTGGCCGCTCTGGCCTTCGCGCGCGACCAACGCCAATCGCCGGAGACCGTGTTCGCCGCGTTTGCCGCGCGCAAACAGCCCGTTTGGGACAAGCGCAAGCCGCTGCTACTCCAGACTCTGCGCCGCTTGGCTTTGGCCCAGTGTCGGCGATTGCTGTTGGCCTGCGCCCACACCGACCGGCTGGCCAAGGGTGTCGAGACCGGCTCGCCGTGGGACACCTTGCTGGCGAATGGGCTGCGACTGGCTGGCCTGGAGTGGTTCGACCGGTTGGATGCTATCTGCGATGGCCATAAGACCCGGATAAATCGATGAACAGTAACAGTACGAATGCGGACATCAACGCAATCGACCAATATATGACCGAAGTCGGCCGGCGCGCCCGCGCCGCGTCCCGCATCGTCGGCCGCGCCGAAACGCGGATCAAGGATGCCGCCCTGCGCGCTATCGCCGAGGCGCTGGATGCGGCCGAGTCCACCCTGCAAGCCGCCAATCGGCTGGATATGGACGCTGGCCGCGCCGCCGGCCTGGACGCGGCGTTGCTGGACCGGCTGGAATTGACGCCCAAGGGCATCCGGGCCATGGCACAGGGTTTGCGAGAGATCGCCGCCCAGACCGATCCGGTGGGTGAAATCACCGACCTGAAATACCGACCCTCGGGCATTCAGGTGGGACGGATGCGAGTACCGCTGGGCGTCATCGGCATCATCTACGAATCGCGGCCGAACGTGACCGCCGACGCCGCCGCCTTGTGTCTGAAAGCCGGGAACGCGGCCATCCTGCGCGGCGGTTCCGAGACGCTGCATTCCAACCGAGCCATCGCCACCTGCATCCAGCAGGGCTTGGCCGCCGTCGACCTGCCGGCCGACGCCGTCCAGGTGATCGACACGACCGACCGCGCCGCGGTCGGGGCGCTGATCCGCATGGCCGAGTTCGTGGATGTGATCGTGCCGCGGGGCGGCAAGGGCCTGATCGAGCGGATCAGCCGCGAGGCGCGGGTACCGGTGATCAAGCATCTGGATGGGGTTTGCCACGTTTACATCGACGACCGCGCCGATCCCGACAAGGCGGTCGCGGTCGCCTACAACGCCAAGACCCAGCGGTACGGCACCTGCAACACCCTGGAAACGCTGCTGGTGGCGGAGGGCATCGCCGAATGTGTGTTGCCGGTGCTGGGCCGAATGTACCAGGAAGCCGGCGTCGAACTGCGCGGTTGCGCCCGCGCCCGCGACCTTCTACCCGGCAGCAAGGCCGCCACCGAGGACGACTGGTTCGCCGAGTATCTGGCGCCGATCCTGGCCGTCCGCGTGGTGCGGGATCTGGACGAGGCGATGGCGCACATCGCGACTTACGGTTCCGCGCACACCGACGCGATCGTCACCGAAGATTACGGTCGGGCGCGGCGCTTCCTGCGCGAGGTGGACTCCAGTTCGGTGATGGTGAATGCGTCCACCCGCTTTGCCGACGGCGGCGAATACGGGCTCGGCGCGGAAATCGGGATCAGCACCGATAAGCTGCACGCCCGGGGTCCGGTCGGCGTGGAGGGATTAACGACCTTGAAATTCGTGGTGCTGGGTGACGGCCATATCCGCCAATGACCACCTCTTTCCCCTTGTGGGAGAGGGGTTGGGGATGAGGGAGCGTCCCATCGGCGTTCTGGGTGGCACCTTCGACCCCATTCATTACGGCCATCTGCGGCCGGCGCTGGAATTGCTGGAGACTCTGGATCTGGCGGAAATTCGCTTCGTGCCCTGCCGAATTCCCGCGCATCGAGGCGCGCCGCGGGTCACCGCCGAGCAACGACTGGCGCTGGTGCGGTTGGCCACGGTCGGACAACCGGGGTTTGTCACCGACGACCGGGAGTTACGCCGGGATGGCCCCTCTTACATGGTCGATACCCTGACTTCGTTGCGCGACGATTTCGGGGCCGATGCGCCCTTGTGCTTGATCCTCGGCAGCGATGCCTTTCGGGAATTGCATACCTGGCGCCGCTGGGAAGCGTTGAGCGGCCTGGCCCATATCGTGGTGATGCAGCGGCCCGGGATTTTGCAACCTTTCCCGCCGATCCTGGAGGGGTTCATCACCCCCCGGGTGATCTACGACGCCGTCGAATTGCGCCGCCGGCCGGCCGGCGGCATTCTGTTCCAGCCGGTGACCCAACTGAATATTTCCGCTACGCAGATCCGCGCCTTGCTGGCGCGCGGCCAGTCGCCCCGCTATCTGTTGCCGGAGGCGGTGCTGGCCTATATCCACGACCGGGCGCTGTACCGGTCGCTGCCTACTCCAACTCTGGTCACTTCTTGAGGATAAATCGGATTTCATGCAACTTGAGAGCCTGCGAAAAATTGTCGTCGATGCCCTGGAGGAACTGAAGGCTCAGGATCTCCAGGTTTTGGACGTGCGCGGCATCGCCAGTTTCACCGACCTGATGATCGTCGCCAGCGGCACCTCGACTCGTCAAGTCAAGGCGCTGGCCGACCGGGTGATTGAAAAATGCGCGGCGGCCGGCGTGCGACCGCTCGGCGTTGAGGGCGAGCGGGAGGCTGAATGGGTACTGGTGGATCTGGCCGATATCGTGGTGCATGTCATGCTGCCTCAGACGCGCGATTTCTATAACCTGGAAAAATTGTGGTCGGTGGACGTGGTGAAGGCGCTGCGGGGGTGAATGGTGGATAGTAGGTTGGGGTGACGAAGGAACCCCAACATTGGATTTCAGCGCCAGCCATTCGTTGGGGTTCGCCAGCTCACCCCAACCTACGAAGTTTCAGGATTTTTGTTCAGACATCAGCCCCCAGCCAAAGATGAAGATTCACTTGTTGGCCGTCGGCGCCCGGATGCCGGACTGGGTTAAGGCGGGTTACGCGGAATATGCCGGTCGGATGCCCCGGGAATGCGCGCTGAACTTGCATGAAATTCCCGCCGGCAAACGCGGTCACAACGCCGATGTGGCGCGCATCGTGCGCGAGGAGGGCGAGCGCCTGCTGGCGGCGGTCCCGCCCGGCTCCCGGATGGTCGCCCTGGACGAATGCGGACAGGAATGGAGCACCGGGGAACTGGCCGAACGACTCGCTGGTTGGCTGCGGGACGGTCGCGATGTCAGCCTGTTGATCGGCGGTCCGGATGGCCTGGACGCCGGCTGTCGCGCCCGCGCCGATCTCGAATGGTCGCTGTCGCGTCTGACTCTGCCGCATACGCTGGCGCGGGTGCTGGTCGCCGAACAACTTTACCGGGCTTGGAGTCTGTTACACAACCATCCTTATCATCGGGCCTGAGATGCCGGCGATTCATCTTTATCTGGCTTCCGCCTCGCCGCGCCGCCGGGAATTGCTGCGCCAGATTGGCGTCGTTTACCACCGGTTGTCGGTCGCGGTGGACGAAACCCCGTTGCCGAGCGAGTCCCCTCGCGATTACGTCGCCCGGTTGGCGCTGGCCAAGGCGCGAACCGGCTGGCGAACCTTGGGCCGGCGAACGCCGCGTCCGGTGCTGGGGGCGGATACCGCGGTGGTGGTGGACGCCGTGATTCTCGGTAAGCCCCGCGACCGGGACGAGGGATTGGCGATGCTGGCCCGGTTGTCCGGGCGCGAGCACCAGGTATTGAGCGCGGTGGCGCTGGCGACCGGAGCGCGGGAAACGGTCAAAGTCCAGGAGAGTCAGGTTCGCTTTCGCGAACTCACGGCGGCGGAACGCGCGGCCTACTGGAACAGCGGCGAACCGCTGGACAAGGCTGGTGGCTATGCGATTCAGGGTCGGGCGGCGACCTTCATCGCTGAGTTGCGCGGTAGTTACTCCGGCGTGATGGGTTTGCCGCTGTTCGAAACCACCGAATTGTTGCGAGAGTTCGGGATCTCGCCCTGGGCATTTTTCACTTCAGACTGATGGATCGAGACCGTATGGCCACACGCGCCGAAGGCGGCACTGGGGACGAGATCCTCATCAACATCACTCCCCGGGAAACCCGAGTCGCCGTCGTCGAAAACGGTGTCTTGCAGGAAATCCTGATCGAACGGGCCGGCAAGCGCGGCTTGGTGGGCAATATTTACAAGGGTCGAGTGTGCCGGGTGCTGCCCGGCATGGAAGCGGCGTTCGTGGATATCGGTCTGGAACGGGCCGCGTTTCTGCACGTCTCCGATATCCGCCCCGAGGCTCCTTGCGAGAGCGGCGAGGGCAGCGACCGCGCGGTGCTGGCCATCACCGACCTGGCGCGCGAAGGTCAGGAACTGGTGGTTCAGGTCATCAAGGACCCGATCGGGACCAAGGGCGCGCGCTTGACCACTCATATCACCCTGCCATCCCGGTTCCTGGTGTTTCTGGCCGATTCCGAGGTGGCCGGCGTATCGGTCAAGATCGACGGCGAGCGCGAGCGACAGCGGCTCAAGGAAGCGATCAACGCCTTCCGCGCCGAATTTGGCGGCGGCTATATCGTCCGCACCGCCGCGGAAGGAGTCGAGAGTTGGGCGCTGCGGGCCGACATGCAGTTCCTGCAACGCTTGTGGGGTTCGATCCAAGAGCGTATCCGCGAAACCAGCGGCATCGTCACGTTGTATGAGGATCTGCCGCTGGTGCTCCGGGTGCTGCGCGATTTCGTCGGCGACAGCGTGGAGAAGGTCCGCATCGATTCGCGTGAGACGTGCCAGCGGATGTTGGAGTTCGCCGACAAGTTCGTGCCGGAAATGGTGTCGCGTCTGGAACACTATCCCGGCGAACGGCCGATCTTCGAACTGTATGGGATCGAGGACGAAATTCAGCGGGCCTTGGGCAAGAAGGTGCTGTTGAAATCCGGTGGTTACTTGATCGTCGATCAAACCGAAGCCATGGCCACCATCGACGTGAACACCGGGGCCTACGTGGGGCATCGCAATCTGGAAGAGACCATCTTTAAGACCAACCTGGAAGCCGCCGCCGCCATCGCCCGGCAACTGCGGCTGCGCAATCTGGGCGGGATCATCATCCTCGATTTCATCGACATGGTCAGCGAGGAGCACCGGCAGGCGGTGTTGAAGGCGCTGGAAAAGCACTTGGAGAAGGACCGCGCCAAGAGCCACATCTCCCAGGTTTCACCGCTGGGGCTGGTGGAGATGACTCGCAAGCGCACCCGCGAGAGCCTGGAGCAGATTCTGTGCGAGCCCTGCCCGCTGTGCGACGGACGCGGGTCGATCAAGACCGCCGAGACCGTGTGTTACGAAATCTTCCGCGAGTTGCTGCGCGAGACCCGCCAGTACTCGCCGCGCCAGTTCGTGGTGTTGGCCGCGCCGGAAGTGGTGGACGCGATGCTGGATCAGGAGTCCACCAGCGTGGCGCAGTTGGAGGCGTTCATCGGCATTCCCATCAAGTTTCAGGCGGAAGCGCTTTACACCCGCGAACAATATGACGTGGTGTTGATGTGAGTCGAGGAGTTGGCGCGGCCCGCCGCGCGCTGCGCTGGACGCGCTGGCTGATCCTGGCGTTGGTATTGCCGGTGCTGCTGGTGGCGGCCTTCGGTCAGTGGTGGTTGTTGCCGCGCCTGAACGATTATCGCGACGATCTGGCGGGTGCGCTGCGCGATTACCTGCATCTGCCGGTGCGAATCGAGACGGTGACGGCGGCACGGGAAGGGTGGCGCTTGAGCCTGGGGCTGCGGGGCGTCAGCCTGCGCGATCCCGACAGCGATGCGGTCCTGGCCAGCTTCAACCGGGCGATGGTGAATCTGGATCTGTGGCGTTCGGTGTGGGAGCAGCGTCCGGTCGTTGATGATTTGCGCCTGGAAGGGGCGAACCTGATCCTGGAGCCGGGGCTGGAAGGGATGCCGCGATTGCGGACCGCCGCCGGTTCGGACGCCGAAACCGAGGATGCCGCGTTGCCCCTCCCGGAACTCGCACGCTGGTTGTTCGGCCTGCGGCGCCTGGTGATCGTCGGCGACCAACTGACCGTGCGCCGGCCGGATGGCGGCGGATTGCGTTTTTCCCATCCCTTCCTCAAGCTCCAGGAGACTCCGGAAGGTCAGCGATTGACGTTTACCATAGAGTGGCCGGGCCGACGCGGCGGGCAGATCCAGTTCACGCTGGAGCCGCCGGATGCCAGTCTTACCGGTCGTGAGTCTGACGCCACCGGCTGGCGCGTGGAAGGCCGCATTGGATTCGAGGACGGCGCGGATCAGACCGTCGCTCATCCCCGTTTCGAACTGACCGGCGACGGCGGCGAACGCTGGCGGGGTCGGATGTGGGATTTGCGCCTCCAGGAAGTGTGGACCTGGATGATGCCTTGGTTGGACGAGCCGGCGCGACGGTGGCTGGAGCCGCTCGCGCCGCGCGGCGAGTTGCCGGAAATCTCCTTCCAGGCCGACGCTGGCAAGTTCGTTGTCACCGCGCGCTTGCACGAAGCAGCGTGGCGGCCCGCGCATGGGTTGCCAGGATTCAAGAATCTGTCCGGGATGTTGGAACTGAAGCCGGAGGGGGGCCATATTGCCCTGGACAGTCGGCAAACCCAGGTCGATACCGGCGGCCTGTTACGGGCGCCGGTGACCCTCGATACGCTGACTGGCGTCGTGAACTGGGAACGGACCGTTGCCGGGTTGCGATTCGACAGTCGCGGCCTGGAGTTGGCCAACGCCGATCTCGACGCCCGGATCTGGGGCCAGGTGACGCTTGCCGACACCGGGGAAACACTGCTGGATTTACGCGCCGAGTATCGGGGGGTTCAGGTCGATCGGGCTTGGCGCTATCTGCCGGTGGCGGTGATTCCGTCGGAAGCGGTGACCTGGCTGGATGGGGCGTTGGTCGGCGGTCGGGTGGCGTCCGGGGAGGGGGTCTTGCACGGTCCGGCCAGCGCATTTCCGTTCGACCAGGACGAGGGGCTGTTTGAAACCCGGTTCCAGGTCGAAGGCGCGGTGCTGGATTACGCAGCCGGCTGGCCAAAGGTGGAAGGGCTGGGAGCACAAGTGACGTTTCGCAATCGTGGCCTGCGGATCGAGGCCAACGCTGGCCGGTTGCGCGATGCCGGCTTGCGGAATCTGACCGCCGGCATCGACGATCTGGAAAACGCGGTCGTTCGCGTCCAGGGACGGACCAGCGGTCCGGGCGCGAGTTTGTGGCGCGCTTTGCAGGAGAGTCCGGTCGGCCACGAGTGGGGCGCCGCGTTGCCGGATTTGCGGATCGACGGCGCCAGCACCATCGACCTGGACCTGACCATTCCCCTGGACGCGCGACCGACCCGGGTGCGCGGCCGAGTCGGCCTGGCCAATAATCGTGTGACACTGCCGACCGGGACCATCAATCTGGGTTCGGTGCGCGGCGAAGTGCGGTTCACGGAGTCCAGCCTGGACGCTCGAGACCTGCGGGCGGTATGGCGCGGCGCGCCGCTCCGTCTCGATCTGGACTTGGCCGGTCCCGAGGGTCGCCGCGAGTTGCGGACTCGAGTGCGGGGGCGGCTGGGTTTGCCGGCCTTGCTCGGGGAGTCGTCGAGAGCGCTGGCGGGAACCATCGATGGCGCCAGCGACTGGGAAGGGCTCTTGACCGTGCCGACCGGCTGGGACCAGCGCCGCGATCAGGCGTTGCCGTTTACCCTGGATCTGCGCTCGAACCTGCGCGGCGTCGCCGTGCATCTGCCAGCCCCGCTGGGCAAGACCGCCGCCGAGACGCGATCCTTGCGCCTCAGTCTCCGGCCGCGCGAACGCGAGGTTCTGGAAGCCGGGCTGGACTATGGAGAAGGGGTGCGGGCGATCCTGGAACTGACGGATGTCCTCCGCGATCCCCGGCTCGCGCGCGGCGAATTGCGGGTCAACGCCGGCGCGGCGCGGTTGCCGGAGGCTCCGGGACTGACGGTCGTCGCTGTTCTGCCGCGCTGGGAATTGAATCTGCCCGCCGGGTTCCCGGTCATGGGCGCGGCGGACGGTTCGCCGCGGACCGCCAGTCCGTGGACCGGGTTGCACCGCATCGATGGCCGGATCGGCGAACTGGTGGTCGGCGGCCAATCTTTTTCGCAACTGACGCTCGCCGCGACGCGCCATGAGGACGAGACGCGCGTCGAACTCGACAGCGCGCGCCTGGAAGGACGGATTACCGTGCCGGATGCTCCCACGCCCCAGCGCCCGATCAATGCGGCGCTGCGCCGCGTGCATCTCCAGTCGGGGGAGCATCCCGCTCGCCGTGGAGTGGCGACTGGCGCGCTCGATCCTCGCCGGTTTCCGCCACTGGTGTTGACTGTCATCGATCTACGCCGGGACGCGGTGGATCTGGGTCGATTGCGGCTGGTCGCCATGCCGTTGGCGGGTGGCATCGGTTTGGCGGAATGCAGTTTGGAATCCGAACCTCGGCGCATCGCCATCGACGGCGATTGGCGCTGGACCGACCAGGGTCCGGTTTCCCGGTTGCGGGCGACGTTGGAGGCGCAAACTTTGAGCGAGGCGCTCACTGTCTTTGGTTATCCGGCGCCGGGAGTGGCCCGAGGCGAAACCCGGGCGGAACTGACGGCGGAATGGGAGGGGGCGCCGACTGCTTTCACTTTGGAAGACCTGGAAGGCGTTCTCAGGTTTCAGGTAGGTCCTGGCCAGTTTCTGGAGATCAAGCCGGGCCTGGGGCGCATGGTCGGGTTGTTCAACGTGCAGAATCTCCTGCGCCGCCTCACCCTGGATTTCAGCGACCTGTTCCAGCCCGGTACCAGCTTCGACCGGATCGCCGGGGAATTCGCGTTCGGGCGCGGGCAGGCCGAGACCACGGATTTGACCATCGAGGCGCCGGCGGCGCGGATCGAGATTCAAGGTCGGATGGGGTTGCGCGCGCGCGATTACAATCAGATCATCACCGTGACGCCGCGTCTGGGCGGCACGCTGCCGGTGGCGGGCGCCCTGGCGGGCGGACCGGCGGTCGGGGCGGCGGTGTTCGTCGCCGAACGGTTGCTACAGAAGGGCATCGAAAATGTCACCCGGTACCAGTACATGCTGACCGGGTCGTGGGACGATCCGGTTCTGGAACGGCTGGACGAACCATCTTCCGTAACCCTGCCCCCCACAACGGTAGGGGATCAATAAAACGAGGTATCCATCATGCCGATCATGGCTGCGATTCAAATGGTGTCGGGTCCCGAAGTCGCCGGGAATCTGGCCGCCGCCGCCGAACTCATCGCCCAGGCCGCCGCCGGGGGTGCGCGACTGGCGGTGTTGCCGGAGAATTTCGCCCTGATGGGCCGGCGGGAAGACGATAAGGTCGCGGTGCGGGAAGCGGAGGGCGAGGGGTCGATCCAGGTGTTTCTCGCGGAACAGGCGGCCCGACATGGGCTGTGGCTGGTCGGCGGCACGATACCGCTGCGCGCCGCCGCCGACGACCGCCGGGTGCGGGCGGCCTCGCTGCTGTTCGACGACCAGGGGCGNNTACGACAAGGTCCATCTGTTCGACGTGCAGGTGGTCGGCAGCGAGGAACGCTACGCCGAGTCGGCCACCATCGAACCGGGGGATCGCTACGTCGTCGCCGAGACGCCGGTGGGCCGACTTGGTTTGGCGGTGTGTTACGACCTGCGGTTTCCGGAGCAATTTCGGGCGCTGGTGGAGCGGGGCGCGGAGCTTCTGGCGCTGCCGGCGGCGTTCACCGCCCCCACGGGGGCGGCGCACTGGGAGACGCTGCTGCGGGCGCGCGCCATCGAGAATCAGTGTTACGTCATCGCCGCCGCGCAGGGCGGGCGGCACGCCAACGGCCGGGAAACCTATGGCGACAGCCTGATCGCCGATCCCTGGGGTGTAATTCTGAACCGCTGGGCGCACGGGCCGGGGGTGGTGCTGGCTGAGTTCAGTCGCGAACGGTTGGACAACGTGCGGCGACAGTTCCCGGTGCTGGAGCATCGGGTGTCTTGCATCGGTTGAGGAAACCATGACTACCGATACTTTTGCTCTCGCCCGCCAGCAGTTACTGACTCCCGCCGGTCTCGGCGAGGATGCTCTGAATCGCGCCTTGTCTTGCTTGCTGGGCCACGCCATCGACGATGGCGATCTGTATTTTCAACAGCGCCGGGCCGAATCCTGGGGCTTGGAGGATGGCCAGGTCAAAAGCGCCAGCCATGCCATCCAGCAGGGCGTGGGGATTCGGGCGATCAGCGGCGAGAAAACCGGGTTTGCCTATTCCGACGAGATCGTGATGCCAGCACTGCTGGAAGCCGCGACCGCCGCCCGCGCCATCGCTCGACGCGGCGGCGACGGGCGGGTGCAAGTCTGGCGAACCGCATCGCACCCCCCCCTCTATGAACCCCTCGATCCGCTGGATACTCTGTCGGCGGAGGCCAAGGTGCAACTGCTTGAAGCGTTGGACGCCGAAGCCCGCCGTCAAGATCCGCGGGTCACGCAGGTCATGGTCAGTCTGGCTGCCGTGCGGGACACGATTCTGGTGGCCCACAGCGACGGGACTCTGGCCGGCGACGTGCGGCCGCTGGTGCGNNCGGCCGGCGCGAGCAGGGCAGTTCCGGAGGTGGCGGCCGGGTCGGTTACGGCTGGTTTCTCGACGAGAACCGCGCCCTGGAGTACGCGCGGGAAGCGGTGCGGCTGGCGCTGGTCAATCTGGAAGCCGCTCCCGCGCCAGCGGGGACCATGACCGTGGTGCTGGGTCCAGGCTGGCCGGGTATCCTGCTGCACGAGGCCATCGGCCACGG
>JRYF01001774.1_pt1 | contig 18853 bp, 17 predicted proteins | sample 235331 | NCBI WGS metagenome assembly JRYF01 (sample SAMN03074217, study PRJNA261475) | activated sludge metagenome | biome: Wastewater Treatment Plant; feature: Wastewater; material: Activated sludge; isolation source: activated biomass of a wastewater treatment plant treating hydrocarbon... ...
CGGGCAAGAGCACGCTGGCGCGCGACGTGCTGCTGGCGAGCGTGCAGGCGGCCGTGGCGCAGCGCGCCAGCGCCGCCGGCCGCGCCGCCCAGGCGGCCGGGCACACGCCGCCGTGGACCGGTTGCACCGGCCTGGAGGGCTTCGAGGGTATCGACCGCGTGCTCGAGGTCGACCAGACGCCGATCGGCAAGACGCCACGCTCCTGCCCGGCGACCTACATCGGCTTCTGGGACGTCATTCGCAAGCTCTTCGCCGAGACGCTGGAAGCCAAGGCGCGCGGCTACAGCGCGAGCCGCTTCAGCTTCAACACCGGCCCCGGCCGCTGCCCGGCCTGCGAGGGACAGGGGATGCGCACGATCGAGATGAGCTTCCTGCCCGACGTCAAGCTGCTCTGCGATCAGTGCCACGGCCAGCGCTTCAACGCCGAGACGCTGGCGGTGACCTGGCGCGGCAAGCACATCGGCGAGCTGCTGACGATGCCGGTCGACGAGGCGGTGGACTTCTTCGCCAGCATGCCGGCGGTGGCGCACCCGCTGCAGCTGCTGAAGGACGTCGGCCTGGGCTACCTGACGCTGGGGCAGCCGAGCCCGACGCTGTCCGGCGGCGAGGCGCAGCGCATCAAGCTGGTGACCGAACTGGCCAAGGTGCGCGACGATGTCACGCGGCGCGGTGGGCTCGACACTCCCCTGGCGCCTGCGGCGCCGCCCCCCGAGGTGGACCGCCCGCTCGGGGCGGCCCGGCGCGGGCGGGCGCCGCACACGCTGTACGTGCTCGACGAGCCGACGGTCGGCCTGCACATGGCCGACGTCGAGCGGCTGATCCGCGTGCTGCACCGGCTGGTCGACGGCGGCCACAGCGTGGTCGTCATCGAGCACGATCTGGACCTGATCGCCGAGGCCGACTGGGTGATCGACCTCGGTCCCGAAGGCGGCGGCGCGGGGGGGCGCATCGTGGCCGAGGGGCCGCCGGAGGCACTCGTCGCCGCCGGCACGCACACCGGTGCGGCCCTGGCCCCGGTGCTCGCGCGGCGCTGAGCGGCCACGCCGAGCCCCTCGATCAGGCCTGGTCGAGCTCCATCAGGTCGCGCGCCGCACGCAGCACGTCGCGCCGGCTGATCTGGCCGACCAGCCTGCCGTCGCGCACCACCGGGAAGCGGCGCCGGCGCTCGCTGACGAAGCGCTCGGCGAGGGTGAAGATGTCGGTCTCGGCGTCGACGGTGTCGACCGGCGCGCGCATGCAGTCGCCGACGATGCCGTGACGCTCGTTGTAGTAGCTGTCCTGGATCATGACCGTCAGCACGTCGAGCTCGGACAGCATGCCGATCAGCCGGCCTTCGTCGTCGACCACCGGCGCGCCCGAGATGCGGTGATCGATGAAGGCGGTGATGGCTTCGACCACGCTGGTGCGCGCCGTGAAGGTCACGAGATGGTCGGCCATGTAGTCGACGACTTTGAGCGATCGCATCGCGTGCCACCCGAACGAGGTGTCAGGGACCCTGCGGGCAGACCCCGGCACGACCGCCGCGGCGGGCCCATGCGGCGCAGGCATGGAGCAAGTCCTGGTCGAAGGGCGATGGTACGGCCAATCGTGGCGCAGCGGGGCGTCGAGATCATCCCCCGGGTGCTCAGAACACGCCGATCGCCAGTCCCGCTGCGAGTGCCGCGCCGATCTCGGCGCAGCGTGCGAGGTCGGCCTCGCCGACGCGCTTGGGCGCCAGGATCTGCTGCGGCGTCTGCGCGTGGGTGATGACGATCAGCGACTCGGCGACCCGCTTGAGCCGCCAGCCGGTCGCGATGCGCTCGGCCTGCCGCACGGCGCTGCTGCCGTCGCTGCCGGCGCAGACGAGTACCGCGTAGGGCCGCCCTTCGATGCGGCCGAGCACCGGGTAGTAGCAGCGGTCGAAGAAGTCCTTCATCAAGCCGGCGATCGCGGCCAGGTTCTCGGGCATCACGAACAGGTAGCCGTCGGCAGCGAGCAGGTCGGCCGGGCCGGCATCGACGGCGCGCATCGATCGCACGTCGACGCCCGGCTCCGCGGCCGCTGCCGCCTCGGCCGCGGCGCGCGCCATCTGCTCGCTGCCGCCGGTCAGCGAGTGGTAGACGACGAGCATCCTGCGGCGCCCCATCCGCACAGCATAGGCGTGCGGGCACGCGTTGGTATGCCTGCGCACGCGACGGGGCAAGTTTCGCCGCCGGGCCTGGCCGCTGCAAACGGGCAGCCATCGCCGGCGCAGGGTGACCGAGCGTCACGAAAGTAAGGACCCAGAAGCACTTGGGCCGCGTCGCACTTCTCCATGGCGCCGGCGGGGCTGGGCAAACCCCATGTTGTCCTGTAATCGTTAGTTACGTAGATTAAGTATCAGCGGACCCGCAAAGTTGCCTCGAAGAGTGACCGGCCGCAACGGCGCAGTGCCGCTGTGCCGTGGCCCGACCTTGAGGAGACATCGCATGGTCGCAGGCGGAAGACGAGTGTCCGGGCCGATGGGTCGGATGGTCGCTGGCGTCGGCATCGCATGGATGCCGATTCTCGGGGTCGGTCTTCAACCCCTGCGCTTGCGCTCAAGGGCCCGGATCGCTGCCGGGCCGAGGAGAACCTCGCCATGATCCCGTGTTCCCGCCATGTCGTCGCCGCCGCGGCGGCAGCCCTGGCCTCGCTCGCGTTCGCCAACGCGTATGCCGCCGTCGAGGGCATCGACGTGCTTTCCAACCGCGCCGATGTCATCTCGGGCGGCGACGCCCTGGTCGCCGTGCGCCTTGGCCCGGGCACGGACCCGGCTGCCGTGAAGGTGACCTTGAACGGCGCGGACATCACCTCAATGTTCGCCATGCGACCGAACGGGCAGTACGCTGCCGTCGTCACCGGCCTCGTCGACGGCGACAACCTGCTGCGGGCGCGCATGCCCGACGGGGCGGGTGAAGAGATCACGATTCGCAACCACCCGATCGGCGGGCCGGTGTTCTCGGGCCCGCACGTGGAACCTTGGCTCTGCCGCACACAGTTCCAGTCGAATCCGTCGCTGGGCCCACCCATCGACGAGAAGTGCAACGCGCCGACCGTGGTCGAGTTCTTCTATCGCAACCTGAGCAACCAGTTCGTCGCCTACGACCCGGACAACCCGCCCGAGCCGAGCGTGGTCCAGCAGACGACGACCGACCAGGGCAAGACGGTGCCCTTCATCGTCCAGCGCGTCACCGCGACCGCCAACCGCGGCATCTTCCAGTACGCGCTGCTGGTCGACCCGACCAAGCCCATCGAGCCCTGGTCGGTCGACCAGCCTTGGAACGGCAAGTACATCAACAGCTTCGGCGGCGCCTGCAGCGTCAACTACCAGCAGCCGACGGTCGGCAACCAGCTCGGCAACGTCGCGAACCTCGGCCTGGGCTTTGCGGTCGGAACCTCGAGCCTGAATACCTTCGCCAACCAGTGCAGCGACATCATCTCGTCCGAAGCGCTGATGATGACCAAGGAGTTCATCATCGAGCGCCACGGCCCGATCCGCTACACGATAGGCACCGGCGGCTCGGCCGCGACCATGCAGCAGCACTCGATCGCCGAGGGCTATCCAGGGCTGCTCAACGGCCTGGTCACGTCGCTGGTCTATGAAGACCACCTGTACCAGGTGGTCAGTTCGTTCGACTGCATTCTGCTGTGGCGCGCGTTCGGGCTGAGCAACAACACGCTGAACAACCTCGGCCTGACCGGCGGGCCGGTCAACCCGCTGTTCCCGAACGCGGCCGAGCGGCAGAAGGTCTGGGGCTCCAACCCGGCCAACCCGGACAACATGTGCGGCTCCAAGATCGGCTTCACGGTGGCCGAGCTGATCGCTTACAGCACCTCGGGCTGCGCCGGGCCGCCGAACCCGGCCGACGACCCCTGGCGCTGGGACGAGATCACCAACCCGACCGGTACGCGCTGCACGATCCAGGACTACCAGAAGTCGCTCTGGGGCGTCGGCGAGGACGGCAAGGCGCTGCGGCCGATGGACAACGTCGGCGTGCAATATGGCCTTGGCGCGCTGCTCGCCGGCACCCTGTCGGCCGAGCAGTTCGTCGACATCAACTGGCGCATCGGCTCGCTGGATCTCGATGGCTACTGGCAACCGCAGCGCGTCGAGGCCTCACCGGGCACGCTGAGGACGGTGTTCCGCACCGGCCGCAGCGTCAGTGGCCGCGGGGCGGCCGAGGTGGTCGAGATCGACAACCGGTCGAACTTCAACTCGACCGACTTCCACCCGCCGTTCCACTCGTGGACCTACCGGGCGCGCATGGAGCGTGTCAACGGCAACCACGACGGGCATGTGATCTGGGTGCCCAACGGCGGGCAAGCGCCGAACCAGTTGCTGTCGGTCGATGCCTGGCTGGCAGCGGTCGAGGCCGACGCCAGCGACGATCCGCTGGCAATCAAGATCCGCAACAACCGGCCCGACACGGTGTTCGATGCCTGCTTCCGGCCCGGCGGCGTGGTGCTGCAGGACAACCTGTTCTGCGAAGGCAACGGCGACTGGCAGTTCTACAGCAACCCGCGCCTGGTGGCCGGCTGGCACTTCACGAACGACATCTACAAGTGCCACCTGAAGCCGCTCGACCCGGCCGACTACCCGGTCACGTTCACCCCGGAACAATGGGCGATGCTCCAGGAGGCCTTCCCCACCGGTGTGTGCGACTTCAGCAAGCGCAGCGTCGACGAAGAGCCCTCGCTGCCGTGGGTGACCTTCGCGGGCGGCCCGGGCGGCGAGCCGTTGGGCGATGCGCCGGCGTCGGCCGAGATCTCGGTGTCGACGCGCCTGATGGAGCAGATCGACCTCGTCGCCGACGTGCAGGGCGGCAGCTTCGCGGCGCAGCTGGCCGGCGTACTGCAGAAGTACGAGGCGGGCCAGTTGGCCGCGGCCTGCGGGCAGCTCAACGCGTACATGAACCACGTCAGCGCCCAGTCGGGCCGGCGCCTCAGCGCGTCGCTCGCGGACACCTTGCTCGTCAACGCGGCGGGCATCCGCGCGGCGATCGGCTGTTGAGGCCCTGGGGACCGGGCCCTGCCCAGTCCCCCAGCGGGCCCATGCGGTGGGCAACCCACCGCATCGAGAGTAGGTCCGTCCGCAGGGACGGACCCCGCGTCGGCCCCCGTACCCGGGGGCCGACTGGGGTCAGTTGATCTGGTCGTAGTTGCCGTTCTTCCACTCGTAGAACTTGTACGGCGGCAGGTTCGGGTCGCCCTTGGCGTCGAAGCGGAACTGGCCGAGCACGGTGTCGAAGCTGCCCTTCTGCAGTTCGGCCGAGACCGCCTTGGTGGCGATGCTCTTGGCGCGTTCGGCGGCCTGCGCCCAGGCCTGGATCGCGGCGTAGGTGTACAGCACGTAGCCCTCGGGCTCGATATTCTTCGCGCGCAGCGTCTTGACGACGTCGGCCGCCGCCGGGCTCTTGCGCGGGTCGGGCGAGAACGTCATCAGCGTGCCTTCGCCGGCCGGGCCGGTGATGTCCCAGAACTCCTTGGTCACCAGCGCGTCGCCCGAGACCAGGCGCGCGTTCATGCCCTGCTCGCGCATCTGGCGCACGATCAGCCCGCCTTCGGTGTGGTAGCCGCCGAGGTAGACGACGTCCACGTTCTGCTGCTTCATCTTCGACACCAGCGCCGAGTAATCCTTCTCGCCCGCCGAATACGCCTCGTACATGACCTCCTTCAGCCCGGCCTGGTTCATGTACTTGCGCGTCTCGTCGGCCAGGCCTTTGCCGTAGGCGGTCTTGTCGTGCAGGATCGCGACCCGTTTGCCCTTGAAGTTGGTCGCCAGGTACTTGCCGGCCACCTCGCCCTGCTGGTCGTCGCGGCCGCAGACGCGGAACACGTTCGGCCCGGCGCGCTCGTCGGTGAACTTCGGGTTGGTCGACGCCGGCGAGATCTGCACGATGCCCTCCTCGGCATAGACCTTGGACGCCGGGATCGACGAGCCGGAGCAGAAGTGGCCGGCGACGAGAGCCATCTTGTCGGCCGCCAGCTTGCCGGCCGCGGCGACCGCCTGCTTCGGGTCGCAGGCGTCGTCGGCCACCGTCAGCCGGAGCTGGCGTCCGAGCACGCCGCCGCGCGCGTTGATGTCGGCCACCGCCTGCTCGGCGCCAGCCTTCATCTGGGCGCCGAACGACGCGTACTGCCCGGTCATCGGCCCGATCGTCGCGATCCGGATGTCCTGGGCGAAGGCGCCGCCGGCCAGGCCGGCTGCGAACGCCACCGCAAACACAAAACGCTTCATGCGATGCTCCAACAAAGGTGCTGCGCCCGGCGCACCGACGCGCCCGCGTCGGCGTTGTTCCCGCGCCGGACCATTTTAGGGAGGCGGCCCGCGCCCGCCGCCCGGCCTTGCAGCCACTTGCACGCGCTCAGTGCGCGCCACCTTCGAGGTAGGCGGCGCGGATCTCCTCGCGGTGCAGCAGCTCCTCGCCGCGGCCGGCCATCGTGATGCGGCCGTTGACCATCACGTAGCCGCGGTCGGCCAGCTTGAGCGCGTGGTAGGCGTTCTGCTCGACCAGGAACACGGTCAGCCCGCGCGTGCGGTTGAGCTCGCGGATGACGGCGAAGATCTGCTTGACGATCAGCGGCGCCAGCCCGAGCGAAGGCTCGTCGAGCAGCAGCAGCCGCGGCCGGCCCATCAGCGCGCGCGCGATCGCCAGCATCTGCTGCTCGCCGCCGGACATCGTGCCGGCGCGCTGGCGCGCGCGCTGCTTCAGGATCGGGAACAGCGCGTAGGCCTCGGCCAGGTCGGCGTCGAAGCTCTGCTCGCGCTTCGGGTTCAGGATCGCCCCCATCTGCAGGTTCTCCAGCACCGTCATGCGCGGGAAGATCCGCCGCCCCTCGGGCGACTGCGCGATGCCGAGCTGCATGATGCGATGCGTCGGCAGCCCGATCAGCTCCTGGCCGGCGAAGCGGATCGAGCCGCTGCGCGGGCGCGGGTTGCCGCACACGCTCATGATCAGCGTGCTCTTGCCGGCACCGTTGGCGCCGATGATGGTCGCGATCTCGCCTTCGGCGATGTCGAGGTCGATGCCGTGCAGCGCCTGGATGCTGCCGTAGTAGGTCTGCAGGCCGCGGATCGCGAGCAGCGGCTCGGCCGGCGCCGGGGCGGCGACGGGCGATGTCATCAGTTGCCCCCGCCCGGCGCGACGGCGGCGTCGAGCTCGTGCTCGACCAACGCGGCCTCGTCGTCCTCGACGCCGAGGTAGGCGGCGATCACGGCCGGGTCGGCACGCACCGCGGATGGCGTGCCGTCGGCGATCTTGCGCCCGTAGTCGAGCACGACGATGTGGTCGGAGACCCCCATCACGACCCCCATGTCGTGCTCGATCAGCAGGATCGAGACGCCGTCGCGCTCGCGCATGCCCAGCAGCAGCTGGTTCAGCTCGGCGCTCTCGCGCGGGTTCAGCCCGGCGGCCGGCTCGTCCAGGCACAGCAGCTCGGGGTCGGTGCACATCGCGCGTGCGATCTCCAGCCGGCGCTGGGCGCCGTAGGGCAGGGCGCCGGCGGCGGTGTCGGCGCGCTCCAGCAGGCCGACGCGGGACAGCCAGTCGGCAGCGTGCGCGACCGCCGCCGCCTCGGCGTCGCGGTAGCGCTTCAGGCCGAGCACGCCGGCGATCGAGTAGGCCGAGGCCGCCATCAGCGGCCGGTGGCGCGCCACGAGCAGGTTCTCCAGGCAGGTCATGCCGGGGAACAATCGGATGTTCTGGAAGGTGCGCGCCACGCCGGCGTCGGCGTTGATGCGGTGGCCGGCCAGCCGCTCCAGCGCATGCCGGTACCCGCCGCGCCGCTGCATCAGGATGCGGCCGGCGGTCGGCCGGTAGAAGCCGGTGATGCAGTTGAAGACGGTGGTCTTGCCGGCGCCGTTGGGGCCGATGATGGCGGTGATCTCGCCGCGCCGGGCTTCGAAGGACACGTCGTCGACCGCGATCAGGCCGCCGAAGCGCATCGTCAGGTGCTCGACCGCGAGCACGGTGTCGGCGCCCGAGCCCGCTTCGGCGGCGGCCTGGCCGCGCGGCGCCATCAGCCGCGCCCCTCGCGCACCATGTCGGCGCCGATCGCGCGCCGCTCCTGCAGCACCACCGTCGGTGCGCGCGAGCCGACCAGCCCGCGCGGGCGCCAGATCATCATCGCCACCATCGCCATGCCGAAGATCAGCATGCGGTACTGGGTCGGGTCGAAGCCGGGGCCGAAGAACTGCTTGAGGAAGTCCAGGTTGCGGAACAGCTCGACGCCGCCCGTCATCGCCAGCGCCGCCAGCGCGATGCCGATCTGGCTGCCCATGCCGCCGAGCACGACGATCGCCAGGATGATCGCGCTCTCGAGGAAGACGAAGCTCTCGGGCGAGATGAAGCCCTGCCGGGTGGCGAAGAACGAGCCCGCCAGCCCGCCGAAGGTGGCGCCGATCGCGAACGCCGACAGCTTGGTCTTGACGGTGTCGATGCCGAGCGACCGGCAGGCGATCTCGTCCTCGCGCAGCGCCTCCCAGGCGCGGCCGATCGGCAGCCGGCGCAGCCGGATGCTGACGAAGCTCGTCAGCAGCGCCAGCGCGAGGATGATGTAGTAGAGGAAGACGATGCGGTGCAGCGGCGAGTGCTCGATGCCGAAGAAGGCGCAGAAGGTGCCCGCGCCCGGCTCGCAGTCGGCGCGGAACTCCAGCCCGAAGAAGGTCGGCCGCGGGATGCCCGACAGCCCGTTCGGCCCGCCGGTGAACTCGTGCCAGTTCAGCAGCACGATGCGGATGATCTCGCCGAAGGCCAGCGTGACGATCGCCAGGTAGTCGCCGCGCAGCCGCAGCACCGGGAAGCCGAGCAGGATGCCCCAGAAGGCGGCCAGGATGCCCGCCAGCGGCAGGCAGATCCAGAACGAAAGGCCGAAGTACTGCGCCAGCAGCGCGTACGAGTACGCGCCGACGGCGTAGAAGGCGACGTAACCGAGGTCGAGCAGCCCGGCCAGCCCGACGACGATGTTCAGGCCCCAGCCGAGCATGACGTAGGTCAGCACCAGCACCGCCAGGTCCATGATGTAGCGGTCCGAGGTCGGCAGCCAGGGCAGCACGATCGCCAGCAGGACCGTTCTTCAGGCAGTTGCCGTAGAAGATGTCGGCGAAGCTCGGCGCCAGCACGGCGCGGAACCCGTACTGCACCAGGGCCCACGGCGCGTGCTCGCGCGAGGAGCCGCAGCCGAAGTTGCGCCGCGCCAGCAGGATCGACGCGCCGGCATAGCGCGGCTGGTTCAGCACGAAGTCGGGATTCGGCCGGCGCGCCGCGGGATCCATGCCCGGCTCGCCGCGGTCGAGATAGCGCCACTCGTCGAACAGGCTGGGGCCGAAGCCGCTGCGATGGATCGACTTCAGGAACTGCTTCGGGATGATGGCGTCGGTGTCGACGTTGGCGCGGTCGAGCGGCGCCACCAGGCCATCGTGCACGTCGAAACGTTCCATCACTTCTTCTTCGCCGCGCCTTCGATCGTCTCGCCGGCGCGCTGCAGGTCCTTGCCCATGCCGGCGATCGTGTTGCAGGCAGCCAGCGCGAGCGCGGCGACGAGCGCCGGCAGCAGGGTTCGGAGCGGGTTCATCACGGGTTATCCGAGCCGGCGCACGTCGGCGAAGCGGCCTTCGATCGCCGCCGCCGCCGCCATCGCCGGCGACACGAGATGGGTGCGGCCGCCGGCGCCCTGGCGGCCCTCGAAGTTGCGGTTGCTGGTCGAGGCGCAGCGCTCGCCGGGCTCGAGCCGGTCGGCGTTCATCGCCAGGCACATCGAGCAGCCCGGCTCGCGCCAGTCGAAGCCGGCGGCGCGGAAGATGGTGTCCAGTCCCTCGCGCTCGGCCTGCGCCTTGACCAGCCCGGATCCGGGCACCACCATCGCCAGCCTGACGTTCGGCGCCACGCGGCGGCCCAGCCGCTTGACGACCCAGGCCGCTTCGCGCAGGTCCTCGATGCGCGAGTTGGTGCACGAGCCGATGAAGACCTTGTCGATGCGGATGTCGGCGATCGGCGTGTTCGGCGCCAGCCCCATGTAGGTCAGCGCCCGCGCGATGCCTTCGCGCCGGACCGGATCCTTTTCCGCGTCGGGGTCGGGCACCCGCTCGTCGATCGCCGCCACCATCTCCGGCGAGGTGCCCCAGGTCACCTGCGGCTTCAGCGTCTCGGCGCGCAGTTCGACCTGCGCATCGAAGTGCGCGTCGGGGTCGGAGCGCAGCGTGCGCCAGTACGCCACCGCCTGGTCCCACAGCGCGCCTTCGGGGGCGAACGGCCGACCCTTCACGTAGTCGATCGTCCGGTCGTCGACCGCGACCAGGCCGGAGCGGGCGCCGGCCTCGATGGCCATGTTGCACACGGTCATCCGCCCTTCCATCGACAGCGACTCGATCGTGCTGCCGGCGAACTCGATCGTGTGGCCGGTGCCGCCGGCGGTGCCGATGCGGCCGATCACCGCCAGCACGACGTCCTTGGCCGTGCAGCCGAAGGGCAGCCGGCCCTCGACCCGCACCCGCATGTTCTTCGCCTTCTTCATCAGCAGCGTCTGCGTCGCCAGCACGTGCTCGACCTCGCTGGTGCCGATGCCGAAGGCCAGCGCGCCGAAGGCGCCGTGCGTGCTGGTGTGCGAATCGCCGCACACCACGGTCATGCCGGGCAGCGTCGCGCCCTGCTCGGGGCCCATCACGTGCACGATGCCCTGCCGGCGGTCGAGGAACGGGAAGTACGCCGCGGCGCCGAACTCGCGGATGTTGGCGTCCAGCGTCGTGACCTGCTCGCGCGAGATCGGGTCGGTGATGCCGTCGTAGCCGAGCTCCCAGCCCTGGGTCGGCGTGTTGTGGTCGGCGGTGGCCACCACCGAACCTATCCGCCATGGCTTGCGGCCGGCCAGCCGCAGCCCCTCGAAGGCCTGCGGGCTGGTGACCTCGTGCACCAGGTGGCGGTCGATGTAGAGCACCGTCGTGCCGTCGTCCTCGACGTGCACCACGTGCGCATCCCATAGGCGGTCGTACAGCGTCTGCGCCACGGCGAAACCGGCTCGCGCGAATGTCGAGGCCGGATTATGCCGCGTCGCGGCATCGGAGCCGTCGCCGAAGCGGCAGGGAACCTCGCCCCGTCAGCCGTCGTCGAACGTGCTCACGCCTTTCGCGCGTTCGCGCCGAGCCATGCGTCCAAACAACCTGCCCGTCCTGCGCCGCCGCCATGTCCTGTTCACGCTGAGCGCGCTCGGTGCGACGCCGCTTGCCGCGGCGCAGGCGTCCGGTCGCGCCACGCCGAGCCAGACGCTCGGCCCGTTCTACCCGCGCCACGACGGCGAACGACCGGCGCAGATCGACGCCGACCTGCTCGCGTTCGACGGCGAGCGTCTGCTGACGCGCGGCGTGCCGATCTACCTGACCGGCCGCGTGCACGACCGTCGCGGCGCGCCGGTCGTGCAGGCCGAGGTCGAGATCTGGCAGTGCGACGCCAACGCCGTCTACCACCACCCGCTGGGAGGGGCGGAGTCCGAGCGCGACCCGCACTTCCAGGGCTACGGGCGGACCGTGACCGGCGCGGAGGGCGACTTCCACTTCCGCACCATCCGGCCGGTGCCGTATCCGGGCCGCACGCCGCACATCCACCTGCGCATCGCGCCGCGCAGCGGCGGCGCGCTGGCCACGCAGCTGTACCTGCCCGACGAGCCCGGCAACGCGCGCGACTTCCTGTTCCGCCGCCTGACGCCCGACGAACAGGCGGCGCTGACGCTGTCGCTGCGCAGCACCGAGTCCACGCACCCGCTGGCGCGCCAAACGCGAATCACCGCCAGCACGCAGTTGTACTTGGCCTGAGGGGTTGTACAGAAGCGGCGCCGCCTGCCAGCGGACCCGCGCAGAGGAGCGCGGCGCGCAGGGTCGCCGCGAGCTACCCACGTGCAGGCGCTTTGTTGTCAGCCTCCGAGCATCGCAGCCTCCGCCCTCGGTGGCAGGCGATCGCGAAGAAACCCGCCTCTTGCGAAACGCCGGCTCGAAGGCCGGCGCTTCACGCCGGCGCTTCCCGCGCGCGATGCGCCGCGTCGTGGCGCTGGGCCCGCCGCACCGCCAGCCAGCCCAGCAGCGCTGCGACGCTGCCCGCCAGAAAGGCCGCCGACGCGCCGAGCGCCGTCCACATCCAGGCGGCCAGCAGGCTGCCGGCGGTGCCGCCGACGCCGTAGCCGATGCTGATGTACAGCGCCTGGCCGCGCGCCGTGGCCCGGCCGTGGAACCAGCGCTGGATCAGCAGGATCGACGCCGAGTGATGCACGGCGAAGCTCGCCGCGTGCAGCGCCTGCGCCAGCACCAGCAGAGCGACCACGTGCGCCGCCTCGGCGATCAGCGCGAAGCGCAGCGCCGCCAGCGCAAAGCTGGCCGCCAGCAGGGTGAACGGATCGAAGCGCGCGAACACCCTTCCCTGGGCCAGGAAGAAGCCGATCTCGACCACCACGCCGAGCACCCAGAACACGCCGATGGCGGTCTTGCTGTAGCCGAGCGTCGCCAGGTGCAGCGAGAAGTAGGTGTAAAGCGCGCCGTGCGCGAAGATCATCAGCAGCACCGAAAGGAAGAACCAGCGCACGCGCGGCTGCGCGAAAAGGCTGCCGACCGACACGCGCGCGTCGGCATGCGGCTCGTGCGGCGCGTCGTGCACCAGCCGCGCCGCCAGCGCGGCNNCGACCCCCACGCGCGCAGCCGGCCGTAGCTGCGCACGGCCTGCGCATCGCCGCGCAGCCGCGTCGCGGTGATCGCCTCGACGATCGGGATCTGCGCGGTCAGGAAGAAGTGCACGGCGAACATCGTCAGCAGCAGGTAGCCGAAGCCGCCGGGAAACAGCACCGGGACGAAACAGACGGCGGCCGCGACCGAGGCGAACTGCAGGATCCGTTCGCGTTCGGTCGTCCGATCGGCGAGCCAGCCCCAGGCGGTCGGCCCGAAGATGCGCATGCCCTGCGCGACCGCCATCACGATGCCGATCTGCGCCCCGCCCAACCCGCGGTGTTCGAGGTAGAGCGGAAAGTACGGCGCCAGCACACCGACGCCGGCGAAGTAGGCGGCGAAAAACAGGCCGATCCGCCACGGCTGCCAGCCGGGCGCCGCGTCGCGGGCCACGCTCAGGCCCGCGGCGGTATCGCGGGAACGTCGAGCCGGACGTCGCCGTTCTGCGCCCGGTGCAGCAGCGCGTGGTCGATCAGCACCAGCGCCAGCATCGCTTCGGCGATCGGGGTGGCGCGGATGCCGACGCAGGGATCGTGGCGCCCCTGCGTGGCCACCGTCACCGGCTCGTTGCGCGCGTTGATCGAGCGGCGCGGCACGCGGATGCTCGAGGTCGGCTTGACGGCGATCGACACCTCGAGATCCTGCCCGGTGGAGATGCCGCCGAGCACGCCGCCGGCGTGGTTGCTGGCGAAGCCTTCCGGCAGCAGTTCGTCGCCGTGCACCGAGCCCGGCTGCGTCACCGCGGCGAACCCGGCGCCGATTTCGACCCCCTTGACCGCGTTGATGCCCATCATCGCGTAGGCGATGTCGGCGTCGAGCTTGTCGTACAGCGGGCTGCCGAGGCCGGCCGGCACACCGGAGGCAGACACACGCAGCCGTGCGCCGCACGAGTCGCCGCTGCGCCGCAACGCGTCCATGTGCGCCTCGAGCTGCGGCACGATCGCCGCGTTCGGCGCGAAGAAGGCGTTTTCTTCGGCATCCTCCCAGCGCTCGAAGGGAATCTCGATCGGGCCGAGCTGCTGCATGCAGCCGCGGATCAGCGTGCCGAAACGCGCGCGCAGCCACTTCTTCGCCACGGCGCCGGCGGCGACCATCGGCGCCGTGAGCCGCGCCGACGAGCGCCCGCCGCCGCGCGGATCGCGCCGGCCGTACTTGCGCCAGTAGGTGTAGTCGGCGTGGCCCGGGCGGAAGGTGTCGAGCAGGTCGTCGTAGTCGCTCGAGCGCGCGTCCTCGTTGCGGATCAGCAGCGCGATCGGCGTGCCGGTCGTCTCGCCGCGGTACACGCCGGACAGGATCTCGACCCGGTCCGACTCGCGCCGCTGCGTCACGTGACGTGAGGTACCCGGCTTGCGCCGGTCCAGATCATGTTGCAGGTCGCCGGCGGCGAGCGGCAGGCCGGGCGGGCAGCCGTCGATCACGCAGCCGATCGCCGGCCCGTGCGACTCGCCGAAGTTGGTGACGCGGAACAGTCGGCCGAAGGTCGATCCCGGCATGGTGCGAGGATTGTACGAGGCGCACCACCGGAGCGCCGCTCACCGCCTGCGCCGTCTTTGCCGCGGCCGATCGGCGAGCGCCTGACCTGCGATGGGTCGAGGTTCGTCGCCCGGCGCGTCACTGCAAGGCCGCCTCCGCCAGCGCCAGCCCGGACAGATAGGCGCCCTCGATGCGCGGGCCGCCGCACCAGTCGCCGGCCGCCCCGAGCCGCTGGGCCGGGTCCCACAGACAAGGCTGCGCCAGCGGATTGACCGGCATGGCATGGTCCCAGCGCACCGCGCGGGCGTACTGCGGCATCGGCTTGCCGCGCAGCCTGGCCGAGAAGGCGCGCGCCAGCCAGCGCGACACCTCGTCCTCGCCCAGTCCCGCATAACGCGCCGACCACGCCGGGTGCGCGTGCAGCACCCAGCGTTCGGCCACCCCGTCGACGCGACCGCGCCGCGGCTTGGCGCTGTCGAGCGCCGCCCAGCCGAGGATCGGGTCGTCGTTGATGAAGGCGCCCTCGAAGTCGGCGCCGCTCGGATGCGCCAGCGCCACCGTCACCGCCCAGCACGGCTGCCAGTCGACCGTCCGTGCCACCGCGGCCAGCCGGGTCAGGCCGTCGAGCAGCGCGGCCGCCTGCCCGGACGGCATCGCCAGCAGCACCGTCGAAAAGCGGCCGAGTTCGCCGCCCTCGCCGAGCAACCGCCAGCGCTCGCCGGCGGATTGCAGGGCCAGGACCGGCGTGGACAGGCGGACGTCGATGCCCCTGGCCAGGTGCACGCCGAGCCGGCGCATGCCGGGCACGGCGACGAAGCGCTCCGCGGAGCCGGTCTTGTCCTTCACGTCGCGGCGATCCATGGCGACGATGCGACCCGTCCACCGCTGCACGACGTCTTCCGACCGCCAGCGCTGCACCTCGGCGGCGAAGCGCGCGTCGCGGACGGTGAAGTACTGCGCCCCGTGGTCGTACGGTCCGGCCGCCTCGATCAGGGTCGCCGCGCGGCCGCTCGGCTGCGCCTGCCGCTCGAAGACGGTGACGGCGGCGCCCGCCTCACGCAGCCGACGCGCGCAGGCCAGCCCGGCGATGCCCGCGCCGACGACCGCAATATCGCCGGCCAGGGTCAATTGCCGGCCGGCTCCTGCTCGGGCCAGTCGCGGATGTAGGCCTTGAGCATGCGGTTCTCGTAGCTCTGCTCCTCGAGCACGGCCTTGGCAACGTCGTAGAAGGAGACCACGCCGAGCAGCGTGGTGCCGTCGAGCACGGGCAGGTAGCGGGTGTGGCCCTCGAGCAGCACGCGGCGCAGTTCCATCACCTCGGTATCCGGGCCGACCGCCGTCGGCGGCACCATCGCGGCGCCCACCGTACCGTCACCGACGCTGCCGCCATTGGCATGGATGCTGGCGATCACCTCGCGGAAGGTCAGCATGCCGACCAGTTGCCCGCGGTCCATCACGACCACCGAGCCGATATCGTTTTCGGCCATCGTCTGCACCGCCGACCACAGCTTCGACTCGGGGTTGACCGTGAACAGGGTCTTGCCCTTGACCTGCAGAATGTCGGCGACCTTCATGGCTGCTGTCTCCTTGCCCGGCGGCGCAATCTTCCGTCGCGCGTCCGGGCCGAATGCTACGCCGGCAGGCCGGCAGGCGGCACCGGGCCGCTCAACCGAGCCGGCGCTTGAAGCCCTCGACTTCGCGCATCACCGCCGCTCGCAGCGGCGTCTCCCAGACCGAGTGGCCGCCGTCGGCGACGACCTCGAAGCGTGCCTGCGGCCAGGCCCGCGCCAGCTCGTCGGCGCTGGCGATCGGGCAGATCATGTCGTATCGGCCGTGCACGATCGACGCCGGCAGATGGCGGATGCGGTGCATGCCGCCGATGAGCTGGTCCCGTCCCAGGAAGCAGTCATGCGCGAAATAGTGCGCCTCGAGCCGCGCCAGGCCGATCGCTTCCTCGGCCTGCTGGCGCGCCAGCTCCGGCGTCGGCAGCAGGGTCGAGCAGTTCGCTTCGTAGTCGCTCCAGGCGCGGGCGAACGGGACGTAGACCTTCGGGTCGGGGTGGAACAGCCGCTTCAGGTAGCCCGCCAGCAGGTCGTCGCGCTCGGCCGCGGGCAGCATGCCGGCGAAGCGCCGCCACGCCTCGGGAAACACCTGCCGCAGGCCGTACATGAACCACTCGATCTCGGCCGGCCGGCCGAGAAAGATTCCGCGCAGCACGAAACCCAGGCAGCGTTCCGGGTGCGTCTGTCCATAGGCCAGGGCCAGCGTGCTGCCCCAGGAGCCGCCGAACACCAGCCACCGCTCGATACCGAGGTACTCGCGCAGCGTCTCGATGTCGCGCACCAGGTGCGCGGTCGTGTTGGCGTCCGCCTCGCCGAGCGGCGTCGAGTTGCCGGCGCCGCGCTGGTCGAACAGGACGGCGCGAAACACCTCCGGATCGAAGAACCGGCGATGCTCGACCGAGCAGCCGCCGCCCGGTCCGCCGTGCAGGAACAGCACCGGCAGGCCGGCCGGGTTGCCGCAGGCCTCCCAGTACATCGTGTGCAGGTCGTCCAGCGCGAGCATGCCCTGGTCGAAGGGCTCGAGCGCCGGATACAGATCGGCCCGCACGTCGGTGCGCGTGTCCATGCGTGGCATTATGCCGCCGGCTCCCCAGCCGGCCGCATCCGACGAAACGCCAATCCGGCATCGCGCCGCCCATGAGCAGATACCCCGGTTTCGACACCCTGGCCCTGCACGCCGGCCAGGCGCCCGACCCCGCCACGGGCGCCCGCGCGGTGCCGATCTACGCCTCGACGTCGTTCTGCTTCGACGACTCCGAGCATGCCGCGTCGCTGTTCAACATGGAACGCGTCGGGCACGTGTACTCGCGCATCTCCAACCCGACCGTGGCCGTGTTCGAGGAGCGGATGGCGGCGCTCGAACGCGGCGTGGGCGCGATCGCCACCGCCAGCGGCCAGGCGGCGCTGCACCTGGCCATCGTCACGCTGATGGGCGCAGGCGGCCACATCGTCGCCAGCCGGGCGCTGTACGGCGGCTCGCACAACCTGCTCGCCTACACGCTGAAGCGCTTCGGCATCGGGACGACCTTCGTCGACCCGCGCGACCTCGACGCCTGGCGCGCCGCGATCCGGCCCGAAACGCGGCTGCTGTTCGGCGAGACGCTCGGCAACCCGGGCCTTGACGTGCTCGACGTGCCGGAGGTGGCGGCGATCGCGCACGCGCACGGCCTGCCGCTGCTGGTCGACAGCACCTTCACCACGCCGTACCTGATGCAGCCGGCCGAACTCGGCGCCGACCTCGTCCACCACTCGGCGACCAAGTTCATCGGCGGCCACGGCACCGCGATCGGCGGCGTGCTGGTCGACTCGGGCCGCTTCGACTGGCAGGCGAGCGGCAAGTTCGACCTGCTGACCCGCCCCTATGAGGGCTTCCACGGCATGGTCTTCGCCGACGAGAGCACGGTGGCGCCGTTCCTGCTGCGGGCGCGCCGCGAGGGGCTGCGCGACTTCGGCGCCTGCATGAGCGCGCACACCGCGTTCCTGCTGCTGCAGGGGCTGGAGACGCTGCCGCTGCGCATGGCGCGCCACGTCGAGAACACGCGCCGCGTGGTCGCCTTCCTTGCCGCGCAGCCGCAGGTCGAGTCGATCGCCTATCCGGAGCTGCCGTCGCATCCGGACCACGCGCTGGCGCAGCGGCTGCTGCCGAAGGGCTGCGGCGCGGTCTTCAGCTTCGACCTGAAGGGCTCGCGGGCCGCGGGGCGGAAGTTCGTCGAGTCGCTGCAGGTGTTCTCGCACCTGGCCAACGTCGGCGACGCCAAGTCGCTGGTGATCCACCCCGCCTCGACCACCCACTTCCGCGTGCCGGACGACGAACTGGCCGCCGCGGGCATCCGGCAGGGCACGATCCGGCTTTCGATCGGCCTCGAAGACCCGGCCGACCTGCTCGACGACCTCGGCCGCGCCCTGAAGGCGGCGGCGAAGGCGGCCTGAGTGGACCTCGGCATCCCCGGCAGCCGCATCCACGCCTACACCGGCGGGCGGCCCTTCGACCCCTCAGCGCCCTGCGTCGTCTTCCTGCACGGCGCGCAGCACGACCACAGCGTCTGGATCCTGCAGTCGCGCTGGCTGGCGCACCACGGCCACACCGTGCTCGCGCTCGACCTGCCCGGGCACGGCCGCAGCGACGGCCCGCCGGAAACCTCCGTCGAAGCGATCGCCGGGCGCGTTGCCGCCGCGCTCGCCCCGCTGGCCAACCCGCGGCTGCTGCTGGCCGGTCACAGCATGGGTTCGCTGATCGCGCTGGAAGTGGCGCTGCGGATGCCGGCGCGCACGGCGGGCGTCGCCCTGATCGGCACCGCGGCGCCGATGCGGGTCTCCGAGGCGCTGCTGACCGCGACCCGCGGCGATCCGCCCAGGGCGATGGACATGATCAACGTCTGGTCGCACAGCCCCGCGCTGGCGCCGTTCGCGGCGCGGCCCGGTTGCCCGTCGCCGGGCTTCAGCATCGTCTGGCAGAACCTGCGCCTGATGCAGCGCATCGCCGCAGCCAACGGCCCCGCGGTCCTGCCGACCGACTTCGCCGCCTGCAACGCCTACGACGGCGCCGTGGCGGCGATCGGGCAGCTCGACTGCCCGACGCTTTTCGTCCTCGGCGACCGCGACCAGATGACGCCGCCGA
>JRYF01001041.1_pt1 | contig 18825 bp, 16 predicted proteins | sample 235331 | NCBI WGS metagenome assembly JRYF01 (sample SAMN03074217, study PRJNA261475) | activated sludge metagenome | biome: Wastewater Treatment Plant; feature: Wastewater; material: Activated sludge; isolation source: activated biomass of a wastewater treatment plant treating hydrocarbon... ...
TTTTTTGCAACTATGTTGCAAAAAATAAATCATTATGTTTATTTTTGCAACACAGTTGCATAAATGGGCACGATATGAATCCTTTTCCTTCATTAACTGATCCAACAGACACAATTGCTACTAAGAAAAATATAGTATCAATAACACATCATTATATTTTTTGTCACCCCCCTGATTTGTGCTTATCACACTTTGTTGAACCAAAATATACCCTTGGTCATATCCTTTTAAATCAAAGCGCATTCCTTTGAAGAAGTTAGTCCTATCCCTTCATTGGTTCTTCTGTCTTTCAGTGTCTATCCTTGCACAAAGTGCAGAAAACTTTGATCCGCCAGATCAACCTTTAGAGATATTCGCCATCCGAGCAACAGAAAAAATTATCCTTGATGGCATTTTAGATGAAGAATCCTGGGCAAATGCCCCTGTAATCAAGGACTTTTTCCGGATTGAGCCCAGGCAGGGTGGAACATTAATGCATTCAACGGAAGTAAGGATAATATACGATGACCAAAACATTTACATCGGCGTATATGCCAGAGACACCTTGGGCAAAAGAGGCATGAGGATGCAAAATCTCAACAGGGACTTCACAGAGCGGGAAAACGATGTATTTTTGGTACAGCTTGATCCACAAAATTTAAAAAGGTACTGCATGTCTTTCCAATTTACTCCCTTGGGCACCCAAAGAGATATGCAGGTTTTTGATGACAGAATCAGAGATGCCGATTGGGATGCGCTTTGGGATGTAAGAACAACCATTACGGATACAGGATACTATGGTGAAGTGAAAATTCCATTCAAATCTCTTCGTTACGAAATTTCGGACAACCCGGATTCACTGTACTGGAGCATCACATTTGGTCGTCTTGCCAGAAGAGATTTTGAAGAATCGGTTTTTCCAGCCATTCCGCAAGCTTTTAGTCCATTCCGGATGACTTATGCTGCCCGTTTGAAAGGTTTGCAATTGCCCAAACCGTCTGCCAATATTCGGGTTCAACCCTATGTTTTGGCACAATACAACAAAAGCAGTGATCCATCAGATCAATTTACCGAAGCTCAATTAAAAACAGGTGGTGATATCAAATGGGCAATAAAACCCAATACCGTTTTGGATCTGACATTTAATACAGATTTTGCTCAGGCTGATGTAGATATTGCTGTCAACAACCTCCAAAGATTCAACATCTTCTTTCCGGAAAGAAGACAGTTTTTCTTAGAAAACTCTGGCATATGGGCAGGAGCAGGTAATCGGAATATTCGTCCTTTCTTCAGCCGCCGGATTGGTTTGGATGGAAATTTCAACAGTGATCCTTTGCGTCTGAATGCAGGGATACGATACATTGACCGAACCGAAAATTACAGTCTGGCCGGAATGTACATCAACCAGGAGTCTGGCAGTCAAACAGGGGCAAGTCATTTTAGTATATTGCGCTATATGCACAATTATGGGAAGCAAAACAATATAGGTGCCATGCTTACGCACCGGTTTGATCAATCTGACCGTGTAAGAGATTTTAATTCAGCCCAAAATACCACATTGACCATTGACGGCTTCTTCAGACCTAAAAATCATATCAATGTCAGTTATTTTTCATCTTTTTCACATGATACAGACAAAGGAACGACAGGATCTGCAGGTAATGCATTCATCGGATTCTTCCCCAATCGAGGTTACTTTGGTTATGTTATGAATTGGGTAACTATTAATTATGAACCAGGTATGGGATTTGTATTTCAAAAGGATGTTGTACACCACAGTCCCGGGGGTTACTTCATCGTTCGGCCGAAAGGGAATAATTGGCAATGGATACGCCGTTTTGATCCCGGTATTTTTATCAATTATTATCATGGCGCATCGTCTCCCGGTTTTCAGCAAGCCACTATTTATTTTTTTCCCCTTTACCTCATTTTGAAAGACAATTCAGTCATTGAATGGGCTTTCTTCCCTCATTGGCAGCGTATTGACTTCCCTTTTTCTCCCGTGGGAATCCGCATTGAAGAAAAAGATTATTTCTATTTCAACCAACGAATCAGGGTAGCAACTGATGCTTCCAAAAAGTTATCCAGCGAAGTGAAATTATCATGGGGTGGATTTTACAATGGAAAATTAACTACATTAGAATCTTCTTTGCGCTTTGCCCCCATACCCCATATCGCATTTTCTACCCAGTATACCGGTAATTATTTCAATGAAGTGGGAATCGATGAAGTCACCCAAAAAGTTCATCTCATTTCCGGAGGAATTCAGCTGGCAGCCAATCCATGGATCCTATTTTCAGGTTTTTATCAATACAATTCCTTTGACAGGCTAGCCCGGGTAAACCTCCGGTTTAGCTGGCAGTTTTCTCCCCTTTCATTCCTTCATATTGTATTCAATGAAAATCAATTCTCTGACTTACAACTTACCGACCAGTCAACCATTTCCAAGCTATCATATATGAAGCAGTTTTAGGCAAGGAATTGGATAGGAATAATAAATTTATTAACCTCCCTGTGTAAATTTGTTTCTGCAATACTCCTTAAAAATCATTACGCTTATCCTTAAGATTCTCGATGAATCATTTTGATCTATTATGATCCATTTTGATCCGTACTCATACTTTTAAAAGGTCTATCTTTACATCAATATCTAACGATAAATTAAAATTTCCTGGGTATCCATCCAACAGGAATACACTTCAAACAATACATTATGGAAATATTTATTCTTTTACTTTTCGTTTTTGTTCTGATCAGCCCAAAATATCTGTTCAGCCGCTACTTAAAAACACCGAAGAACAAATTGATCTTTTCTTCATTGAGTACGGTTCTTGTTGTTATTCTCCTCCTGCTTTCAGGAATTAAAGAGAATTTAGGGCCAAAATTGATACTGCTGGCTTTATTCATTACACACTTGTACCGATCCTATTTGTCTTATAAAACATCCGTAATAGAATCCGACCCGGACAAAAATGTAATTTAGATGAAAGTCCAGATAGATTGATCCTTTCAAGTAATCTGGATTTAAAAAGCATAACACAGATAAAGTTTTAAAAAATGCATCCCAACTTTATACCTATATTGTATATTAGTATGGTCAAATTCAACCTTTTACCCATTTGAATTTAATCTACGTGATTAAAATTTTCATAAAAAACCAACGAATAGATTGGGAAACAAAAAAATAGGACTTTTAGGATACGGCATTTGGGGACATAACATTCTTCTGTCACTTAATCAATTAAAAGCTCTTGTTCACGTATATGACCCGGATCCCGGCAGAATTGTAAAAGCATTGGAATGGGGCGCTGAATCAGCAACGCACAATTTTCAACAATTTTTACAATTGCCCGTAGATGCCTGGATAGTGGCATCTCCATCGACTACCCACTTTTCAATCATTGAAGAACTTGCCACATTCAATTTACCCATTTTTGTTGAAAAGCCCCTCGTAACCAGCATTGATGAGGCTCAAAAGATAAAAAACAAAAATTACCCTAATATTTTTGTTATGCACATCTGGAAATATCATCCGGGTATCCAAATGTTGGCAGATATTGCAAAATCCGGGCAATTGGGGAAGGTGAAAGGAGGTAAGTCTGTCAGAGTCAACTGGACAAGTCCCAGGCTGGATACAGATAGCTTATGGAATATGGCCATACATGATCTTTCCATCAGTGAATCGATACTTGGAAAAATTCCACCCTTGCGATCAGTTCTACCTGAAATTCATCATGGTAGAATTAGGGGTCTCTCAGTCCATTTAGGCGATGAGCCCTATTATCATTTTGAAGTTTCCAACCGCTATCCTGACAAACGGAGGGAGGTCATATTGTTTTGTGAAGAGGGAGTGGCTGTTCTTAGAGATGAAAAAGTCCATCATATTGATATCTTTGAGGGCAATGACAAAAGCAGTCTTTCCGACAGCGCTCACCATATAGCAGAGTTTGACCCTACCCCTCCCCTTCAGATTGAGCTACAAATTTTTCTGAATTATTTACAAGGGGGACCACCTCCATCCACAGATTTGGATGAGGCCGTTCGCTTGATAAAGGCACTGGATAGCATCGAGAAAATGATATTTTTGAAGAGAGAATAATTATAGATGAAAAACAACCGATGTATTGCCTCCATCATTGTGCCGACCACCAAAGACAGAGGGCCCGTACTACCCTATTCTGTAGGCAGCATCCTCAGACAAACTATCAAAGAAATAGAGGTGCTGATAATAGGCGACGGAGTGGATTCTTCTACTCGTACAGTGATAGAGGAATTAATGAAGCAGGATCAAAGAATCCGTTTTTTTGATTATCCCAAAGGCTCCAGAAGGGGAGAAATTTACCGGCACGAAGTACTGACTACTCAAGCGCAAGGTGAAATTATTTGTTATTTACTCGATCGGGATTTAATGCTACCGGACCACGTGGAAAAAATGATCTTCAACTTGAATGATCATAATTTCTGTGTACAAGCAAGCATAGGCATCAGAGAAGATCATTCCATATATATGCTTAGAAAGTACAAGATAGGAGACCACATTGAAAGACATAAGACTGGTCCTGTTAGAAACGGGTCTTTTTACTTTTCACAAGTAGGACACACGCTTGAACTTTATAAAAATTTACCTTTTGGTTGGCAAACAACACCATTAAAATACAAAACTGATGCGTATATGTGGCGGCAGATTGTAGCTTACCATGATACAAGTATTAAATCTACAACTGATTTAACAATTTTATACTTCAAAAGGGGAAACTTTCCAGGACAGTCTGCTGAAAAAAGAGCAATCGAATTAAAGTTATTTTATGATAAATTAGAAGATGAGCATTGGGTTCGGGAAGTCAAAGACAAAGTACTTTTTGAATTGGTTGCAGATTACGAATTCGCTATGAACCAAATTTTACTCATAAAGGGTAGAACCTGGAAAGAATTGCCAAAGACAATTCTAAATAAATGGGTTTTAGACCATTTCGTTAAAAGGTGGTAAATCTTTTAATTTTCCAAACTTTTTTGCTCTCTCAGATAGTATTACAAAGTCAAAAGGCCAGGGAATGCCCAAATCAGGATCATTCCATTGACAGCCAAAGTTGTCATCTTTTCCATAATCAACATATGCCTCAGAAACCGATTGTAGATGCATCGAAGGTTCTGGAAAATACCATCCATGCACAATCCCTTTTGGGAAAATCAATGAGCACATATCATGCCCTGTAAGATAATATAATGAATGTTGAAGAAAGGTAGGTGAATCCGGCCGAATGTCTTTTAAACCCAAAAAACAACTTCCCTGAATTAAACAGAAATATTCATCATGTCGGGAGTGATAATGCATACCCCTGAACACAAACGATTCCGACTTGACCAAACTCCATTGCACCGGTTCCAGTACTGTACCCCAATGTTTTTGGAAAACCTCCGTAAAGCTGCCCCGGTCATCAGTATTTTCCTTCAGTTGCACTAACCTGCTGTTATAAATGTCTGAACCATGTATCAATCCTGACTTTTTCTCCTTATAGTCAACCCGATAAGAATCTGTTTTTTTCATAATATCTTCTCTGATTTCAATATAAAAATCTAAAGTAAACAATATAAATGAAAGAGAAAATATAAATGGCAAAAAAAGGAAATTTTAAATTACTTCCATCTTCTGGCATGTGAAATACCTTTTTCAAAACTTTCTGTGGAAGTAGATTCAGTTTTCCAATATTTTCCATCCATTTAAGTACGGTGGATTTAGAATTTGCAGGATCTTTTAAGAACAATACAACACAAAAAATAATGAAAAAATAAGGCACTGATAATTGTCCATATGTAAATAATAACATCCCTCCATGAAAGATCAGCATCAATGATTTTGTCAGTTTGGTTAACGCTGGCAATAGTAAAATAATGCACATCAGGGCTTCATACAACATCGTACCCCAACTAAATATTGAAAATAGAAAATCAACATCAAATAGAGGTTTCAATACATTAAAAAATGTGTTGGTAAATACCTCATTAAAAAAGTGGTCAAAGTACTGACCACTTCTCCAGTCCATTTGAGTTACTTTGAATAAGAAAGATCCCAAATACACTATCGACATTTGGATTCTGATATACCCATCATGAAATGGGTTAATGGAGAGCAATAGAAAGATACAACAGATCAACATGCTATTTGTAGAATAATAGTGCTGATTTCCAAGGATTTGAATGAATGTGGCCAAGCTGATCCCCAAGCAGGCAATCCTGTTGTACTTCCTGATTAATACAAAAAAAGAGGAAGTCCAGATCATGACCATCACTCCCACTTTATAAGTCAGACTTCCAGAAACAGTAGAAAGAATGGGAAGAAAAGGCGCAAAAATGACATTCTTATAAAAAAAAGAAGATTTAAATGCCAGCATAAAAATCAATAGCAATATTGCAACATGCGCCTCCCTATGTGGCAGTTCAAAATCTCTCCTCTTCATGATTGCCATATTTCCACTGTAAACTTCCTTGCCCGTTGATGGAATAGTTAATGGTGACTACAACAGAGTCTTGTAATTCATTTTCAACAACTTGGATTAATCTGAAAACATGATGGATGGATCTGTTTTCTCTTCCTGACTTTGACAATCCATATCGATCATAAATGCCGGCTTCATCAAGAAACACTTTATCTTTATATACTTCAATATTATACATTGATATCTGATCATAGGGAGACCATGTAAAAAAACGTATTTCCTGATCCAGACACTTAAATATGCCAATAAGTTGTACTGTAAAAAACAGAAAAATAAAAATTAAACGCCCTCTATTCATGAATACTTTGATCACTTTCTTTAATTTCTCATAAATTCTTACTTATTTCCGTCTAAATATTCTTTATGTGACCTATTGAATTTTTCTCAATGAAAAATCCACAGATTAGATCAATTGTTTTAAAACCAAACCTAATGAAATTTATTAATTTATTTTTCTTCTTGCTTGCATTTACATTCACCCATATATCCAGTCAGGATCGCATCACAGGTAAACCTTTTGCTTCCCGGTCTGAAGTCATCGCTCAGAACGGAATGGCGGCCACATCACATCCTCTGGCCACACAGATTGCACTGGATATTCTAAAATCGGGTGGAAACGCTATAGATGCAGCCATAGCTGCCAATGCTGCTTTGGGATTAATGGAACCCACCGGCTGCGGCATTGGAGGTGATTTATTCGCAATTATTTGGGATGCCCGTGAAAATAAACTACATGGGCTAAACGCAAGTGGAAGATCCCCTTCAAGTCTTACTCTTCAATGGTTTATAGAAAATGAATACACTTCCATTCCTCCTTATGGTCCCTTGCCGGTCACTGTACCCGGCGCGGTAGATGGATGGTTTTCTCTCCATGGCCAATTTGGTAAAATGCCTATGGAAAAAATACTTCAACCTGCCATTCATTATGCAGAAAACGGCTTTCCGGTTACAGAGCTTATTGCATTTTATCTGAATATTGGGGCCGAGCGTTTGAAAGAATATGACGGATTTAGTGATATATTTTTAAAAGACGGTAAAACTCCTGAAAAAGGGGAAATATTTAAAAACCCTTCCCTTGCTTCTACATATAAAAAAATTGCAGAAGGAGGTAGAGATGCATTTTATAAAGGGGAAATAGCAGAAACCATAGCTCAATACATAAAGGAGCAAGGTGGATTTTTATCCTATGAAGATTTGGCTTCACATACCTCTGAATGGGTTGACCCTGTATCCACTTCCTACAGAGGTTACGATGTTTGGGAAATACCCCCTAATGGCCAGGGGATTGCTGCCCTTCAGATTCTCAACATTTTAGAACATTATGATATCGCTTCCATGGGTTCCGGGTCGGCAGATTATATTCATGTTTTTACAGAAGCGAAAAAACTGGCATTTGAGGACAGAGCCCGCTATTATGCCGATATGTCTATGGTCGATGTTCCGGTAGATTGGTTGATTTCTAAAGAATACGCAGCCGAAAGACAAAAAATGATAGATTTGCATAAAGCAGCCAAAGCCTACGACCCGGGTGAGCTGTCCACCGGGGAAACCATATATTTAACCGTTGCGGATGGCGAAGGAAATATGATCTCCCTGATTCAAAGTAATTATCGTGGAATGGGTTCCGGGATGAGTCCTCCCGGTTTGGGTTTTGTACTTCACGACAGAGGAGAAATGTTTTCATTGGAAGAAGGACATCCCAATGCATTTGCACACAATAAAAGGCCATTTCATACCATCATACCTTGTTTTATCACCAAAGAAGGAAAACCATGGGTGAGTTTTGGGGTGATGGGTGGAGCTATGCAACCTTTAGGTCACGCTCAAATTGCGATTCATCTCATCGATTTCGGCATGAACCTTCAAGAAGCCGGCGATGCACCAAGGATTTATCATTCCGGATCCTCTGAGCCAACCGGTGAACAAATGGATAATGGGGGAACATTACATCTTGAATCCGGGATATCTTATGAAGTCATCAGAAACCTGATGCTTAGAGGGCACAAAGTTCAATTTGCCCTGGGTCCATATGGTGGTTATCAGGCCATCTTGTGGGATGATATTCATAAAGTTTATTATGGAGCCAGTGAAAGCCGAAAAGATGGGCAAGCTGCAGGTTATTGAGGCATCATTGCCCGGACATTGAGATATTTGAAAGTATAAATCTTCTATAAAGAAAATTAAGCTTACACTAACAGTAGATAAGTAAATAGTGCTAATTTCAAACAAACCACACAACTATGAATGACTACGGTTTTTGGTCCCTCATTCCACCACTGGCTGCCATTGTTCTTGCTATCAGAACTAAACAGGAATATCTAACACTGATGGCAGGAAAATGGATGGGATGGTTGGTAATCTATGACTGGAACTTTTTTACGGGATCCTAGGAAACCATTCAGGGATTGGTGGATGTCTTTAAAGATGCCGGAAATACACGCACCATTATGTTTTCTGCTCTAATAGGTTCATTGATCCTCTTTATTCAGCAATCGGGCGGAGTGAAAGGCTTTATCCTCTGGCTTGAAAAAAGATTACAAAAATACGATGGAAAAAAAGGCAATATCATAGTGCAATTATTGGCTTGGTTAACCGGAGTATTAATATTTGTTGAATCGAATATTTCAGTACTTACTGTAGGTGCATTATACAGACCGGTCTTTGATAAATTAAAAATCAGTCGTGAAAAACTAGCATATATAGGCGATTCCTCCTCGGCTCCAACTTGTATTCTTATTCCGTTTAATGCCTGGGGGGCTTTTATTATCGGCTTATTAATCACTCAGGGTTTTGAACAACCTTTTGGTACATTATTATCCTCTATTAAGTACAATTTTTATCCCATCCTGGCATTGTTGGCAGTTCCTACTATTATTCTGTTGAACAAGGATATTGGCCCCATGAAAAAAGCTGAAAAAAGAACACGAAATGGAGAAATTTTATGGCCTGATGCCAAACCCATGATGTCTGATGAGTTGACCTCGATAGATTTTCCACCACATGTTCATCCAAAAGCATTTAATATGGTAGTACCTTTAGCTATGATGGTGTTGACCATGCCATTGATGCTATACTATACCGGAATGCTATCGCTTCAGGAAAAGGGAATAACCGGGGCAAACCTGGGAACAGTAATCAGCAACGGATCCGGATCAGTTTCCGTACTGGTTTCTGTCATTACTGCATTGATTCTTTGTTTTATACTTTTCAGGGTACAAAAAATTTTTAGAATCCGGCAAATGGCGGAACTCACTTTAAAAGGAATCTCTGAAATGATGCCCCTGGCTTTGCTCATGTTGATGGCCTTTGCCATCAGTAATGTAAGTAAAGAGTTGAATACTGGAGTATATGTAGCAGAATTGACCCGATCCTGGCTATCGCCGGGTATAGTTCCTTTTATTTTGTTTTTGGTCAGTGCATTCATTGCATTTTCAACAGGAACCTCTTGGGGTACTTTTGGAATCATGATTGCGATTGCCATTCCTATGGCGCGAGCTTTGGGAGCTGATGAAATTATAGTATTAGCTGCTGTATTAGGTGGAGGCATATTTGGGGATCATTGCTCTCCGATATCGGATACCACCATTATATCATCCATGGCTGCCGCCACCGATCATATTGATCATGTGAAAACGCAACTTCCATATGCCCTGATCATAGGTTTATTGACTTCCGTGGGATATCTTTTGATATAATATTGTAGAATATTGCTGAAACAATAATTTCAACGATCCTGTTTTTTGAAAATAAATGGATGAGAGAAGATTTCAAAGAGTTGATCACTTCGAATAATTATGTGGAAATTGAACAAATTCTACTTGTATTGTCACGTCATGGCATAGACGCCATACCCATAGGACTGAAAGGATTGGAAATCGGAAGTGTAGAAATGATGGGGATAAGAGGGGCGTCCATATTCATTCACAAAGATGATTTTGCTGAAGCTCAAAAAGTATTGGAATCTATGGGATTAACCTTAGAGGAAAAGGAAGAAGATAAAGATATTGTCAATTATATGTATTGGTTATTAGCAGGGTTATTGGTTGGAGCAATTATCTATATGGTGGTGATCACTTGCTTTTAGCAAAAAAAAGGTGCCTTTTCTGTAAAGAAAGACACCTTTTTAAATAAAATAATTTCAAATATTAATCGATGGTTTTGGCAGCTAATGCGGGATTCAGCAAGTCGTAAAACTGATCAATTTTAGGCATGATGATGATTCTTGTACGCCTGTTAATGGATCTTCCCTCTGCTGTGGAATTACTAGCCAGGGTGTTGTATTCCCCTCTTCCAGCAGCAATCAAACGGTTAGGGTTAATCTTGAAATCTTTTTGAAGTACCCGAACAACCGAGCTGGATCGCTTTACACTAAGATCCCAGTTGTCTACGATACAATCTGTTCTGATAGGAACATTGTCAGTATACCCTTCTACCATAACCTCAAAGTCAGGCCTGGATTCAATAATTGCAGCAATTTTACCTAATACCTCTTTTGCTCTGTTGGTTAAAGTATAGCTACCTGAACGGAACAACATTTTGTCAGAAAGATTGATCAATACAACGGTTTTATCGATTCTGATATCGATATCCTGATCATCAATACCATCTTTAAGGACTCCTTTCAGATTGACAGCTAACGCCAGATTCAAAGAATCCGCTTTGCTCTTAGCATCCTGAAGTAATTTAATATACCTGTCCTTTTGCTCCAATTGTTGTAAAGTTTCCTTTACATTCTCATTGGCGGCTCTGGACAATACTGCCAGGTCACCAATTTGCTCCAATTGTCTGTCTCTTTGAGCGCGCATATCATCTACCTGCGTTTTCAAATCGTTGATTTGCTCTTCTCTTAACTTCAATACATTTTGTGTATTGGTCGCATCCGTTGTAAGTTTTGACTTATCGGCTTCTAAAGCCTTTAATTGATTTTCTGCCATTTCAAGCTTTTCATCACATTCCTGAAGCTTTTCCTGAGCCATTGCATACTTATCCTCCAACTCAGTAAATTTTTTCTTGCTTACACAAGAAGTCAAAGCCATTACCATTGCAAGCAGCAAAGTAAAGTAAGTTGATTTTTTCATAATTTTAGGTCATTAAGATTGTTATAAGGTGATTTAAATTCTGATGACTAATTTAGGACAAATTTCATAATAATTGCTTAATCCTCATTTTTTTTGTACTTCTTAGTTTCTGATACAAAAAGATAAAATTTTCATCAAAATGTTCTAATTCAATCCAAATTTAAAGTGATTTTAACATATTTCATTCATGAATTTAAATGAAACTTTTTCAGTTATTTAAGATTCTTTTTTTGAAATATTCAAATTAAATTTATTTATATGCTTTATTAATTATTTATCAACTATATATACAAACAAATCCATTCTACCATTCAATTTTTACATCCTCAAAAAAGAAGCACCATTTACATCCAAAATACCCCCAGTCATGAAGGCAGAGCGTTCTTTGGCTAAAAATACGATGATATGCGCCACTTCTTCCGGTGAAGCCACCCGGCCCATTGGACTCTCTCCTTTAATAAAGTCCCCTTTATCCGAATCCAATGTACTTTTAGCCATATCAGTATCCACAAAACCAGGAGCAACTGCCGTCACTGAAATGTTATATTTTCCCAGCGCCTTGGCAAGGGACTGTGTGAGTGCATTCAATCCTCCTTTACTTGCCCCATACGCAGGGCAATCAGGCTCTCCCCTAAATGCCCCTCTTGATGATACATTGATTATATAGCCTTTATGTTGTTTCATCATAAGCTTAGCAGCCAGATAGGATAAATGCGCGGGACCTGTCAAATTGATCGCCAATGTTTGCTCCCAAGCTGCTATCCACTCTTTAAATTCTACACGATCAGGAGGATGTTCAAAAAAGACTCCTGCATTATTGACCAATACATCCAGTCTCCCATATTGACTATCTACTGCATCGATCAGATCGGCACACGATTCCGGATGTCCTATATTGGCTTGTTTAATGTTGTGCCCTTCCCCTTTGAGCGAACGATAGACTTCAACTGCAGCATCATGATTACTAATGTAATTGATCATAACTTTAGCACCTTCTTCAGCAAACATTCTTGCCGTTGCCGCTCCTATTCCACGCGATGCACCGGTGATGAGAACAACTTTATCCTTTAATTCCATAATTCAAACATTGATGTGGTTTCCGTGTCCTGATTATTTTCGCATAAAAGCTCCAAGACCTGCATTCTTATATTGTGTGTTCAACTGGTCTAAATTAATCCCTGAAAGAACCTGATAGGTTTTGTAATATTGATCCCATTCTGCTTTTAAATCATTAAATCTGACGTGTGCTCCTTCATTAGGCCTGTTATCGGCTTCATTGACCACAGTATATAAATATGCCAACTGATCATCAAACTGAGGAGGATAATTGACCGGATCCTGTGGTGATTCACTCCGGGTTTGAATTAATTTATTTTCAAATTCTTCGAATTGGTCCAGTAAATCCTCCGTTTGAGAAACCAAAGAACTATGTTGAGGATAATTCATCAGTAAATCTATCCAATAATTCAACTGTTCCTTGTAAAATCGAATATTAGCTATTGTAGAATGGCACTGATTAAAAGTTTCTTTGATTTTGTTGGCCAATTCAAATTGTGCAATAAAATCCTCCCGGGACTGCTTCCAGTCTGAGGGCAATTTGATGTTAAACTCTTTAGTAAGTCCATTTCCACCCACATATAACCGGGCAAAATATTTCCCTGTTGGAACTTTTACTCCTTTTGTACTGGCCAAAGAAAATACGCTTCCCTCAATATACTTTAGAGAATCCAATCTCAAATCCCAAATGACCCGGTTTAAGCCTGTTTTTACTTCCATCTTTTCCTGGTATTTCTCCGAATCTGGATTGACAGCAAAAACCTTGATTTCTTTCCCTAACTCATCCATTATTGCTATTTGGATATCCTGCTGGTTGGAGACTCTTGGCCCCAGATAAAAATATATTCTGGCGCCATAAGTATACGGATCTCCATCTCCATGATCCTTAACAGCAGGGTATCTTACTACATCTTTTGGCTGAAATATCCTCATTTGATAATTAAAAAGATCTTCACCAATTTCTCGCAATGCAGATATATCATCCATTACCCAAAAAGATCTGCCTTGAGTGGAAATAACCAGATCATCATCTTTAATCATCATATCCGTAACAGGAACCACAGGCAAATTGTACTGGAAGCTTTGCCATTTTAAACCCTGATTAAATGAAGCATATACACCATATTCCGTTCCGGCAAAAAGCAAGCCTTTTCTCCCTGGGTCTTCTCTCACCACTCTGACAAAATGATCATCCGGTATACCGCAATCCCCTTCTGTAAGCAAGGTCCAATGGGTACCATAATCATTGGTCATAAAAATATAGGGTTTAAAATCATTTTCTCTATATTTATATACGGCTACGAAAGCCCTGCCTTTTCCGTGTCTGGATAACTCAATATGGTTTACCGTTCCCTCAAAAGGCATAGATCGGGGGGTAATGTCCAACCACGTTCTTCCTGTATCCCTTGACACATGGATTTTTCCATCATCGCTGCCTGTCCAGAATTCTCCTGGTGTTACCGGAGATTCCTCAAAAGCAAAAATGGTAGAATACAATTCCACTCCGGTATGATCATTTTGAACAGGCCCTCCGGGTATTGATCTTTCTGAAGCTTTATTTCCTGTCAGATCAGGGCTTATAGTCTTCCAGGTTTTTCCTCCGTCCCTGGATTGATGTACATACTGAGAACAATGGTACACTACTTCTGGATTATGTGGCGAAACCCGGATGGGTGCATTCCACTGAAAACGATTTTTTATCTCTCCTGGAGGCACCCCATCGTGCATTTGAGGATATAAATTGATCATGGATGTTTGACCCGTTTTCATATCTTTTCGGGTAATCAATCCAATATAATTTCCTGCATAAATGATATCCGGCCGTGCCGGGTGTAATGCTACATGGCCGCTTTCTCCTCCTCCCAAATCGAGCCAATGGCCGGAGTGACTGAGCGCAGGCATTGGCCTGGAGGGTACTGAAATGGTGGAATTATCTTGTTGTGCTCCATATACCCTGTATGGAAAACCATTATCCACGGCCAATCTGTAAATCTCAGCGGTAGGTTGATTGTTTTGCGAGGACCAGGTTTTGCCACCATTCAGACTCACTGTAGCCCCTCCATCATTGCCCAGTATCATAATATCGGGAAATTCTGGTTGAATCCAAAGGGAGTGGTTGTCTGCATGGGGAGCTTTTAAGGTTGTGAAAGTTTTCCCACCATCCGTTGATTTGTGGAGATTTACATTCAAAACATATACCGTATTTTCATGCGTCGGATCCACATAGACCCTGCTGAAATACCACGCTCTCTGACGAAGAGCATGATCCCGGCTTACTCTTTCAAAACTTTTTCCTCCATCTTCTGACCGGTATAATCCTCCTTGTTTTTCATCCCTGGCTTCCTGGATAACATAAACGACTCTGGGATTTGAAGAAGATACAGAAATACCGATTCTACCCACAATACCTGAAGGCAACCCTTCGGTAATTTTTGTCCAAGTTCCTCCTCCATCCATCGATCTCCACAAACCTCCGTCAGCGCTACCATCTGTAATTGTCCATGGTTTTCTTTCAAAAGTCCACATACCTGCATATAATATATTTGGATTCACTGGATGGATGGCAAGATCAATACAGCCGGTCCTGTTGTTAACAAAAAGCTGTTTATTCCATGTTTTGCCTCCATCCCTACTGAAGTAAACCCCACGATCCGGCCCCGGTCCGAATACATTCCCAAGTGCAGCTACCCAAACTTTATCGGGATCTGAAGGATGGACTATGATTTTACCAATATGTCTGGTATTCTTCAGTCCGGCAAAACTCCAGGATTCTCCTCCGTCCACCGACTTATATATACCCACACCAGGGGATACATTCCCTCTGGGATCCGCTGATCCAGTACCTGCATAAATAATATCCGGGTGGGATGGAGAAACGGCAATGGCCCCTATTGAACCACAAGGAATATCACCACTGATATTGACCCAGCTGGTACCGGCATCATCGGTTTTCCAAATTCCCCCACCCGAAGCACCCATATAAAAGGTAAACCAATTTTCAGGAACTCCGGTAACTGTAGAAACACGACCACCTCTTGAAGGACCTATGTTTCTATACTCAAACCCACGAATGAGATTTTGATCCAATGGCTTATATACATTTTCCAAAGGAGAAGGCAAACTGTCCAATTCCTGCCCTAATACTGCATTTGCACTGAGGAGGAAAAAACTAAACCCTGAAACCAAAAATTGTACACGGAACAATGGAAAAAGCCTTGTTCTTAACTGTAAATCCATAGATTATTCATTTAGAGAAATCGCAAGGTAATAAATATTCAAATGATGCAATAGTGACCCCATTCCAAATCGATCGGACACTTGAACAAAAGGGGAAAAACACTGAAAATGGATATAAATTTTAATCCTATTAAAGTATATCTAATAATATAGAAAAAGCTTTTGTAATGTAAAAGTTCTAACAAAACACTTCAATGTAAATTATGAAAATATCATGATAAAGTTTCTTGAAGGAAAATGTTTAAATATGAATTATTACTATATTTTATTAACTGTTGTACAAATATTTACATTAATAAAATAAATATGACTTTAAAAGTGAAACCTATGCAATTTATTCATTCCTTTGTGTGATAATTTTGATGAAGATCAAATGATATTTCCAAAAACAGAGCTTAGATTCATTAGTGATGAAATAGGCTATGGTGTAGTAGCAACTGAGTTCATTCCAAGAGGAACGATAACCTGGGTTCTCGATTCTTTGGATCGTGTTTTTACTCCTGAACAGGTAGCTACGATGCCCCAGGTATACCAGGATATTCTGGATACATACACATATCGCAATAACAAAGGGAACTTTGTGCTTTGCTGGGATTTTGGCAGATATGTTAATCACAGTTTTAATTCAAATTGTATTACAACTGCCTACGAATTTGAAGTAGCTGTCAGGGATATATATCCCGGCGAACAACTGACCGATGACTACGGGTATCTGAATATTAGCAAGCCCTTTACAGCAGTAGATGAAGGCATTGACAGAAAAGTGGTATACCCTGACGATCTGTTAAGGTATTACAAAGATTGGGACGAAAAGGTTAACAGTGTTTTTCATCTGATTCCATTATTAAACCAACCGTTGCGACCCTATATTGCTGAGGATTTATGGAATACCATCCATTCTATTGCTTCAGGTAGGGAATCATTGCGCTCAATACTGGAATGTTACTATCAGGAATCCCTCATGGCTCATGGACATTGATAAATCATACAGCACTTCGTTGGATGTATAATTTGTAATACCCACTTTAATGTGGAGTACATTTTTGTATACATAAGTTAAGCATAGCTGGGAAACATCTATTTTTTAGATGGAATTGTTAGTCATTGTTCTGATAATCCATATATTTGAATATACATTCTTAAATATGGATCCACGCATTATTCAATTATATGACGAATACACTCATGTTCCGCTGAGTAGAGGTGAGTTTTTGAAACGGCTAGCCATCCTTGCAGGAAGTTCAGCAGCTGCAACTTCACTTTTACCATTTCTCGAAGCCGATTATGGCCGGTCATTAGTAATGGTTCAAAATACAAATGATCTTATTATTGAAACCATTTATTATGAAGGGATCAATGGCACAATGGAAGCTTATGTAGCCAAAAAAGCATCAGAAATTAAATTACCCGCAGTGGTAGTAATTCACGAAAACAGAGGATTGAATCCGCATATTAAAGATGTAACACACCGGGTGGCGCGTGCTGGATTTCTCGCCATTGCTCCCAATGCGTTGGGTGTATTGGGAGGCACACCGGAAAATGAAGACGAAGCACGCCAATTATTTACCCAATTAGACGGTGAAGCCAATCTCATCAATTTCATTCGCGTTTTTGATTATTTAAAAACAAGGGAAGATTATAATGGCAGAGTTGGCTGTGTTGGCTTTTGCTGGGGCGGAGCCATGTCGGGAAATCTTGCTATTCACGTTCCGGAATTGGTCGCGGCATCCTGCTATTACGGTCGTCAACCCGCATCTGAAAATGTGCATAAAATCAATGCTGCTCTTCAATTGCATTATGCCGAATTAGATACCCGGGTAAATGAAGGAATTGATGCTTTTGTAGAAGCTTTGAATCAACACAATAAATCCTACGAATTATATATGTATGAAGGTGTTCATCATGCATTCCATAATGATACATCAGCAAGCCGTTATAATGAAGAAGCTGCTACTCTTTCCTGGCAAAGGACCATAGAATTTTTCAAAAAGCATTTATAAAGGATTGCTTAGCGAATATCTTTACATACTCATGTTCTCCCCAAAATCATAAACATATTTCGCTCTTATGAATTGAATTGTATTCAAACTATCTACCCGATATGTGGTACGTTCCTGATTCCATAATATATCCTGAAACTTTTGATAGCTTTCATTCACAATTAGTGCATAATGAGGTGAATGATATACTCTGGATGCAATCAATCGGAAATCATGTGTGCTGATATAGTACCACCACGAATGATTTTCTTTACCCTGAACATTGTAATCGGCCCTGATCACATGGCATTCCTCTCCCATTATTTGTTCCATACCTTGGTAAGTCAATTTATTATTACCGTCTTTGAGTAAAAATAGCTGGCCAATAACAAATAAAGCCGATTCAATGGTGGTAGTATCCTGTTTTGTTATAGGTAATATTCTTTCCGAGGTTGTCATATACTTGCTGTAATGATTTTGATCAAATAAAATTACAATGCTATCATTTTCCACCACTTTAACAGAAAAGGTGGGATGTAACTTTATATGATAGTATTCGGATTTCTCTGACTCCTTCTGACCATTTTCAAAATATATTATCGATTTTTTATGAAAATGTATACTGTCCCAAAGCTCCCATGCTTCCATTCCTCCATGGTAATCGATGGCTTTATGAATGAGGGTTTGGGGTATATTTTCCTGTTTCAAACAACCGAAAAGGAACATCATTAGCAATGATCTAAGAATGATCTTCAGCATAGGCTAATTTATTAAGGTGAAAATAAAATTAATATGTCAATCATTGCCGTATATTACTTGTTAATTTCCTCTAAGCATAAGACAAGTGGCAAAGAATGTTCAGGTGTTGATTTGTTAAGGTGTGGAGTCGTATGTTGGATAGCCCAGGCAGTTGCCCGTGGGCAGTCGGCAAAGAATGTTCAGGTGTTGATTTATGGAGTCGTTGAGTCGGGCTTTGTGATCTTTGGTACGCCATGAAGCGTA
>JRYF01000171.1_pt1 | contig 18797 bp, 14 predicted proteins | sample 235331 | NCBI WGS metagenome assembly JRYF01 (sample SAMN03074217, study PRJNA261475) | activated sludge metagenome | biome: Wastewater Treatment Plant; feature: Wastewater; material: Activated sludge; isolation source: activated biomass of a wastewater treatment plant treating hydrocarbon... ...
AAGCCATCAAAGCCATCAAAGTCATTGACCATTATACATTGACCATTGACCATTGACCATTAACCATTATACATTATCATGAAATTCCGCCGCTTTGGAAGAACAGGATGGGAGGTCAGCGAAATCGGCTACGGCATGTGGGGCCTTGCCGCCTGGACCGACACCGACCGTGAAGAAGTCCTTCGTTCACTCGAACGTTCCGTCGAACTGGGATGCAATTTTTTTGACACGGCCTGGGCCTACGGCGCAGGCGTGAGCGAAAAACTATTGGGAGCGTTGATAAAAAAACACGCTGACAAGAAACTCTACGCCGCCTCGAAAATCCCACCGAAAAACAGGCAGTGGCCTTCGAGGAGAGGCTTTGCCCTCGAAGATGTTTTCCCCTCCGGCTACATCGAGGAATACGTCGAAAGAAGCCTGAAAAACCTCGGCCTGGAGCAGATTGACCTCATGCAGTTCCACGTCTGGGAAGACGACTGGGCCGACCGGGACGAATGGAAAACGACCATCCAGAAACTGACCGCACAGGGAAAAGTCGCCCATTGGGGCATCAGCATCAACCGCTGGGAACCCGACAACAGCCTCAAAACCCTGAAAACCGGTTTGATGGATGCCGTACAGGTCATTTACAATATTTTTGACCAAAACCCCGAAGACAACCTCTTCCCGCTCTGCCGCCAACTCGACATCGGCATCATCGCCAGGGTGCCCTTCGACGAAGGCACGCTTACCGGTACGCTTACCAAAGAAACGACCTTCCCGAAGGAGGATTGGCGTTCCACCTACTTCGTTCCCGAAAATCTCATCGCCAGCGTGGAACACGCCGAAGCGCTCCGCCCCTTCATCCCGCCACGTATGACGATGGCACAGATGGCCCTGCGTTTCATCCTCAGCAACCCCGATGTCCATACGACCATTCCCGGTATGCGAAAACTGCGGCACGTGGAAATGAACATCGCCTGCAGCGACGGCATCGGACTGAAATACGACACCTTGCACGAGTTGAAAAAACACCGCTGGGACAGAACGCCCACGGACTGGTCGCAGTGAGCGGTTTTGATCGGAAAACTGAACAGCCGTCACCCGTCCATTCTTTTTTCCAGCCGCTCCAAAATCCCCACGTCCTCCTCCCATTCCTTGAGCGCCTTTTTGTAGGCGGCCTGGGTTTTCGTCAACTTCAGGGTGTAGGGCGAGCCTTTTTTGACGGTCTCCATTTTCAAATCCACGGTTACCCGGCCGATGGCGGCGGCCATTTGCTGGCGGTAGGCCTCGCTTTTTCGGTACTCGAAGACTGTTTCGGTGGGCGATTCGAGGAACGGGCGCAGGATGTCCCAAAGCCCCTGATCGTTCTTTGTGTCGGGCACGGGGCGGCTCCAGTCGGGCGGCGGTGTGGGTTTTACCTTGGTGCGTTTGGCCAAATCTTTCGCCAGCACCTGCCGCAGGGCGTAGGCCAGCAGCCCGTCGTGGTGTTCGTTGTCGAGCAGGATAGCGGCCAGCACCTCGTTGGCGTAGTCCCTCGGCAAGGGTTTGGTGAGGCTTTGCGAAGCATCGGTTATCCACTCCACGTCCTTTTCCATGAACTGGCTGAGCCAAAGGGTGTTCCGCACGATGTTCCCGATTTTTTCTTTCCGGGTTGGCTCGTTCAAGCCTCCGTAGTGATAGGCGGAGTTTTCCAGTTTTGACAGTTTCGTTTCTTTCAGCAGGTCGGGTAGTTGGCGGAGTTGTTTCAGCATAAAATCCTTCAGGGCAGGTGTCTTCTCCCCGGCCAGGGATTTCAGCACCTCCAGCAAATGGTTGACCTGCCGGATGCCGGATGCCTGCCGGAAAACCGGGGCAAAGTGGGCGGGCTTGTATTGCCGCAAAAGCCCCGTCCATGCCTCCGTTTTTATTTTATCAAAACCAGCCTCCAGCAGCGGCAAGCCCCGTTTCAGCTGGAATTTTTCATCCTTCATTTTTATCAAAACAGCAGCGATGGGGCTGAAATCGTACCGGTCGTATTTCTCCTCCAAATCCTCCGGTGAAAAACCCTCGAGCAACTGGCGGGCGTAGTCCTTCGATTGCAGCGCCCCATCTTCCCAGCGGTCGTGGTAAAACGACAGCCATTGCAGCCGCACAGAAACGGGGGTGGCCGTGAGCAATTGGGCGTGTTTGTCCCTGGGCCAGATGACCACAGCGCCGTAGTGGTACCAGTACTCCATCGTCATGCCCGCATTGCCCGTGTAGCCTTCCTCCTCCTGCTCGATGGGGTCGCCTTCACCCACCTCGATGTCGGTGAGCAGGTCGTCTTCGGTCATGCGAATCGTGCCCAGGGTCGGCGTGCCCTCGCCACTCCAGTGTTCGATTTGGGTATAAGTCTCATGCACGTCGCCCATGCCGGCCGGTTCCGGCTCTCTGTACCGGCGGCTGTAACCGTAGCCATAATCGTAATCGTCGCCTTCCAAATCTCCCATCACGTAATGTGTGACCAGACCGAGGCCGGCAAAATAGCCTGCTTTTTCGGCGGCCTCCATCAGGGCTTCGGCCCGTGGGCGGTCGTGGTGTTTGAGTTGCGACAGCGAAAAATTGGCGGGCGTGTACTGGTGGTCCAGCAGGATGGCCTTGGGCTTGTTTTCATAAGTCCCGGCCAGCGATTGCAGCAGCGGGACAAGTTGGCCCACCTGCGCCGAAAAGGTATGTCCCCCGATTTTCTGCCCCCCTTTGGCCTGCACCAGGTTATAGGCCAGCGCTATCCGGTAGCCGGAGGTGATGGGCTTGATTTCGTGGTCGCAGTCAGCGAAAAAAGCGGTGTACGGGATTTTGTAATCGCTTGCCGCTTCGGAGAAATCAATGGTTTCCTCCCGCCCATCGAAGCGCACGAGCAGTTCCCCGCCCGTGTGTTCGGAGGGCAGTGCGACGACCAGTGTACCGAACATACCGGGTTCTTTCTCCGAATCCTTGTGTGGCAGGAAAAAATCGCCTTTTTCGTACACCAGCAACTTGTACAGCGAAGCCGTCACGGACTGCTCTTCGATGCCCAGTCCCTCCTTCACCTTTTTGAGGATTTTGTTCAAAAAAGCCTCCCAGTCCTTGTTGCGGAAGGACACCTTCCCAGCATCAATTTCCCAGGCGCTGCGCACGGACGTGTCGGTGATGGTGCGGCTGCCCTTGCCGTAGGGTGCCCGTCCGGCCAGTTGGATGATTTCTTTGGCCTGCGCCTTGTTCAGCGGAAATCCCACCTCGCCCAGCCCTTCGATGTGCAGCCCCGGCGGGATGAATTTTTTCTTCCCGGCGGTGACGAAGGAGCCGTTGCCCTGGATGGTGTGGAGGAGGTCGAGGAGTTGTTGGGTGGTGTTGGACATGGTTGGTTGTTTTGGGCGAAGGTAGGGAAAAGGGAGGTGTTTTTTTTGTTTGTTGAAATGGCCTTGGGGGGTGTTGAATGCTTCGCAGGGTGTAAGATTCAGGAATAGCAGGCGTTAACATCTTTTACGCTGCCCACCGTCTATCCTTCTCCTCCACCTTCCTCAAATGCTCCACCACCAAATTACATGTCGCCTCAAAAACAGGCTGCCCGTAGCTGTTGGGCAAATCCGGGTTGAGGGTGTCCTTGATAAAACGGAGTACAGTCATACGGGAAACATCGTCGTCGTACCAGCCAGCAACGAGAATTTTTTCCTTCTCTTCTTGAAGTCGTTTCAATAAATGACGTGCAGCCAGCTTTACAGATTGTTCTTCCTTTTTGGTCAATTCCTTGTTGGTTTGCCGAAGCAGGTCGAACATTTCCAGTTCTTCCGGCATCAGGTTTTCACGGATGTGGCGCTCTTCCTCATCACGCAGCTTTTGGGAGAATTTTATCAGTTCTTCAAAATAATTCTCCACTGACAGCGACCCTGAATTGTATTCGTTGATGATTTGTTGCAGGCGCTCTGCAAAATTGATACGGGTGACATTCTGATTTAATAACTGTTGAAGCTTGTCTTCGATGAACAGCCGCAAGTCTTCAATTTGAATGTGCTTGTATTCGGTTTGCTTGAACTTCTCCCGAAGTTTTTCAAAATCAAGGCTGCTGAGGTCAAATTGTTTGGTTGCCTTTATTTCAAAACCGGGTTCCATCACTTTTTCCTCTGCCGTGGTGATTGACTGGTCAATAATGTCCGCATATTTTGCCCTGGCAGCTTCAAGGTCCCCGGTGAACTTCGCCCTGTCCACTATTTTGCGCAGGTAGCGGATGACTTCGAGCAACGGGAACTCTCCCTTCCGCTCAAAAATGTCTGGCTTGCAAGCCTCGTACAGGCTTTCTACTGTATTGGAATACACAAAAAAGTTCTTCTTGGTGTCGTCGTTAACGAGCAGTTTGTTGGCGAAGTCTTCGAAAAGCCCGATTTCATCGAAAGTATCGTTGAGTTCCAAAATAGCTTCCAATTCAACTTCCAGTGGCTGGCAAAAAGCATCTAATTCCATGATGGACTGCACCAGCAACTCAAACAGCTTTTCTTTGTCTTCCACTGGCAAATCACCTTCTCCTTCCTTGGCTTCTTTATCTTCATTCTCGCCCGTCGCATATTCGGCCAAGGCCTTTTTCAGGTTGCGGAAGACGCCGTAATAATCAATGATATGGCCGCATATTTTTCCAGGCGCCACCCGGTTCACACGGGCGATGGTCTGCATGAGCGTATGCCCAACCATCGGTTTGTCGAGGTATAGGTCGCTGAGCGTGGGCGAGTCGAAGCCCGTGAGCCACATGGCACAGACGAACACCAACTGGAAGGGGTCGTTGGGTATTTCCTGGAATCGGTATTCGAGGTCATGGCCATTTTCGTCTATCTGCTGCATCTTGCGGATGTGCGGCGTGATGTTCAGCCCTCGTTTTTCGAATTCCTTTTTTTCCTCCTCGCTGCTCTCATAGCTGATGACTACTGCCATTTCCACCCAATTCATGTAATCAATTGTGGCCTGGAGTTGCTGCTTTTCCTCGTCGGTTTTGGCAGACATCTTCTTTTTGCGCAGCGCCACGATTTCATCCCGCCAGTATTGCTGCACGAGGTCGTGCATCAGCACGGTGGTGAATTTATCCACGCAGACCACCATGCCCCGGCCTTTGTAGCCCCGGTTGGGAAAGTGTTTCACAATGTCCTGAGCAATGGTCTTCAGGCGGTCTGGATTGCGGATGACGGACAATTCCGTGGCAAACTCCCGCTCCAGTCGCATCTGCTGAGCCTCTGAAAGTTCGGCATCTTCGGCTACTTCTGCCAGGTCGGCATTGAGTTCGTCGCCTTCCCGGATGAGTTGCACTTCAGGTACCCGCTTGTCGTAAAACAACGGCACGGTGGCTCCGTCTTCATAGGCTTGTTTGAAATTGTATTCGCTGACGTAGTCTCCGAAAAACTGGTTGGTGAGACGCTTATTGCCGAGCAGCGGTGTGCCTGTAAAAGCAATGTATTGCGCATTCGGGATGCCGATGCGCATGTTTTCCGCCAGGTCTTTGTATTGCGTGCGGTGCGCTTCATCCACCAACACGATGATATCTTTCCGGTCGCGGAGCAGCGGATAGGCTTTGCCTTTCGGGTAGCGGAATTTATGGATGAGCGAAAACACGAAGCGTTTGTTGCCAGTCAGGTAATCCCGCAGTTGTTCGCTGTTTTTGGGGCGCACTTCTTCTTTTTCCTTTACAGCGCCCATGTTCAGAAAGTTGCGGTAAATCTGTCCGTCGAGGTTGTCCCGGTCGGTGACGATGAAGAAGGTGAAGTCCCCGTCGAACTTACGCTGGACTTTGTGGCAAAACATGACCATCGAAAAACTCTTGCCGCTGCCCTGCGTGTGCCAGAACACGCCCAGTTTACCCTCCCTGCCTTCCCTGTCCCGGAAGTTTTCGATGGCCTTGTTCACGCCGATGAACTGGTGGTTCTTGGCGATGATTTTATAGGCCCCTTTGGTGTGGAACAGGATGAAATTCTCCAGGTAGTCAATCAGCTTCGATTTGGAGCATAGCCCCCGCAGCACGTATTCAAGGCTGACCTTGAACTCCCGTACCCGCTTGCGGTCCACGTCCTGTTTTTCGTCGTCCACCCGTAGCCAGTCGAAGTAGTGTTCGTAGTCGGATTTGAAAGCGCCCACTTTAGTCTCAGCGCCATTGCTGAGGATGTTGACGGCATTGTAGATGAAGAGTTGGGGGATTTCCTTGTAGTAGGTGAGCAGGTTGTCGTCGTAAGCGTTTTTTACCTCCACGTTGCTGTTTTTCAGTTCGAAAAAAACGACCGGGATACCATTGATGAATATCAGCAAATCGGGGCGGCGGGATTTGGGTATGCCCTTTACCCAAAACTGTGAAACCACCGTGAAGTCGTTGCGCTCCGGCTGCCGGAAGTCGAGGTAATGCACCTTCTGTGGTTCTTCCCGGCCTTCCGTGTTCAGTACCTTGGCCTGGAAGCCCTCCCGCAGCAGTTAATGGACTTCCTTGTTGGCGAGCATGGGACTCATGGACGAGCGCCCCTTTTCCAGTTCCCGGATGGCCTGCTCGATAGCGGCCTCCGGCACGCCGGGGTTCAGCTTGCGCAGGGCTGGGCGCAGCTTGCGCAGGAGCAGCACTTCCTCTTTGCTGCTTCGGTCGCTGCCGTCGTTCAGGTCTTTTTCGTCACGGGTGTAGCAGTTGAGATGCTCGTCGTAGTCCATCTCTTCCAGCAGCATGTGGATGGCTCTTTGCTCGATGGTGTCTTCGCTGATGTAGTTGGGCATGGTCTGGGTGTTTTGAATGGGTAAAAATATAAATTTAAAAGTATGGGCTTCATTTGAACTTTGCCTTTAAAATTTTTCCTGTATTTTGTCCTGCCTGTTCCAAAATGACATTCCTGATTGCTCAGTAGCATATTGATTTACAGTCTCTTAAACAAATCTAACCTCTAATTTGTAAAAGATGTACCGCCCAATTAATTTTGCTTTATGAAACCATCCACCAAAATATTTGTAAATGTCAACCCCTCCATGTTGGTTTGGGCAAGAGAGGAAAGCGATTTGACATTGGAAGCTGTCGCTAAGCGGATGGGTATTGAAATTGAAAAACTGAAAAATTGGGAAACAGGGTCAAAACTCCCCACCTACAAACAATTGGCAAAACTTGCCCGTGAAGTCTATAAAAGACCCTCCGCCATTTTCTTTCGCAAAACACTGCCGGCAGAGACTCCATTCGAATTGGAATTCAGAACCATCACCAGCAAGAAATTGCATGGCGTTTCGGCAGCGTTGCGGTTTGCCGTTCGTCAGGCAAGGCACATGCAAGTTGTACAGAAGGAAATCAACACCAACACTCCGCCACCTTTCAATTTGCGGAACTTCCAGTTCGATAAAGATGCTCCCATCGAACAAACCGCCAAAGACTTGAGGGCATTTTTAGCCCTGGATGTCGAAGAGCAATTCCAATGGAAAGACCATTCGCACACTTTCAATGCGCTCAGGGCAAGATTGGAGGAATCGGGCGTGTGCGTCGTTCTGCTGGATTTTCCGTTGGAAGAAGCACGGGGTTTCACCCTTTCAGGCAAGATACCAGTGATTGCCATCAATGAGCATGATTCGGCTGCCGGGAGGATATTTACGCTCGTCCATGAGACGTGCCATGTGTTGATGAACGTGAGCAGCATTTTCTTCGACCTGCCCCGGATGGGTGGTGTACAAAAGGAATTCGTGGCGATTGAAAAGCAGTGCAATGCCTTTGCCGCAGCCTTCCTGCTGCCCGAACCCTATTTCACGGCAGAAGCCGAAAAATTATTCAAAGAAAAAGATGATTGGCCTGACAGGAAGATTGCCCGCCTTGCCAATAAATTCAAGACCAGCAAAGAAACTGTCCTTAGAAAATTGATGGACATGGATTTGGCTTCGCCCACTTTTTACGGGTCAAAACGCAAACGCTGGAAAGAAGAACACGAGGAAAAAGAAAAAAAGAAAAAAGAAAAACTTGCTACTGCTGAGAAAAAAGGCTTTGGTATGCCTGCCCATCAACGGGTCGTCAGGGAAAAAGGCAAAACCTTCACCTCCAATGTCTTCCAACTTTACAACAAGGGAAAAATCACTGCCTTGGACGCAGCAAGGTACCTCGATACACGGCTGGATAATTTTGATAAAATAATCGAAAACCTCTAATGACCGCCGATGAACCAACTCGAACTCGAACTCGGCGCCTCTTACCCGTTCCGGTAAGTGATGGACACTTCCGCCCTGATTGACTTCAGCCAAATGTACAACCGGAAAGTTTTCAAAACCCCGTGGCGAAAACTGGAGGAAGCTGCGGAAGCCAAAGTGGTCATTTTTGTAGAAGCTACATGGGAGGAACTCAACCGGCACTCGGTGTCCCTTGCAGAATGGGTCAACAATTATTACCTCCACCAGCCCACGCCGGATGAACAGGAATTTGTCGCCTGGTTACAGGAAGAATATCCTGAGTTGGTGGATTGGAATGCCATGCGTGAACTTGCAGACCCTTATATCATCGCCTGTGCCAAGCAATTCGGACTTGCCATCGTCAGCCAGGAGAAATACAACACCGGAAAACCCAAAATTCCCGGCGTGGCCAAAGACCTCGGCATCCCCTGCCTCAACCTGACCCGATTTTTCATGGATATCGGATGGGAGTTTTAAACAGGCGTGGTTTATAGCTTTACGCTTTTTCTCCCGGCCCTACCCGCAGCTTGCCGCTGATGAGGCGGGGAAGGAGGAGGTCCCGGGTTTGTTGAAGGGTTAAGTTTTGTTGTTCAAGATTCTGTTTTTGGTCAAATAAGGGTTTTACTATATTGTCAAAAGCTTTTAATAAATGCTGATTTGGTTGCAGGAAATTCAATCGTTTCACAATATCTTGACTTAGATTCTGTTGAGCTGCACCCATGCTTATATTGAATAAATGTGCCCTGATAGCTTTGAAAAAATAGAATGAATAAAATAAAGAATATTCGTCAGGCTGTCTTGGTGTTAAAACACAAACTGCTTGATTGGCAGAAGAAGGTTTGACAGAAATGCCTAACTGTCCGATGTTAACTCCATACATAGCCATTAAAAGCGTGTTCGAGGGGAACATTTTTGCAGATGAATTTTTCAAACCGCTTTCTGTAATTTTTTCTTCCGAATCATAAATAGAGTTGTTCTGAAATAGATTTTTCATGGTTTTCAAAATATGTAATCAATTGATTTTATATTGCGCTTTCGTTATTAAAAAACATAATTTGATTATTTCAGAACAACTCTAATAAACGAGTCTTTTAGCTCACCCGTTTTTATCCAATTTATTTTGCCTCCAAAATATACTGACTCCTTTTGACGGGAGGGCGTTCCTCCTGATGATGTTTTGAATAATTCGTCAACTTTCTTCCACTCCCACCCCTTCACCACACCCTTCTCCATCACTGCATCCTCATGCCCCGGAAAGCGCAGCCGCACGAACCACTCCTTGTACAACTGCTCCGCCATCCGCTCCAGCAGGGCGATGCGCTCCCGGTTCACCGCTATCAGGTCGTCGTAGGCGCTGAGAATGGAGGCGATGCGGTGTTGTTCATCGGGTTCAGGCAATGGGACGATTACCTTCTTAATGAAATTTGCATCTGCCCTTTGTCTTCCACTTGCTCCAACATAACTGTTAATTGCATTTTGAATAATGTATTCTGACTTTGACAAATAGTGTACATAGTCTTGAGTGGTTATCCCCTCTTTTGCCCTAAGAACAATAAATTCAGTAGAACCAAATCCAACCTGTTTTTCTCCAATATCAGCTGTACCAATTTTCTTATTATCCAAACATGGAGTAATCCGGGCAAACAATACGTCACCATTTCTAAATTTCGAACAACTGCTTGAATCATACAGCTTCTTGCCTTTTGGTTGAATGTATTTATCAGCAGGGTTCGCATCATCCATTTCGATAAAAGCGTATTGCTCTCCTTTTTGGAGCTTGACTTTTGGATTAAATTGGGCAGCAGTGCCTAAAGGCATTGGTTTCCAGCCATCAGGAATTTTCATTATCAAATAGCGTTTTGATGTTCTGATAAATAGTGTTTTCCAAACCTGCCGCTGTTTGGTTCAGGGCGGCAAGCTGCTCGTTCATCTTCATGATTTCTTCTTCAAACTCCTCTTCTGTCAGCCCATCCTCTTCAATCACCACCCCCACATAGCGCCCCGGATTAAGCGAGTAATCCTGTTCTTCGATGTCGGCGATGGAGGCAAGCTTGCAGAGGCCGGTCACGTCCTCGTATTCGGCATCGGGGAAGCGCTCTTGCAGCCATTCGGCCATTTTCAGGAAATAGACGGGGCTTTTTTCTTCCTCCTCGTAGTGGTTGTTTTTGTGGGGGTTGCTGTATTCGCTGAGACGGTCGAGCACCAGGCGGATGTCCTTGGGCTTGCCGAGGTCTTTCCAGCTTTTGTCGTCCCGGCTGCGCAGGTGGGTATCGGCAAGCTGGTGGAGCTTTTCGTATTCCCGGTAGTTCTTTTCGAGTTCTTTTTTCAGGTGGAGGTAGTCGTGGAGCAGGGCGTGAGCGTCTGCCTTCAGGCGGTGCTGGGCGGTGTTGATGCTTTGCAGGTTGCCTTCGACAATGACAAAACTTTTTGCGTAAGCGTCAAAATCCTGTATGGCCTGTCCGATGGTTGCCAGTACGGGTTGGGTGTCCGCCACTTTCATGGCGGCCAGTTTTTGGAAGAACTGCTCTTTTTCGAGTGCAGCCAGTGCGTCGCCTGTGGGTTTTTCGGTGGCGTTGGCCCATTCGTCGAAGCTGGCGAGTTGACCGGTCAGTTGGACCACGGCCTCCGCCAGCAGGTTTTTCAGCACGGGCAGGAGGTGGAAGGCCTGGGCATAGTGGTTGTGTACGAGTTCGAGGAAGAAGCGCTGGTCGCCCCGGCGCAGGTGGTTGATGGCAGCGAGGTTTTGCAGTTGTTCTTCGGTAAACTCCCGGTGCGCCCGGTCCACTTGGTGATAGACGTTGCGGGCATCCACGAACAGTACCTGAATGTTGTTTTTTCCCGTTTCAAAATCGTGTACCTGTTTGCCCTTGTCAAAAAACCAAAGCGTGGCAGGCAGGGTCACAGTGCTGAACAAATTGCTGGGGAGGGTGAGCATACCGCTGATGAGGCCCTTGCGCACGAGTGTTTTTCGGATGTCGTATTCGCTGTGCCCGGCGTCGCTGGCGGAATTGGCCATCACGAGGGCGGCTTTTCCGGTGGCGTTGAGCGAAGTGGCAAAGAGGCTAATCCAGAGGTAGTTGGCGTTGGGGATAGTGACGACGCCCTGGTTTTTAGCCTTTTCCTTGCTTTTCGACCTTGGCAACCCGTACTCCGTGAAGCGGCGGTCTTTTTTCACGGTGTCCTCGTTCACCTCCTTCACATTGAAGGGCGGATTGGCCATCACGAAGTCGAAGGCCCCGAAGCTGTCAAAGAGGTCTTCGGCGTAGCTGTCGCCCTGTTTGATTTCGCCCCGCAAGCCGTTGATGGCGAGGTTCATCTTGGCGAGGTTGACGGTTTGAAGGGTTTTTTCGATGCCGCAGACGTAGATGGGCGAGGTGCTGCCTTTCTGCAGGTGGTGGCGTTTGATGAAATTGGCACTCTGCACGAACATACCGCCGGAGCCGCAGGCCGGGTCGAAGATTTTGCCGTGATACGGCTCGATGAACTCCACCATGAGGTTGACGACGGAAGTGGGCGTGAAGAACTCGCCGCCTTTCTGGGCTTCTTCCAGTCCGAATTTCTCCAGGAAAAACTCGTAAATCTTACCGAGCAGGTCGCCCTGCGTGTCTTCGGGGATGGTGGAGAAGATTTTGAGCAATTGTTTGAGCAGGTGCTGCCTTTTGCGGGTGATGGGGTAAAATTCGTCTTTGGGCAGCGTGTCTTTGAGGTTGGTGTTGTATTGCTCGATGTCCTTCATCGCCTTGATGACCGCCTTGTCAATTTCCTTGTCGGTGGCCATGTCCCGCAGGTAGTCGTAGCGGGCGGTCTCCGGCAGATAAATCCCGCATTTTTGGCGGGCGATGGCCTCGATGGATTCCTCCATGCGGGTGCCTTTCAGCTTGTTGTATTCTGCCAAAATGGCTTCCTCGTGCTGGCTGTACTTGATGTCGGCGAATTTCAGGAAGATAATGCCCAGCACAGGTGGCGAGTAATCGTTGGACTTGAGGTCGCTGTCGGCTCGTAGTTTATTGGCTGCGAGCCAGAGGTCGTCTTTGAGTTTTTTGAAATCTTTGTTGGTCATACAAACGCTGGAAGTTGATGTTGAAGAAGTTGGCAAATATAGAATTTATTGTTGCGGGTGCTTGCCAACTTTCACCATCCAAGACTACCCCCTTCTTGTCCATGGCCCAACCCAATCTTCTCCTCCATCTCGAAGAATACCGCTTTTTCTGAACGGGTGCTGCCACCTTGATTTTCGTCGCTCGAAAAAGCCAGCCACTTTCCCTCAAAACCAAAAAGCCCCGCCAGGTCACCAACCTGCCGGGGCTTTTCGTTCCGCTCAAAATCAACCCTCCCAATCCTCTCCCTGCAATTCGGGAACTTGCCAATAGACTTTCGAAAGCGGCAGGTCGAAGCCGATGGCATGTAGGTGAATGGATTTTTCCATCCCATATTGGGTCGTTATTTTCCAAAGGTCGTCGCTGCCGGGCTGCTTGAAGTATGCGTCCAGCAGAGGTTTGAACTGGTCCACCAGTACATATTCCCTGAAAGTAGGCAGGGAGCGGTACAGGTTGAATTTGCCATCCCTGTCGTACTCCCGGGTACTGTCGGAGAACACCTCAAACACGATGGTCGGGTTGACGATGATGTCGGTGCGGCCTCCCCAGTATTCCGGCTTTTCACAAACGACCAGGACATCGGGATAGACATTGCGGTTGAATTGCTCGATGCGGACTTTGGTGTCGCTGTTCAGCACATAGAAAGGCAGGTTGTTTGCTTCAATCCAATTGTTGAGAATGCTTGTAATATTTACCGCAATTTTGCTGTGAGGGATACTTCCGCCTGGCATAAGAATGATTTTTCCATTGTGAAATTCGTGCTTTTCGTCGGACCCCTCCTCCATCTCGAAGTACTCCTCCAAGGTGTACCGCTTTTTCTGGACTGGTGCTGCTACCATGATTTTCGATTTTTGACAAAGTTAGCTACTTTTCAACAAAACCAAAAAGCCCCGCCAGGTCACCAACCTGCCGGGGCTTTTCGTTCCTCCAAAACATCAGCGCCTCACAATCCCAAGCTATCGGGAATGGGAATGATAATGCTGATGATAATGGAAGATGGTAACATTGAGTTTTGATTTTTTGCGGGGCGAAGGTAAGCTATTGGATTAATTCATCGAAGGCATCCGGGTGTCTTTTTGCGCTGACCACGCCAATTATCGTTACTTGGCTGCCATCGAACCTGTAAACAATGATGTATTTCTTTTTGAAAGGGCAACACCTACAACTTGCTTGTTTCAGTTTTGGAAAACGGCAAAGTGGGCTGCTTTCGGGGAAAATTGCAAGCACTGCGTTCACATGGCTTACCAAGTCTGGGTGAAAAGCATTGGCTTTTTCAAGGCTGCTGAAATCGGCAAGTTGCGAAGTGATTTGCAACAACAATTCAAAAGCCTGCCGAGTCCAGACTATTTGCGTTCCTTGAGCCAATTTTCAAGATTTTGGGTTACTTCCTCTGAGGTCATCAGATTGCCTTCGGCAATGTCTTTTTCCGCATTTTCGAGCATCCGGTTCAAGAAAACCTCGCCGTCAACGGCGGCAGAATCAGCAATTTGGTATGATTTCACCAAGCCAATTTCCCTTAGCCATTCCAGCAAAGGCATCAGGCGCTGTTGATTGATTTTATCAAAATTGAGTTGTACAGTCATTTTTGATGAATTATTGAATTAACAAAACTACAAAAACCACCCAAAAGTTGCTACAAAAAACCAAAAAGCCCCGCCAGGTCATCAACCTGCCGGGGCTTTTCGTTCCGCTCAAAAGAATCAGCACCGCTTCAACATACAGTTATCGGGAGTGGGAAGGGTGATGCGGATGGGACAGAACGCCCACGGACTGGTCGCAGTGAGTGGTTTTCACCGCAATACCAGGTTCAACTGGGCACCTCCCATCCATTCCAGGTAGTCGTCGAATTGGGCGGAGTTGTTTTTCAAAACATTGGTGTACAGGGAAAAATGCAGCTTTTGCGAAGCGCTCAACCCGGAAGTCAGGTTGAGCGACCAGGTGCTGCCGTCCCGCTCGTTGTTGATGCGGGTCAGGTTGTAGGTACCGTTCAGGGCGAGGTTGAGTTTGTTGGCAAAAAACTGCTTGTTGAGGCCGGTCGAGACCCCATACCGCTCCGTGTCGAGGTTGAAAACATTCACCTGGTTGTAGTTCCCGCCTGCGTTCACCCCCCAGCCTGGCTCCAGGAGAAACAGGGAGTACGTGCCATTGAAGAACAAGGTCGTCATGTCGGTAAATTCCCGTGTAAAAGTATTGCGGTCGTTGAGTTCCTGGTAGTTGGCAGAAAACACCAGCGACTTGGTGGCGGAGGCGCTCACCCAGTTCCAGTAAGGGCTGAGGTTGACGTTGGTGGTGACCATCGAGAGCCGGATGGTGTCGGAAAGTTCAAACCTCCCGTCCGCCTGCGTGATGGTAAAATTGGTGTAGTTGAGCGCAAACCCGAAAGGCTTGCCGGGATTGCTGTACGAGAGCGTTCCATTGCCGATGAAGCGGTGGCTGGTCTCGCTGCGGTTGTTGAGCAGGTTGTTGCGCTGGAAACCCAGGCTGCCGTTGAGGTTCACCATGCCGCCCCCCAATCGGATGGCGGGGGTGAGCAGGATATTCTGCACGTCGTTGAGGAAGAAAAACGAACCCATCGTTTCGTATTCCGGGTCAATGCGCTCGTACTCCAGGCCCATCTGGAAGTTGGTGCCGGTGTAGCGCAGTCCCGTTTTCCCGGCGAGGTTGGCCCTGGAAGAGTACCGGGAGGTGAAAATGCCGGAGGGGATAAAATTGTCCAGCGAGAGCCGGCTGCCTTCGTACAACTTGGAATTTTGGTCACGGGTGAAAGCGCTCACGGCAAAGTCAAGGTAAAAGCCCAATTGCTTGGCCAGTTGCAGCTTGCTGCTCACGCCGAGCACCAGGTTTTCGGCAGGCGTGATCTGGGCCTGTTCGGGGTTCGGCAGCGAGGCAGGGTCGTCCTTGCCTTTCAACACGATCAAGTCAATGAAGTGGTCCTGGGTGCCAATGCCGATTTTGCCCCCGAAGGCCGTCCTGCGAAAAGTGGGCGGAATACTGATGAGGTTGGGCTGGGTCTCCTGTGCCTTGCGCAGCCGGCCCGACATGGCAGCAAAACGGAAAAGACCGGGCCGCAACTCCACCGCAGCGCCGAGGAACGTGTGCCCGGCGAGCGTGTAGGGCGAAAAGTTCAGGTTGCGGTGGCCGAGGTGTACGGTCAGGCTTTTGTACCGGGGGCTGATGCCGAATTGCCCGAAGGTGGGCCGGTGAACCGAGTTCCCATATTGCCCCACCGTGAAGGAAAAGGGCAGGCTGACGGATTCGTAGAGATTCAGCGAGGCATTGCCTCCCAGGCTCCAGATGAAATTGTTGCTCCGGGCCGGGATGCCGCTCACGTCGTAGAACCCGCTCTGCGCCCACAGGTTGCCGGTGAAACCAACGGGCTTCAGTTCTTTGGCCTGCGACAGGTCGGGGCCGTTGTCCTGCGCCGCCATTTTTGCCCAAAAAAAACAAAGGCAAAGGGATATGAAAATGGGATATTTCATGCGTGTTGGATTTCAGTTGGTGAAAATGAACGGGCTTTACTGGACATTGACACTGCCCGTTTCCCGTAGCTCCGACTCCCTGCCGGTCGCATCGTCCACCACCCTGACGGCGTAGGCGTAGGTTCCTTTGCCCGGCAATTGCGCATCGGCGAACGCCACTGCTCCCGACACGCTTTCGTAACTCGTCAGCCCGCCGCCGTTGACGGAGCGGTAGATGACGAAGCGGCGGTTCGTGGCATTGGGATAGCGCCATTGCAGTTCCAGCGTATTTTTTTCTTCAAAATATACGGCCCGCAGGCCCTCCACGGGCGGTATTCCCTTGCTTGTCGAAAGGACAACGCCGAGCGGAAACGACAATTCCGATTGGAGGCCGTCGTCGTCCACCGCTCTGAGGGCATATTCGTAAGCACCGCCGGAGGTGATTTCATCCACGTAACGGTCGGCGTTTTTGTCAAATGTTTTCACCAAAACCCACTCGCCGCCGGGCTGCCTGCGCAGGAGTTGTTGCGAAGCAAGATCGGCGCTGGAAGAGGGAATCCAGGAAAGTTCCACGCCCTTTTCCGACACGGTATAATCGGAAAACAGGCCGGGCGAGGGCGGCACCACGTCGGGGCGCTTCAGTTCCAGCATTTCGGAAAAATCGGAGTGCCCGAAGCCATTGTCCACAGCAGCGATGCGGTAATAGACGTGTTCGGTCAGGGTATTGATGCTGATGGTGTCGGTGAAAGTGGTGTCCGTCACCATGGCGGTACTGATCATGATGAATTTGTGGCCGGGATCGTTGGCCCAATAGACCCGGTAGCCCATGAGGTCGGCTTCCCGGTTGGGCGACCAATGCAGGCGCACCACCCCATTGGTATCCACCGTGCCCGTGAGGCCGACGGGCGGTGCGGGGGGCGTTTTATCCTCAAAAAGCACGTAAGCGCTGAGGGAGCGGGCCTCGTTGCCCGCCGTGTCGAGGGCGATGACGGTGTAAAAATTGCGGCCTTCCACTTCCGGGTTCCGGTCGGTGAACTCCCGCCGTCCGGTTGGCAGCAGGCCCTCGTGCAGGGCGGTGAACGGCCCTTCGGGATGCTCGCCCCGTGCCACGATGAAGCCTGCCATGTCAGGTTCGATGGTTTCCTTGTCCCAGCGGAGATAGGCGGTCTTGCCGTCTTTGGTCACGGCCTCCCGGATGGCGGGGGCGAGGGGCGGCGTCCTGTCACGGGCCATGCCCATCACCACTTCGGAGGGTTGGCTCAGCTCCGCAAAGGGCGTGATGCCGATGATGCGATAGTAGAAGGGCTTGTAGTTCACGCCCACACTGTCGGTATAGACCTGCACAGGTGCCTCTGCGCCCAGTTCGTCGTTGTTCAGGTAGAGCAGGGGCTGCCGGTTCAGGCGGGTGAACGGCCCGTTCGGTGACTGGCTGCGCTCGATGTGATAGGCGAAGAACTTGCTGCGGTTGGCTGTCAGTTCCCATTTTACGTAAATGACCATTTCGTCCGAAAGGGTTTCCACGCCAGTGGGCACGAGCGGTTCGGAGGATGTTTCTGCGACGACAAAGACCAGGGCCGTGTCGAGCGATGCGCCGGCCAGGGGTGCTGCGGCAAAGATGCGGGAGAGGTAGCGCTCGCCGGGTTGGGCGGTTTCGTCCTCGAAGCGCAGACCGAGCAACCGGGCAGCCTGTGCGGAGAGTTCAGCAGCCGACATGGCCATGAAATAGGCATTGTCCTGCAGGTCGCTCTGCTGTTTCATCTGGGTAAACATATCGGCAGCAGGAAACTCCGGCTGGGGGGCATACAGGGTCATGTAAGCGGCAGCCACGGCATCGTCGGTCTCGGCGGGCGCTTCCCAGTCCTCGACGGGTGCGGGCTTGAGCGGTCGGGCGGTCAGGCGCTGGAAGTTGCTCCTGCTCAGCGCATCCACGTTTTCCGGCAGCACCAGGCGCTCCACGTGGTAGCCTGCGGTATTGGCGGCCTTCCAAAATTCCGGCCCGACGGGCGCCCAGCGGAGCAGGACTTTCCCGTCGGCGTATTTGCCGATGCCGTAAAGGTTGGGTTGTGTGGGTGTGGACTGCGTGTTTTCGTTTGGCTGGCTCCCCTTGCGCTGGGCAGCAAGTTGGGACAGGCCCGAAAGTGAGAGGAGGAAGGTCAGGATAACCCAAAAGGAAAAATGCTTGGTTGCCATGATTTGATTTTTTTCTTGGGGCAAAATTGATAGCCTTCCTGTTGGCGGTAGGTCAAGGGGTTGATAAAAAGTGTAAAAAAGTGTAAAGGGGAAGGTTACCTACATCATCCCCTCGTCGGCAAAACTGAAATATTGTTTGTCGGCAACGATGAGGTGGTCGAGCACGGGAATGCCGAGAGCATCGCCGGCCACTTTCATTTTCTGGGTCAGTTGCACATCGGCAGCGCTGGGGCGCAAGGTGCCGGAGGGGTGGTTGTGGCAAAGGATAATGGCCGTTGCTTTGGCTTCGAGGGCCTTGCGGAAAATCATCCTGGCATCCACGACTGTTGCGTCCGTGCCACCGGTGCTCAACTGCTCCCTGCCCAGCAGTTTATTCCCTTTGTTCAGGGCAAGTATCCAAAATTCCTCATGCGGCAAATCCATCAAGACCGGGGCGATGAGTTGATAGGCATCGTTGCTGCTCTTGATCACGGGCAGTTCGAGGGGGTCGGTGCTTTGCCGCCTGCGGCCCAGTTCAAGCGCTGCGGCAATGGTGATGGCCTTGGCTTCGCCCACGCCTTTGAATTTCATCAAATCGGAAAGGGACAACTTGCCCAGTTCGTTGAAGTTGTTCCCAACGGAAAGCAGTATGCGCCGGGCCAGTTCCACCGCCGATTCGTTCCGGGAGCCGGAGCCGAGCAAAATGGCCAGCAACTCTGCATCGGAGAGGGCCAAACGGCCTTTGTTCAGGAGTTTCTCGCGGGGGCGGTCGTCTTCCGCCCAAGCCGTGATCGGCAGGGAGGGGGTGGGTCGGTAGTTTTCCATAGGAGTTTATTTAGGGACGATGAAAATGGCTGACTATAACGGATTGTAGTGATAGGGCAATTTGTGGGTGCCTTTGAGGATTTAGCCTCCCCCCGGCCCCCTACTTTGGAGGGGGCCGGGGGAG
>JRYF01004706.1_pt1 | contig 18730 bp, 12 predicted proteins | sample 235331 | NCBI WGS metagenome assembly JRYF01 (sample SAMN03074217, study PRJNA261475) | activated sludge metagenome | biome: Wastewater Treatment Plant; feature: Wastewater; material: Activated sludge; isolation source: activated biomass of a wastewater treatment plant treating hydrocarbon... ...
GCCACGCCAAAAAGTCCATTCCTGCTGATTATGAATTAATTTACAACTTTAACCCCTTCAAAAACTCTTCCCTGAAACCGCAAACCACAGAGATAAACTACATAAAACCTAAGGAAAATGCTATTGAGAAAAGAGGCACCTGCCACACAGCCAACGTCCGCAACGCGAACAAACACCCTTTCCGAACTGGACGACCTGCGCAGCGGCAACAACCTTAGAATGGAACGCCTGGTCAGGAAATACCGGCCCCGCATGGTTTCTCAGGTTATCGCATGGGGCGGCACCGAAGAGGAGGCCAGGGAAATTTTCCACGAAGCCTTCACCGCTTTTTTCATCAAATCCCGGCAAGACAGCTTCCAACTCACCTGCGAGTTTTACACTTACCTCTACGCCATTGCCTATAACCTTTGGCTGAAAAAAATAAACGAAAAAAAACGCCACAACCGGGTAAGCCTAGACCATGCCAACGGATTAATACATGACGAGGATGTTCAACTCACCATCCTGCGGTACGAGCGCCAGCAGTTTTTCAGAAAAAAGCTGGAAGAACTGGGCGAAAAGTGCCGGGAACTGCTGGTGCTGGCCATCGTGGAGGAAAAAAGCGCTGAAGAAATGCTCGATATGCTCGGTTTCGGCAGCTTTCAATACCTCTACAAACGCAAGTCAAACTGCAAGGACAAACTCGTCGAGTTGATAAAAAATGACAAGGACTTCAATCAATACGTGTCATGGTAAAGCCCGAAATCCACGAACAAATAGAGCAATACCTGCTCGGCAAAATGAGCAGCGGGGAACAGCGTGCCTTCGAGGAACGCCTGTCGAACGATTCCGCCCTCGCACAGGAAACCAACCTGCACAGGCAAATCATCGAGGCCATGCGCACCCAGAAGCAGGTTGATGCCTTTGAATCCACCCTCTCCGCCATTGAAAAAAAAATGGATGAACGGTCGGAGGGCAATGCCGTGCCCCGCTTGCTGAAAATCGCCATGTTCACAGCGGCCATGCTGCTCCTGGCCCTTGCTGCCTGGTGGTTTTTCGGTAAAAAAACGTCCCCTCCATCCCCGGAATCCCTGTTTATCGCCCATTTCAACATGCCGGATGCTATCGCCGGGGAACCCGGCCAACATCGGGCACTCCGCAACAAAACCGGTAGCGAAGAAAGCAGCGCCACCACCACTCCCCGCACGGACGAGGAACGCTGGTCTGCCGCCCAAGCCCGCTATGCCGCCCGGGAATTTGCAGGTGCTTTGGCCGAAATCCGGCAAATAGCTGCGCTCGACTCCGCCGGAATTTGGTCGAACAAAACGACCTTCTACACCGGCCTGCTGCACCTCCAACTCGGCGACCCCGAAAAAGCCCTGTCCTTTTTTGAAAAAGTGGAATTTGAATACACAGAGGACAGCGAATGGTATTCGGCGCTTGCATTGCTCGCCCTCCACCGCACTGCGGAGGCTAAATTGCTGTTTGAAAAAATGATGCGGGAGGGGCATCCACGCAAGGAGGAAGCTAAAGCGATTGATGCAAGTCTGAGGTGAGGCTGGAAATGGCAGCCATTTTCAGGCATTGCCTAAGGCGGCAGCAAATAATGAAACTATGAAAAAACGCACCACCCTGCTCATGGCCATCGCTGTGGCCACCTGCTCCATTCTGTTTTCGCTGGCCTTTCAGCAAGATACGACCCGCCAGGTGCCCAAGGTGTATTACAACATATCCATCACGGGCCAGGATACCCTATTCGCCGGCGAGCACATCAAACTGGGCGAACAGATGTACAACGCCGGGCTGTTGGACAGCGCCCGCAACTGCTTTTACCGGGCATTGGAGGTGTATGATGCCATGCCCGAAGACCAGATAGACTCAGCCGTTTTTACCTACAGGCTGAATGCTTTGTTCTGGGCGGGTTTCCTTTCCGTCTATCTCAACGACCTCGCCACGGGGGAAAAACTCCTGCGGGAATGTGTGGACAAAGCCACGACCCGCTTTTCAAAAACGCACTATATTTTATCGTTCGCCTACATCAAACTCGGCTACATCTACGAGCGGAGGGGCGACCGATATACCGCCTATAATTTGATTAAAAACTCCTACGATATGCGGGTGGAAACCGTACACGACTCCTCGATTTGGATGCGGAACGGGCATGGCAATATGGCCTGGATTTGCACCCTGTTAGGCAAATACGACGAGGCGCTTTTTCACCGAAAAAAAATACTCGAAACCGCTCAAACCTATTTCAGCGACCAAAGAAGCCTGCTTTCGAGTGCTTACCTGGGCATGGCCAATATCCTTGAAAAGATGGGCCAACAGGCCGAATCCGAAGCATATCTCGAAAAGGGCCTGCAACTGCTGGACAACCTGTACCCGCCGGGGCATGTCGCCAACCTCACCCCTTTGCGTTACAGGATTGAGCAACTCCAAAAGCAAGGGGATTATGCCGCCGTCAAAGATTTACTTTATGAAAGTATTGCCCTTTCGAAAAAACGGGCCGGCACGAACCATCCTTCCACCGCCTATTATTTCAACATGATGGGCGATGCCTGGCAGCAACTCGGCCAACCTGACAGTGCCCTGCACTACCACCAGCAGGCGCTCACCACATTCCTGCCGGAGATGGCAGAAGCCCCCCTGCTCGACCTGCCCCAAAACCTCAGCCCTACCCTGGATGCTGCCGTACTGGAAGTGCTGCACAACAAGGCCAATGCCCTCACCTGGTACCACGACCAATATAAACAAGACGTGAAATTCCTCCGGGCCGCCCTCGATTACTACCTGTCCGCCATTCACCTGGTGGATGCCATGCGGATAAACGCCCTTTCGCCTGCTTCCAAAGAGGTGATGAACGAGAATCTGTTCCCGCTCTTCGAACATGGCCTGACCCTTGCCCTTCGCCTGCACGAACTGACCGGCGAGGAGGCCCGCTTGCAGGATGCCTTTTTCATCCTGGAAAAAAGCAAGGCCATGGCCCTGCTGGCCACCGTGCGGGGCAATCAACTGGAGGAGTCCACCCTGTTGCCGCCAAGCGCCAGGCAACATGAATTTGAGTTGAAATCCGCCATTGCCTACATCCAGAAAGTGCTGGCCGACGAAAAGAGCAGGCCCGACAGCCTGCAGGATGCCAAGCGCCTAAGGGATTTATCGTTTGCCCTTTTTGAAAAAACGCTCGAATACGACTCCCTCCTCGAAGTTTTCAAAAAAGCCTATCCCACCTACCACCGGATGCGGCACAATACGGAGGTGAACACGCTTGCCGAGGTGCAGGCGTTCCTGCCCGATGGGACGGTACTGGTCGAATATTTCACCGGGGACAGCAACCTCGTCGTTTTTACCATCACCGACCGGACGGCCACTGCCCGACGGCTGCCGATTGACAGCGCTTTTTTCACACAGGTGGAAGGCCTCCGCCGCCTGATGGACAGCCCGCCGCCGGCGGGTCAAAAAACCGCACGGGAGTTGCAGGCCGATTTTATGAAATTTACCGACCTGGCACATTCCCTTTTTGAAACCTTGCTAAAACCCTCGCTTGCAGGCAACATGCCCCGTCAGCTTGTCATCGTGCCCGACGGGGTGCTTGGCTACCTGCCTTTCGAGGCGCTGCTGACCCGTGCCCCGGAGGCTGCCTGCCACAACTACCGCCGCCTGCCCTATCTTTTCATCGAATGTCCCACCCGCTACGAGTACTCGGCCACGCTGCTGCTGGAGCGCCGCAAGTCCCGGCGGCTGCCGTCGGAGCGTTATGCGGGGTTTGCACCCGAATACATGGGCGATGAACTGCTGGCCAGCCGGGGTGAGGACAGCCTCTGGACGGGCCGTGTCTATGGCCATCAGTTCCGGAACGATGGCTTGGCCGGCCTGCTCTACAACCAGGAGGAGATTCGGGAAGCCGGTGCATTGACCAAGGGCACGACTTTCCTGGGCCAGGCTGCCCAGGAGCGGCAATTCCTGCAAGTGGCCGGAAAGTCCCGCATCCTCCACCTCGCCATGCACGCCCTGACCAACGACCAGGAACCTTCCTTCAGCCAACTCGTGTTCAGCCTGCCCGACGATACGCTGCACGATGGCAAACTGCACGTCCACGAAATTTATGACCTTTACATGCAAGCCGATTTGGCCGTTTTGAGCGCCTGCCATACCGGCACCGGCAGGCTCCGCCGGGGAGAGGGTACCATGAGCCTGAGCCGTGCCTTCAAAGCCGCCGGTTGCCCCAACCTCGTGGTGAGCCTTTGGTGGGCAGATGATTTTTCCACGAAAAAACTGGTCACTGCTTTTTTCAAAAACCTCCAATCCGGCATGGGCAAAGATGCCGCCCTGCAAGCCGCCCGCCGGCACTTCCTGCAGGAGGATGCCCCGGAACAATTCACCCACCCTTTCTACTGGGCCACCCTCGTCCTCATCGGCGACGACCGGCCCGTGCCGCTGGGGGGCAGTTATTGGTGGATGTGGGCAGGGGTTGCGGGGGTGCTGCTGGGCGTGGTGGGATGGCGGTGGAAGCGGAACTGAACAACGACATTTCAGGACAAGTCAACCGGGAGCAGCCTGCGGGCTATGGGCTCCATGGATGGGATACATGCGGGAGGGCTGGAGCGAAACGCTTATGCTGATTGACGGGACAGGAAAGACTTATGAAGTCAAATGATTTGCGCCGCCGCTCCTTTACAGGCACCAGCAGGATACTCCCCTATCCAGAAAACCTCCCGCAATTTGCCTACCTTTGCGATAAATCATCACCATGAGGGAGTTCAACACATCAGGGCCAAACATACCTGCCCAGCACTATACCATCGAGCGCACGCCGCAAATCGCCGAGGGCCTGCGCATGGTGGAAAAAGAACGCTACTTCACCATCTGGGCGCCCAGACAGACGGGAAAGAGCACTTATTTCCGGCAGTTGAGTACCAAACTGGAGGCCAGGGGTTATGCCGTGGCGCAAATCAACTTTGAGAATTTCAAATCAGCCTCCCAGGAAACCTTTTTATATGACCTGACAAAGCACCTGAAGAAAGCCTGGGACATTGACCTGACCGCTGAAAGAGAAATCAGCAAGATTTTCAGCCGGCTGGCAGAAGTAAACGAACGCAAATGGGTACTCATCATCGACGAGGTCGAAGGCATCAACCCCGAATATTTCAGCACCTTCCTGCACTCCATCCGCAATGCCTACCACTCCCGGGAGCATCACTCGCTCAAAAGCGTCATACTTGTCGGCGTGACCAACATCCTCGGGGTGGTGAGCGACAACGCATCGCCTTTCAACATCGCCGACAACCTCGAAGTGCCCTACTTCACCGAGGCGGAGGTACTCGAACTCCTGGGCCAACACGAAACCGAAACAGGCCAGCGCTTCGACGATGCCGTGAAAGAAAAAATCTTTCAACTCACCGCCGGGCAGCCCGGCCTGGTCAACGGATTTGCCCGGAAATTGGTGGCCGGTTATCCCAATGCGCCAAACCTCACGATGGATATGTTCCTTATAGTGGAAGACTGGTACCTGACAGAGGCGATAGACAAAAACTTTGAGAACATACTCAAAAAAGCCAAAGAGGAGCGTGCCTTCGTGGAGCGCCTGCTCTTTACCGAGGATAAAATCCCCTTCGCCATTGACCGGCCCGCCATCAAGCTGCTGCACACCAACGGATTGCTGAAAAAAGACACCGGTGGTAATGTCGTCTTTTGGGTTCCTTATTATAAAAAGCGGCTCTACAATGCCTTCTACCCCTACACCAACGGTGAAAAAAAGAATATCAGCCGCACCATCTATGCTCCGGAATATTTCACGGAATCGGGCGAACTGAAACTCGACAAGCTCATCTCGGTTTATAAGGATTACACGAAGCGTCGTGGTTTTTCTCCATTTCGGGAAAAAGACGAAAACGGCAACTACAAATCCATCAGGGAGGCAGCATTGGTTTACAGTTTTGAAACTTTCCTGCACGCCGTTGTGGAGGAACTGAAAGGAAAGATGTACCGTGAAGCGCACACCGGCCTGGGCCGTAGCGACCTTATCATCAACATCGGCACCCGTGAACTGCTCGTCGAGGTGAAGGTATATTACAGTCCCGGCCGTTTTGAAGACGGCAAAAAGCAACTGGCCTACTACTGCCGCAGCCTCGGCCTGTCCACCGGCATCTACCTCGTCTTCTGCGCAAACAACATCCGCTACCCGGAAACGGTGAAGGAAGACGTGGAAACCATCGAGGGCGTGGAGGTGCGCACGTATTTGGTGGAGTATGACGAGGAGAAATGGGACTGAGGGAGAGGAGGGGCCTATTTTACCCCGAAAGGAATCGCAGCGGAAGACGTGGTCACGGTGCTGTTTACGAAGGAAGAAACGGCCTTTGCATTTTTAAAAAATGGGCAATTGATATCAATAGATTAGGGAAATTTTAAACAGCTTCCAAGAAATGCGCTACCTGTCCCGAAATTCGGGAAAACGCCACGAATCGAGGGGTAGAAAGCAGTACAACCATACCCTAAAGTGTAAATTTGGCGGAGAAAAATTTCGTGCCTAAAAAATTCAGCATCACTATGTACAAGTTCTGCACCTTCGCACTTCTTTGGCATCCCATTCTGGTTTTTTCGCAAACGGTGGACAGATCGGTAGTCCGGCAGGTGGACAGCCTTGTCACCGAGGGTAGAAATCTTTTGAGGACGAAGGACATGGTCAATGCTGAAATCCAGTTACTCCAAGCCACGAAACTTGCCAAAGAGCGGCTCGGTAGTGAGAACGCAACTTACCCTTATGCACTGCACTGGTTGGGCAACCTGTATTCAAATGCAGGAAAGCCGGACGAAGCCATAGTTGCTTGGGAAGAAGCACTTGCCATCAGGGGGCGGGTGCTGGGGCCATTGCACCCCGATTACGGCAGGACACTGAACAACCTCGGCGTAGGATATGAAGCATTGGGGAATCTTCAAAAAGCCAGGGAAACATTGCTGGAGGCGTTGTACATCAAGGAAAAAACAGCCGGGAGGGAAAGCCTGGATTATTCCAACACACTATATGCCCTGTCGAACCTCGCCAACAGCATGGGCCAACTGGATGAGGCATTGCAATTTGCCAAAGCTTGTTATGACATCCGCAACCTGTTGACGCAAAAAGGCTCCCCGCAGCACAACGGCGCACTCAACCTGCTCGGAAATGCTTATTTGTCCTTGAGCGAGTACGATACAGCGCTGTTCTTTTATCGTTTGTTTTATGAAAATACAAAAGCAGTGGATATTTCAGCCCATATCGGGGCAGCCAACAACCTCGTCGCACTGTACAATCAAATGGGACAATATGAGAAGGCAGAACACCTTGCCATCGAAGCGCTGGCACTTCCCGGCGTGGACGATTTCGGAGCCGTGAAAATATTGCTGCTGGAAAATCTCGCTTCTTCGCTCACCTACATGGGCAGGCTGAGCGAATCCGACAAAATTGTTCAGCAATTGTTGGAAATGACCGGGGAACAAGGGAATGTGCAGTATGGCAGGTTGTTGAACCACTTGGGAACCCTTTTTTACCTACAAGAAAAATGGGCAGATGCGGAACGCAACTTTCGGGATTTTAAAAACCTGAGCGAAGCACTTTTTGGTAAGCAGCATCCTGAATATGCACTTGCCTGCAACAGCCTTGGAGAACTTTATTCAAGGACTGGCAAGTTTTACGCAGCAGAGCAGCACCTGCTGGAAGCGCTGGCTGTCTATGAGGCCAACGGCAGTGACCTGACCGAAAGCAGTACCACTTATCTCAATCTTGGCCTACTCTACCTCCGTCAGAACAGATTACAGGAAGCAGAAAAGGCTTTTTTGGAATGTCAGCGAATCCGCAGCAGAAGGTACCACGAACAAAGCGAACGAATGGAAGACATTTTTTCGAGACTGTTTTTGCTCTACTATTTTATGCGGCAGCCCGACCCTGCCGTTCACTTTGCCTTGCGCTCCGATAACCTGCTAAAAGCAAATCTCAGGCGGAGTGCAGGCTATCTTTCCGACAGGGAGTTGATGACCGCCGAGGAAAAAAATGCAGCCAAAAACCACCTGCTGCTTGCGGCTGCCAACCAGTACCGGCAGCCGGAACTTTTGGGGGCAGCTTATGACAATGCCCTCTTTTTCAAGGGATTTTTACTGGAAACCAACCTCTTGCTCAAAAAAGCAGTGCGTACATCGGAACCGGATGTGCAAACCATGTTTCAGGAATGGCAGGGGCTTCAGCGCCGCCTGGCAAATAGCTATGCCAGCCAGGAAAGCGACTTGGTAACAACGGACGCCCTGGAAGCGCAGGCCAACCGTATGGAAAAGCAACTCTCACAAGTCCTGATGGATGTTGACTGGGAAACTCCCCGTTGGCAGCAAGTGCAGGCAGCCCTGAAACCGGGAGAGGCAGCCGTAGAGTTTTACCGTGTCCCATTCAGGCAGCCGGGAGAATGGGAACCCTCATTCACGCAGTATTTTGCTTTGCTTATCAGGCAAGAAGACCGACACCCCCATCTGGTGCCACTATTTAAGGAGAGCGATTGGGAAAACATTTGTGCAGGCATGGCAGATGAAAAACAGCCCAACCTCAACCGGCTTTACACCACAGCCGATTTGTACCGCCTTGTCTGGCATCCCATGGAACCCTATCTGGAAAACATTTCCAAAATATGGTTTTCACCAGATGGGCAGTTGCACCGCATTGCTTTCGGGATGCTAATGATGCCCGATGGCCAAAGGCTGAACCGTCGGTTTGAACTCGTACAGGTGGGGAGCACCCGCCAGTTGACACATACCCACGAAACCAGCCGGGAAACCGTCAGCCAATCTGCAGTGGTGTTTGGGGGTATCAACTACGATGCAGCCATAGTGTCAGAGAGTGGCGGTTTGATAGCCGGCACAGCACCACAGTTCCCCGGAAGAGCAGGCGGCAATGAAATGTTTGCACAATGGGAATACCTGCCTGCCTCCGGCATAGAGGCCAAAATGGTGGAGCATCATTTAAAAACGGCCGGCTTCAGAACTGAACGCTTCGATGCGGATAACGCAACGGAAGCCAATCTGAAAAAACGGGGACTGCATCGGCCTTCCCCTGCCGTGCTCCACATTGCCACTCATGGCTTTTTTTATGAAAAACAACCATCAACACCTCAATTGGAATCAAATGGAGGGCAGGGCAAAATATTTGTTTCCAGCCCCCATTCGCTCATGCGGTCAGGACTCTTATTGGCCGGGGCCAATCACGTCTGGAAAGGTGGGGCATTGCCGCATGGTGCAGAAGACGGTGTGCTGACAGCCTTTGAAATAAGCCAACTCGATTTCAGCGGAACGCAACTCGTGGTAATGTCCGCCTGCGACTCCGGGTTGGGCGTTATTCAAGGGTCGGAAGGAGTCTTTGGTCTCCAACGGGCATTCAAATTGGCGGGTGCAAAAAACCTGGTCATGAGCCTTTGGCAAATCCCGGATGAATCATCCAAAATGCTCATGGACGCATTCTACAACTATTTGCTAAAGGAAAAAATGCCGGCTGCTCAGGCGCTTTACAAGGCGCAAACAGTTATGGAAGAAGCCATTCCCGACCCTTATTATTGGGCAGGGTTCGTGGTGATGGAGTAGGCAACGAGGCTCGCTGCGACTACTTTAGTTCCCGTGATTTTTCGTGAAAAGGATGGGCTTCGTCTGTCTTTATTTTTTCCAGCAACTGTTTGTATTCCTGCGTGTGCGATTTGCCTGCGGCGAGCATGGACAACAAAAGGTTGCCCTCCTCCCATTTTCCCATGACCGGCGATACCCGGCCCAGGTATTGTTGAAAATAATCCGCAGCAGCTTCGTATTTCCCCAACTGAAAAGCAGCGTGGCCGGCTATCCGGCGGGAATACAAATAATCGCCCCCCCCTTCTCCGACGTTTTCGGCCAATTTGAGGGCATCGTTGTATGTCCCTTTCATCATGGCTGAGTCCATCGAACTGAGCACGGGACTTGTTGTGCCCCTGGTTCCGTAAACGATGGGTTCGTAGAGCGCCTTTGCCAAGGCAACCGGCTGTATTTCCGCTTCGACATTTTTCTTGTTTGTGGGTATGCTATCTGCAAGGTGGATTTTATCCTGTGCTGGCAGGAAAGAGTCGTTAAGCATCGTGGCTGGGGATGGTTCCGGTATCTCAGACTCAACGGGGATGGGATTCGTTCCCGTATTTTTATTTTCCGAAGGAAATAAAAGCCAAAACATCCCGGCAGCTACCACTACCAATCCAATCCATATTTTGAACCGGCGTAGTGGGTGTTTTTCTCTGTGGCCGGTATTAGCGTGGGGGCTGTTTTCCGAAGTGCGTTTGAGCAGGCCCCTGAATGCAATCTGCTCAATGGCACTATCGGCAGCCAGACAGGCATCCCATTCCGCCTTCAATTCCGGGTCGCTTTGCAGGGCTGCCTCGAACGCTTGCTTATCGTCCTCGGTCATTTGCCCATCCAAATAGGCATCTATCCGGTCGAGATGTTTGAATGATTTCATGATCAACGTTTGAAAAAAACTGCGACGTTGGGGTTGTCGAGCATGTATTGCCTGATTTTTCTAAGACAGTTTTTTTTGAAATTTTTCAGTGCTTCCAGGTCTTTAAACCTGTCGTCGGTTTGATGCAAAATCTCCTTCATGAAAAAACCCTTGGAAAATAATTCCAATACCAGTTGACAATTCGGGTCAATCATTCCGGCCAATTTCTTCAGAAGCGCTGCCTTTTCCCTCAATAACATTTCCTTTTCGGCGGATGCCTGGACTTCCTCCTGCGGTTTGAACTTGTCCAGGAATTTCAGCCACCTGCTCCGTTTTGAATATTGGTTTTTGCATAGGTTTTCGACAATGCCCTTAAAAAAAGTCTTGATGGAACTGTTGCCCCCGAATTTACCTTCCCTGATTTGTTTGCAAAGAACCCACAACCCTTCCCACATCACATCATCTGCATCCTGGGCGGACATCCCATTGGTGTTCCTGACCGCCAATCGCACCGCCTGGATGATGGCAGGGTTCTGCTGTAAGCAATTTACAGCCCTCTCCATCTCCCTGCCGCCTTGCAGTATGGCTTCCATTATTTCCATGTCCGTGAGGGTTTCCTGCTTCATAGTTTCGATTGGAAGAATAAAAGGTGCGATCAAGGCAATAAAAATTTCACAACTCCTTACCCCTTTTCCATTTGGGCAAAACTAACATGTAGTGTAGAATTTCTGCGAGCTTGTTCGAAGTGGCTTGAAATGGTAACGGCACACTAAAATAAGTTCTTTGAAACGATATCAAACAAATTCAAACCGCCCTTCAACTCCAGACGCTTGCTTACAACTTCGGAAAACTACCCTCTAATGGGCCGTTTTGCAGCAATAAAAGGCAAATGCCATTTCATTTCACCAAAACTATTTGTACTATGTCAATTTACCTTTTTATCCTCATCTGGCTCATGCAGCCAGAGTCAGGTTCTACTGGCGTTTCTGCGGAAATGCAGTGCCAGTGCCCAGCCGTCGCCAACGTCCAAAAAACAGGTGGAGGCTCCGACTCCTTCACGTTTTCATGGGCAGCCCACCAGTATGCCGACCAATACAGGGTCTGGTATTACAGGCGGGAAGGCGATTATTTCAGCAGTCAATTCACCACCGCCACCACTTCCTACACTTTTGAGGGATTGTCTTCGGGCAATTACATCTTTTATGTGAAGGCCGTTTGCGGGAGCACGATGAGCGAATTGGTCGGGCTGGAGGAATTGATAATTAATTGAAAAGGAACGATTCGGGAGGCCCTCACCCAAGGGCCTCCCCCAGCTTTCCCGCCCTTTCCATCATCCATTTGATAAACGCTGCCCCTTTCTCAGTTTCCAATGTTTTGATAAAGGAGGCAATCGCCTCCGCTGGCTTTGGGGTTGCCATGGTGAGTTTGACAAGTTTTTGAAAATGATGGGCAAACAACTCAAAAGACAACACCTTCTCCTTTGATAGTTTCCGGTTGCGGGCAAGGAATTTTTTGAAATTTCGGGTACTATCCAACAAAGTATGTCCAATATCGGGATCGTGTGCCAGGCAGTCGTACATGATGCGGAGATGAAGGGTGCGAATACGGAACTCGAAGGTTTCGTCCATTTGCTCCAGGCGGGAGATAAGTCGCAACGCCTGCCCGAGGTCTGTCGGGTTCTGTGTTTGCAGGCCCCGGTGATAGTGCAGGTGGGCGAGGCAGAAATCCACAATGCTCTCCTGAACGTCATCGTCCAGGTGCTTTTTGTTTGCTTTGATAAAATCCGCCGACCATGCATATTCCCCCACTAGGTTGGCGGCCAGGGCAATATTGGCAAAACGGATGGGGTCGGACAATTCGCTGCCCCTGATGAGTTGCTTTTCAATCCCTGTCCTGTACATTCTGAATATGAGTTCATGCAAATCCTGCTCGTCGTGCTGGTTGGACAACATGATGGCATGAACGAACAAAATTTTCCATGCCATGCCAAACTCAAAATGGCTCATCAAATGGTCATTGTCAAGAAGCGCCCCGAAAAGTTCCTGCAAGGCTCGGCTGCCCGGCTCCACCAAGTTCAGGAAAAGGGAGGCGGGCATCTCATCCGGGCCGAAGCGCTGTGCCAGCCTTTCACGGATTCCCTCCATGAATACCGACCGTTCATCTTCGTTCAGGGTGCGACGGCGGGTTTCCGCCTCCGTTTCATAAAAAAACATCAAGAGGCTGAAACACTTTTCCAGGTGCTCCACAGCCCCCCGGAACAGGGGTTGGCCGGCATGGCCATGGCCTGTGGCCTGGTGGAAATACATTTCATGAAATAGCTTTGCCATATACCAATGATAGTCGAGGCCCCGGTTGGTATCGCTTTCCAGCATATCGGTAAAGGCACGGGCTTCGTGTTGGAACAGGCCATAATCTTCCCGATCAGCCAGGCTTTTCAACAGCAGGTGCTGCTGCTCTCGCCGGTCATTTTCCAATGCCTGGTGAGCGAGGAATGACCGTAGCGATTGGGCCAGCTTGTAGCGCAGGTTCCTCATTTTCTTTTCATGGTATGCTTCTTTGGGAAACAAGGCTCGATACACCACCTCGCTCGAAAGGCGGTGATCGTCCATATTCGGGCGGTATTTGCACAACTGCGCAAAGTAACGTTCCAACAGGGGGTCGGTAGTATGGTAGGGCGAGGCAAGAAAGCGCTTTGCCTTTTTCACTTCCTCATCATCGAGGGCAGCAACGAGCCGATGCAAGATAATTTTATCCATTCCGATATGATTTGGGCAGACAAGATAAGCAGGTTGGCCGTATTGCAATACATTGACCTTTAATGTTTTAAGATTTTTTTTGAAAAACAATCGAAGGAATTTTCAAAGGACAATGGCTCCTTTTTGGATTAGTTTAACCTTATGGCGCAGGGTATTTTCGCTGCAAGGTAAGACAACGTTGAATTGCAAGCACAAGCGTAGAAGGAAAAGAGGATTGCCGTTCAACTGAAAAAATTTCCTGCTGATTGTGATGGGGGCAGCCCCCCCCGGAAGCCTCCCCCCGGCCCCCTCCAAAGGAGGGGGTGACGTGATGCTCCCCCTCCAAAGGAGGGGGTGACGTGATGCTCTCCCTCCTTTGGAGGGGGCCGGGGGGAGGTCCGTCATTGTCAAACATCCCGCACCATGAGAAACGAAACAAACTTACTTGCTTTTTCGACGATGGATCGCTATACCCTGTGTGCCCCGGAAGACATCATTTGGTGCGAGGCGGTAGATGGATATGCCCGCATCCATTTCGTTGGGGGGGACAGCCTGCTATTGGCCAAAAGCCTCAGCAGACTGGAGGAATTCCTGCCGAAGGAACACTTCGAGCGGGCACACAACAAAGCCCTGGTCAACCTCCGGCACATCCGCAGCATCGAAAAGAATGATGGGAAAATACTCCTCCTTTCCAACGGCCACAAAGTCCCGGTTTCGAGCCACCGCTGGAAAGTTTTCATCGGAAGGTTCAAGTTGCTTACCTGAATGCACGAATTCCGAGCCATACACCTAAAACAAATCAAACACAACTGCTCTTCGATTTTCATTCAAACTCATTTAACCACCTCCGCCACGGTGCCACATATTTAAGTGTGGGCCGTGGTGTTTTGAAACGGTCAGGGAAGGCTATTTAAAACATCAGGCTTTGCCGAAGTGTCGGACATGACGCAGTTGATATCCGACAAAATTCTGATTTTCAGCAAGTTGCAAACGTTATTGCCTTCTGCTGCAATTTTTTAAAAAAAACAACACTTGCGTGGGTAAGTGTCAGGCGCTATACATGATTTAAGTATAAAACGGGCGGCTCAAAGACATAACCCCAAAATACCGCACCCGAAAAACGATCCTGCTTTATGTCAACAAAGCGCCCGGCTCCAAAACACCAAACACATCCCTCGACCAGGTTCAAACCTTTCAACTTTCATCAAAATCATTGCCTTATGAAAAGACTGAGCATTCTACTCTCCATCGCCGTCCTCATCCTGATGATCGGCTGCAAAAAGGACAGCGTCCAAACCCTTGCAGAGCCGGAAGAATCGGCGGAAATCCAACGCTACACCGGCCCCATTGAGCTAAGCACCTTGACCGACCGAAGCAGTTGCCCCTGGATAGTCATCCCCGCCGGTTCGGTGGATGCTCTCGCCGATGCCATCGCCAATATCTGCGACGATGGGGTGATTTATTTGAAGGCAGGCACCCACACCGAGAACTTACCCGTCGTCATCAATAAATCTGTGAAAATCATAGGTGAAGCCGGGGCAGTACTCAAGATTTCATCTGATTTGGCACCTTACAACCCTGATTTCACCATGAACGTCTTCCCTGGCCTTCATGTCCTGAACGCACCCGGCACCTTGATACAAGACTTGGATATCCAGCCTGTTGGTGACGATGCCGGCACAGCTATCCTCATCGAGAAATCTGATGCATCTGCAGTGATGCGCTGCAATATTTCCAACTTCCAGTTTTCCATCATGATAGAAAGATCGAGCCGCATTACAGCCATGTTCAACAAAATCCAGGGGTCCGGCCTGTGGCTGACAGGAGAGGTGGAAGAAGCACTGGGCATCGTCAATATCAACGGCGAGAGTACTTACCTTGCCGACAATGACATTACCAACACTGTATTCGGAATATGGGCCTGCGGTAGTTGGGGTACTTGCGAACGCAATATGACCCACGCCAACCTCATTGGTATCATCCTCTGCAATGTACCACCCTACATGCTGCTGCCAAGCGGAGAGGTGACGGGGGCCGACCTGCCCGCTACCGGATGGAAAGTCAACAACAATGTATGTACCGGCAACTTCGATAACGGTATCATGATAATTGACGGCTCCAACAGAAATCGGGTTTGGAACAACCAGGCTAACGGCAATGGACTTTCACCCGTATCAGGCACGGCTGCCGATATCGAGACCTTCAACGATTCCTATATGTTTGGCTTCCTTACCCCTCAAGTATATGACAATTATATTGATGCCAGCAGTGACCCGGCTACTACTATCCGCAACTGTGGTACTAACAATACTTTTATCGGCGGTACTCCTGTCGGTGGAGATTGCAGATGATGCTTGAATTGAGCGTCCTCTACAATGGAGGTTGTTTGCGTTAAAAACATACAAGCTCTAAACCGCACCCGAAAAACCATCCTGCTTAATGTCAACAAAGCGCCCGGCTCCAAAACACCAAACACATCCCTCGACCAGGTTCAAACCTTTCAACTTTCATCAAAATCATTGCCTTATGAAAAGACTGAGCATTCTACTCTCCCTCGCCGTCCTCATCCTGATGATCGGCTGCAAAAAGGACAGCGTCCAAACCCTTGCAGAGCCGGAAGAATCGGCGGAAATCCAACGCTACACCGGCCCCATTGAACTAAGCACCTTGACCGACCGAAGCAGTTGCCCCTGGATAGTCATCCCCGCCGGTTCGGTGGATGCCCTCGCCGATGCCATCGCCAATATCTGCGACGATGGGGTGATTTATTTGAAGGCAGGCACCCACACCGAGAACCACCCGCTGACCATCAGCAAACCGGTGAAAATCATCGGCGAAAGCGGGGCCGTGCTGGAAGTCGCCTCTGCACTCTCCCTACCAAATGCAGCCGGAACTGCCATCGCACTTGAACCTTTCTTTCATTTCCTGGATGCCCCCGGCTCACTGGTGCAAGACCTTGAAATCAAGGATGTCAGCGGGAATGGCGGCTTGCTGCTCCTCTTCGAGAATTCGCATGGCTCCGGTGTGATGCGCAACAAGATGACCGCTTTCCAATATTCCATCATGGTAGAAAAATCCGACCGGATGACCATCATGTTCAACACCATCGTAACGACCAGTCTCTGGCAGACCGGGGGTGTTCCCAACGCATTCGGCATCACCGTCATCAATGGCAGAAGCAACTACCTGAGCGACAATGATGTGAGCAACTCCACCTTTGGCATCTGGGCCTGCGACCGCTGGAGTACGGCAGAAAGAAACCATACCCACGGCAATTACATTGGCCTTATCCTGTGCAATGTGCCGATGGCGTATCAATTGCCCAGTGGCGTAGTCACCGGTTCCGAAATACCCGCCACCGGCTGGAAAACCCGCAATAACAAATCCAGCAACAACCTGGCTATCGGCTACCTCGTCATTGACGGCGCCAACAGCAACCTCCTCGAAAACAACGAGGGCGGCAACAACGGCGCTTACGACATGGAACTGACGACCGATACTTACCGCTTCGGTTTCCTCACGCCGGCTGCCTTTAACAATACCGTACACGCCGGCGCCTATAACATCACCATCAAAAACTGCGGCCCGAACAACACCATCAACGGCGGCACTTTGGTGGATACGACGGTGGATCCTTGTAATTGAGGGGAGGGGAGAGTGGTTTCGGGCGTGGGGGGAATGACACGCCCGAAACCGCTTTTTGCTCGCCGACGAAGCGCTTTTTAGCGCAACTTGGCTTCTTAGGGGCCTTTGCGGGAAAATGTCCAGTTGGGTGTGGTATGAAATGCACAGGTCAGGGTAGTAAGGAGAAACACACCTGAAAACCAAGCCGGTGGCGGACTGCCAGACGCTGGTTCACAGACTTGCACCACCCGAAACAGTTGACCAGCACCTAAAATTTCCCGAAGAATTTTTTTCACCAAGTAGGGTAAGGTTCTAAAAACAACAGGCATTAAAAAAGAAACTAAACTACTATGAAAAACGCATCCTTCATTTTCCACCTCCGCCACCATCCCGATTGCCCTCTGCGAAGCCTGGGAAGCCGGACGTGTGCAGGACGGCGACCTGGTGGCACTGGCAGCTTTCGGGAGCGGGTTTACCTGGGGGGCGGTGTTGGTGAGGTGGGAGGTTTAGCGGCTAACTTGGAGTTAGCCGCTAAATCGGGACCTGGCGAAACTTAGCGGCTAACTTGGAGTTAGCCGCTAAATTGGAGACTAAATTCAGAGAGTATGAGGGAGTGGAGGAGGCAATTTTAAATTGTTAAATCAATATTACTATGAGTGAATCTAAAAGTGAAAATTCAGGGGGAGAAAAAGGTAAAGAACAACCAGCCAGCCACGACAATGATATCGCACCAGAAAAGGATAAAAAGCGGCATTGGGAATGGGCATTTTTTGCTGTTGTATTCCTTGGAATAAGTGGTGCATCAACCGTTTTTGCATTGGCATTAAACTATCTTAAATGCAGTTTGGATTTTTTAATTGGTACAGCAGTAGTATCTACTGGCTGCACGTTGATAGGATTAGGGTTTCTGAATATCTGGTCAACTAAAATTGCCAATATTGTCAATAAAAATTATTCCGATAAGGTTGATAAAAAAAATGGGACAAATGAGAGAGAACATCTTGGTGAAAATAAATATCCGGAGATGATAGAGGATAAATCAAATATGTTAGAGGATGAGGTAATATACAAATTAGGTTGTTCATACTGCGGCGAAAAAGGCAAAAGGTTGGTATGCGGAAGTTGCAACTCAATCCTGTGGTACAAGATAAATGGTTTTTACCACAAAATCGGCTTTTTTGCTGCACATAGAAGAGATTTAGTAAATGGTGTCATTCTTTCAGCATTAGTAGTGACTCCTTTGACTTTTTTGTATCAGTTATTAGACAAAAAGGTGGAGGCGTATAAGATTTATGAGGAAAAGACTTATGAGGCCAGAGAGGCTTTGAACCGTTCGAGGGAAGTTTTGATAAAATTAGAAAACCTTGACCTCGCTTATTTAACAGACACCGATGGTCTGTTAAAAAAAAGACTTGAATTAGTGGATGAATTTCATGAGTCTTATATGAAAGCAAGCTGGTTGGCACCGCAGGTGTTGTCGTATTTCGGGTGGGAATATTTTAATGGAAATCCTTCTGAAGTAAGTAAATTTATTATAAATTGTATTAATGGAATAACAAAATGGTGTGCTTCAATAATCAATTGGTTGGTTTCGCTTGTAACGAAAAATGAAGATGATAGCTCACAAAAAAATTCTTCTGAATATGACTTGACCATGTATTGGAAAATTTTAAGTAAAAAATGGGAAATCAAAAAAACAGATACCAAATACGACTATGTTGATTTCTTCAAAGCACTTGATGAGGACTATAAAAACTACCTTATTGTCGCTGACTCGTTTTTCAGATATACCTATTTTGAGCCTGATGAGCAATTGGCCAATGATTACGCTAAAAGGAGATGCGATGCAGCGAAGGTGTTTTATAAAAAAGGACAATTGATAGGGTGTCTCCTTCTCCATGCGTCTTTTGACCGGGTGCGGCTCCAATTTGAT
>JRYF01001414.1_pt1 | contig 18720 bp, 19 predicted proteins | sample 235331 | NCBI WGS metagenome assembly JRYF01 (sample SAMN03074217, study PRJNA261475) | activated sludge metagenome | biome: Wastewater Treatment Plant; feature: Wastewater; material: Activated sludge; isolation source: activated biomass of a wastewater treatment plant treating hydrocarbon... ...
CGATGAACGCCCCCGAGACCCTGCGCCCGAACGATGCCGGCGAGGCCGCCGCGGCCGCCGACACCGACGCCGACCGCTACACCGTGCCCGGCCTGGAGCGCGGGCTGCGCATCCTGACCGCGTTCAGCCGTAGCGAACCGACGCTGACCGCGCCCGAGCTGGCGCGCCGTCTCGCGGTGCCGCGCACGACGGTGTTCCGGCTGCTCGTGACGCTCGAGCAGATGGGCTTCGTCGAGCGCCTGCCCGACGGCCGCTCGTACCGGCTCGCCCTGGCGGTGCTGCGGCTGGGCTTCGAGTACATCGCCTCGCAAGGCCTGGTCGAGCACGCGCGCCCGCTGCTCGAGGCCTTGCGCGACGCCACCGGCTACTCGGCCGGCCTGGTCGTGCGCGACGGGCGCGACGTCGTCTACCTGTACCGCTCGATGCCGCGCTCGCCGTTCGCGACCACGGTCGCGGTCGGCACCCGGCTGCCGGCCCACGCGACCGTGCTGGGCCACGTGCTGCTGGCCGAGCTGTCGCGCGAAGAGCTGGGGCGGCTGTACCCGGAGCGGAAGCTGGAGCCGGTCGGCGCCCACCCGCCGCCGACGGTCGACGCGCTGTACGGGCTGACGCAGCGTGCGCGCGAGCGCGGCCACGTGCTCGCCGAGGCCTACTTCGAGCCGCACATCTGCACCGTCTGCGCGCCGGTGCGCGACGCCAGCGGCCGCATCGCCGCGGCGATCGGGCTGACGGTGCCGGGCGAACGCATCCCGGTCGACCAGCACACCGCGCTGATCGAGCGCGTCGTCGTTTGCGCACGCGAACTGTCGGCGCGGCTGGACGCGCCGGCGGCCGGGCCGGCTGCCACCACCGCGCCCGCGATCCGCCCGGCGCGCGCCGCATCCACCGAGGAGACCCGATGAGCGCCACCTTGCACGCCGACCTGCGCGGCCGTGTTGCCGTCGTCACCGGCGGCAGCTCGGGCATCGGGCTGGCCACCGCGACGCTGCTGCTGCGCCTGGGTGCGCGGGTCGCCATCTGCGGCCGCGACGCGGCACGGCTGCAGGCCGCCGAACGGCAGCTGGCCGAAGTCGCCGGCGCCGAGGCCCTGCTCGCGACGCGCTGCGACGTGCTCGACGAGGGGCAGGTGCTGGCCCTCGCCGACGCGGTGGCGGCGCGCTTCGGCGGCTGCGACATGCTGGTCAACAACGCCGGCCAGGGCCGGGTGTCGACCTTCGCCGACACCAGCGACCAGGCCTGGAGCGACGAGCTGCGGCTGAAGTTCTTCTCGCAGATCTACCCCGTGCGCGCCTTCCTGCCGCTGCTGGACAAGAGCGACGCGGCGGCGATCGTGGTCGTCAACTCGCTGCTGGCGCGCCAGCCCGAGCCGCACATGGTCGCCACCTCGGCCGCGCGCGCCGGGGTGCAGAACCTGGTGCGCTCGATGGCCACCGAGTTCGCGCCGCGCGGCATCCGCGTCAACGCGATCCTGATCGGCATCGTCGAGTCGGGCCAGTGGCGGCGCCGCTACGAGGCACGCGAGGACCGCAGCCAGTCGTGGGAGGCCTGGACCGCCGCGCTGGCGCTCGACAAGGGCATCCCGCTCGGCCGCTTCGGCCGCCCCGACGAAGCGGCGCAGGCGATCGTCTTCCTCGCCAGCCCGCTCGCGTCCTACACCACCGGCAGCGCGATCGACGTCTCGGGCGGCCACGCGCGTCAGGTCTGACCCTCAGCCCAACCACCGGAACCCGCCATGAACCGCCAAGTCACCGTCGGCCACGCGATCGCCGCCTTCCTCGAGCGCTGCGGCGTCAAGGCCGCCTTCGGCGTCATCTCGATCCACAACATGCCGATCCTGGACGCCATCGCCGAGCGCGGCGCGATCCGCTTCGTCTCGGCGCGCGGCGAGGCGGGCGCGGCCAGCATGGCCGACGCCTGCGCGCGCTCGACCGGCACGCTGGGCGTCGTCATCACCAGCACCGGCACCGCGGCCGGCAACGCCGCCGGCGGCATGGTCGAGGCGCTGACCGCCGGCACGCCGCTGCTGCACATCACCGGCCAGATCGAGACCCCCTACCTGGACCGCGACCTGGCCTACATCCACGAGGCACCGGACCAGCTGACGATGCTGCAGGCGGTGTCCAAGCAGGCCTGGCGCGTGCGCAGCGCCGAGACCGCGCTGGCGACCTTCCAGGAGGCGGTGCGCTGCGCGCTCAGCGCGCCCAGCGGCCCGGTCAGCATCGAGGTGCCGATCGACATCCAGGCCGCGCTGATCGACCTGCCCGAGGACCTGGAGCCGCTGGCGCCGGTGGTCGCGCCGCCCGATGCGCGCGCGGTCGACCGCCTGGCCGACGCGCTGGCGCAGGCGCGGCGGCCGCTGCTGTGGCTGGGCGGCGGTGCGCGCGGCGCCGGTGCGGCGGTCGCACGGCTGCTGGCGCTGGGCTTCGGTGTCGTCACCAGCACCCAGGGGCGTGGCATCGTGGCCGAGGACCACCCGCTGTCGCTCGGCGCCTACAACCTGCAGCCGGCGGTCGAGGCCTTCTACGCGAGCTGCGACGCGATGCTCGTCGTCGGCTCGCGGCTGCGCAGCAACGAGACGCTCAAGTACAAGCTGAAGCTGCCGCAGCCGCTGTACCGGATCGACGCCGATGCGACCGCCAACGGCCGCTGCTACGCCAGCCGCCAGTTCGTCTGCGGCGACGCCGCGCTGACGCTGGCGGCGCTGGCGGACCGCCTGGAAGGCCGGATGAAGGTCGACCCGGCGTTCGCCGCCGACCTGCGGCGCGCGCACCAGACCGCGGTCGGCGCGCTGCGCGACGGCCTGGGCCCGTACGCGGCGCTGGTCGACGCGGTGCAGGCGCACGCCGGGCGCGAGTTCAACTGGGTGCGCGACGTCACGGTCTCCAACAGCACCTGGGGCAACCGCGAGTTGCGCATCTTCGACCCGCGCGCCGGCGTGCACGCCCTGGGCGGCGGCATCGGGCTCGGGCTGGCGATGGGCATCGGTGCCGCCATCGGCGCGGCGGTCTACGGCAGCGGGCGGCGCACGCTGCTGCTGGCCGGCGACGGCGGCTTCGTGCTCAACCTCGGCGAGCTCGCCTGCGCGGTGCAGGAGCAGGCCGACTTCACCGTCGTGCTGATGAACGACAAGAGCTACGGCGTGATCAAGAACATCCAGGACGCGCAGTACGGCGGCCGCCGCGTCTACGCCGAGCTGCACACGCCGGACTACGCGCTGCTGGCGCAGGCGATCGGCTTCGCCCACCGGCGCGTGCGCAGTCTGGCCGAGGCCGGCGCGGCGCTGGCCGACCTGGCGCGCCAGCCGGGGCCGAAGATGCTCGAAGTCGACATGCTCGCGGTCGGCCCGTTCAAGACCGCGTTCGCCGGCCCGCCGGTGAAGGCGGCGGCGGAGGGCAGCAAGTGATCGCGCGCCGGCTGCCACGGCAGCTCGCGCTGGTCGGCGTCGGCGCGATCGGGCGCGCGGTGCTGGCCGAGCTGCGCGGCGACGCCAGCGTCGCGGTGACGCAGCTCATCGTGCCGGCGCACGACCTCGACGGTGCTGCCGCCGAGCTGCACGCGCTGGCGCCGCAGGCGCGCGTGCTGACCGCAATCGACACCGCGGCGATGCCCGACGTGATCGTCGAATGCGCCGGCCACGCCGCGCTGGTCGAGCATGTCCTGCCGGCGCTGGCCGCCGGCGTGCCGGCGGTGGTGGCGTCGATCGGTGCGCTGCACGACGCCGAGCTGGCGGCGCAGCTGGCCGATGCCGCGGGCACCGGCGGCACCCAGGTTCAACTCGTCGCCGGCGCGATCGGCGCCGTCGACGCCCTCGCGGCGGCGCGCCTGGGCGGGCTGACGCGGGTCGAGTACACCGGCCGCAAGCCGCCGCGCAGCTGGCGCGGCACGCCGGCCGAGCAGCTGGTGGACCTCGACGCCGTCCGCGAGCCGGTGGTGGTGTTCGAAGGCAGCGCGCGCGAGGCGGCGCGGCTGTACCCGAAGAACGCCAACGTCGCCGCCACCGTGTCGCTGGCCGGGGTCGGCCTCGATGCGACGCATGCGGTGCTGGTCGCCGACCCGACGGTGACGCGCAACGTGCACCGGCTGGTCGCCGAAGGTGCCTTCGGCCGGCTCGACCTGACGATCGAGAACGAGCCGCTGGCGGCCAACCCCAAGACCTCGGCGCTGACGGTGTACAGCATCGTGCGCGCCGTCCAGAACGCCACCCGCGCGATCGCGCTGTGAGCCCGGAAAGCGACGCCATGGACAAGCCCATCGAACCCCTGCAAGCCGAGCTGCCGCGCAAGGACCTGCCGATCTGTGTCGCCGGCGAGTGGCGGCGCGGCGGCGGCGACCGCTACGCCAGCGTCTACCCGCACGACGGCAGCGTCAGCGCCGAGCTGAACGCGGCCAGCGCGGCCGACACCGACGAGGCGGTGGAGCGCGCGCAGCAGGCCTTCCGCACCAGCGGCTGGGCGCAGGCGCGGCCGCACGAGCGGGCGCGCGTGCTGTGGCGCGTCGCCGAAGGCATCCGCGCGCGGCGCGAGCAGCTCGCGCAATGGCAGCGGCGCGACAACGGCAAGCCGATCACCGAGACGCGCGCGCTGGTGGACAGCGCGGCCGGCACCTTCCAGTTCTTCGCCGCCGCCTGCGAGACGATGGAAGACCAGATCACGCCGCAGCGCGGCGACCATCTGACGATGAGCGTGCACGAGCCGATGGGCGTGATCGCCGCCATCACGCCGTGGAACTCGCCGATCGCCAGCGAGGCGCAGAAGATGGCGCCGGCGCTGGCGGCCGGCAACGCGGTGGTCGTCAAGCCGGCCGAGATCACGCCGCTGATGGCGCTCGAACTGGGCCGGATCTGCGACGAGGCGGGTGTGCCCAGGGGCATCGTCAGCGTGCTGCCGGGCAAGGGCTCGGTGGTCGGCGACGCCCTGGTCAAGCACCCGCTGGTGCGGCGGGTGAGCTTCACCGGCGGCACGACGACCGGGCGCCGGATCGCGCATGTCGCGGCCGACAAGATGATGCCGGTCTCGCTCGAACTCGGCGGCAAGTCGCCGACCATGGTGCTGGCCGACGCCGACCTCGACCACGCGGTGGCCGGCGTGCTCTACGGCATCTTCAGCTCGTCGGGTGAATCGTGCATCGCCGGCTCGCGGCTGTTCGTGCAGCGCCGGCTGTACGACCAGTTCCTCGAGCGGCTGGTCGCGGGTGCGAAGGCGCTGCGCGTCGGCGACCCCGTCTCCGAGCGCACCCAGATGGGCCCGCTGGTGAGCCAGGCGCACCGCGCCAGCGTCGAGGGCTATGTCGCCAAGGGGCTGGCCGACGGCGGCCGGCTGCTGACCGGCGGCGTGCGCCCCGACGGCGCCGCGTACGAGCGCGGCTGCTACTACACGCCGACCATCATCGAAGGCCTGCGCAACGAGCAGTCGATCTGCCAGGAGGAGATCTTCGGCCCGGTGCTGGTCGCGCTGCCGTTCGACGACGACGACGAGCTGATCGGAATGGCCAACCACTCGGTCTACGCGCTGGCCGCCGGCATCTGGACGCGCGACTTCCAGCGCGCCTGGCGCATCGCACGCGCGGTCGAGGCCGGCACGGTCTGGATCAACACCTACAAGCAGTTCTCGATCTCGACCCCGTTCGGCGGCTGGCGCGACTCCGGCATCGGCCGCGAGAAGGGCCGGCTCGGCATCCAGGCCTACATGGAGCAGAAGAGCCTGTACTGGGGCCTGAACCCGGCGCCGCTGCCCTGGGCGCGCTGAGACCCGCACCGTCCGATTCCCATACCCCCATCCCGCCACGAGGAGAACCCGATGAGCCAGACCCCGACCCCCAAGTACACCGCGCCCGCCGGCATGTCGCTGGCCGACTGGATGAAGACGCGCGTGGCCACCCGCGCGACGCGGACCTACGACTGGAACGCGCTCAAGTTCCAGGCCGACTACGACCCCAAGTACCGGCGTGCGCAGATGCGCTACGTCGGCACCGGCGCCACCGGCGTGGCCAAGGACGCCAACACCGTGCCGGCCGAGCACTTCACCTTCTCGACCATGATCCTGCCGGCTGGCGCCGAGGGCCCGCTGCACCTGCACGAGGACGCCGAAGAGGTCTTCTTCGTCCTGCGCGGCCGCGTTAGGCTGATCGCCGAACTGAACGGCGAGTCCTGGTCGATGGAAGTCGGCTACCGCGACCTCGTGTCGTGGCCGGTCGGCGTCTACCGCGGGGTGCAGAACATCGGCGACGAGGAGGCGCTGATCTGCGTCATCGTCGGCAGCCTCCAGCCCGAGGTCCCGAGCTACCCGCCGAGCCACCCGCTGTCCAAGGTCAAGCGCAATCCGGTTGCGGTCGAGTGACGCGCGCGCCCGCCCGCACCGCCAAGACCGACCGCACCGACTGACCCTCCGCCCGGACCCGCCGCCATGAGCATCCTCGGCATCGACGCCATCCGCTACGCCAGCGCCGACCTCGCGACCTGCCGCCGCTTCTTCACCGACTGGGGCCTGAAACCGGTCGCCGACGACGGCGGCGAGCTGGTCTTCGAGTCGCTCAACGGCTGCCGGGTCGGCGTCGCGGACCCGGCCACGCCCGGGCTGCCGCCCGGCATCGAGGCCGACCCGACGCTGCGCGAGGTGGTCTGGGGTGTCGAGACCGCAGCCGACCTCGACCGCCTGCGACCGCTGCTGCGCGCGCAGCCGGGCTTCGTCGACGAAGGCGCGCGCATCGGCTGCACCGACCCGAACGGTCTGGCGGTGCGCTTCCAGGTCAGCGTCAAGCGCAAGGTCGATCTGCAGGGCACGCGCGCCAACACCTGGGACCGGCGCGAACGCGTCGACAGCCCGGGAACGATCTACGAGCGTGCGGCGCCGATCGAGGTCGGCCATGTGGTCTTCTTCGTCGCCGACCTGGCGGCCACCGAGGCCTTCTACCGCTCGATCGGCTTCGTCACCTCCGACCGCTACCCCGGGCGCGGCGCCTTCATGCGCTGCGCGCCGCGCGGCGGCCACCACGACCTGTTCCTGCTCGGCACGCCGGACGGCAGGCGCGGGCTGAACCATGTCGCCTTCACCGTGCGCGACATCCACGAGGTCTTCGGCGGTGGGCTGCAGTTCAGCCGCTGCGGCTGGGAGACCCAGCTCGGCCCCGGCCGGCACCCGATCTCGTCGGCCTACTTCTGGTACTTCCGCAACCCGGCCGGCGCGCTGTGCGAGTACTACGCCGACGAGGACGAACTGACCGAGGCCTGGCAGCCGCGCGACTTCGAGCCCGGCCCGACGGTGTTCGCCGAATGGGCGATCGAAGGCGGCCTCGACGGCCACACGCGGCGCCAGAAGGGCCGCAAGGCCGACGGCAAGTTCCTGACCGAGCGGCGCGACTGACGCCTGGACGCGAGACGGATCATGAACGACCCCCGCACCGCGATCATCGTCGGCGCCGGCCAGGCCGGGCGCTGGCTGGCGCTGACGCTGCGCGCCGACGGCTTCACCGGCCGTATCGTCTGGTTCGGTGACGAGCCGCACAAGCCTTACGACCGCCCGCCGCTGTCCAAGGCGGTGCTCAAGGGCGAGACCGCGCTCGATCGCATGGCGCTGCTGCCCGGCGAGGCCTTCGACAAGCTCGCCACCGAATGGCACCCCGGCGTCGCGGTGACGGCCGTCGACCGCACGCGCCGGATCGTCGCCACGCAGGACGGCCGTGAGTTCGGCTACGACCTGCTGTTCCTCGCCTGCGGCGGCCGTGCACGCACGCTGCCCGGCCTGCCGGTGCACCCGCGCGTGCACACGCTGCGCACCTGGGACGACGCGGTGGCGCTGAAGGCCGGCATCGAAGCCGCGCGGCGCGTGATCGTGATCGGCGGCGGCTGGATCGGGCTCGAGGTTGCCGCGTCGGCGCGCCTGCTCGGGCGCGAGGTCACCGTCGTCGAGGCCGCCGAGCGGCTGTGCATGCGCACCGTGCCGGCGGTGGTGTCCGAGCATCTGCGTGCGCTGCACGAGCGGCACGGGATCGTGCTGCGGCTCGGGGCGCCGGTCCGCGGGGTGCAGGTGGACGACGCCGGGGTCCGGGTCGACGTCGCCGGCGGCGAGCCGCTGCACGGCGACCTGCTGGTGGTCGGCATCGGCCTCGTCGCCCACGACGGCCTCGCCGCAGCCGCCGGCCTCGCGACCGCCGGCGGCGTGCTGACCGACGCCTGGGGCCGCACCGAGGACCCGGCGGTGTTCGCGGTCGGCGACGTCGCCACCGAGCGGCGCGACGGCGCGCGGCAGCGGATCGAATCCTGGGAACACGCGCAGCGCCAGGCGCAGGCGGCGGCCAAGGCCGCGCTCGGCCTGCCGCACGACCCCGACGCCGAGGGCCCGCCCTGGTTCTGGTCCGACCAGTACGACGACAACCTGCAGCTGCTCGGCCTGCCCGACGCGACGATGGACCTCGTCGAACGCCACGACCCGGCCAAGCGCCAGCGCCTGTTCTTCTTCTGCCGCGACGGCCAGGTCAGGGCGCTGGCGGCGGTCAACGGCGGGCGCGAGATCAAGATCGTCCGCAAGTGGATGCGCGAGCGGCGCTTCCCGACCGCGGCGGCGCTGGCCGACACCGGCACCGAACTGAACAAGCTGCCGCTCGTGGCAGCCGTCTGAGATCCCCAACCCCCACGATGGAGCAAGCACGATGAGCGCATGGACCGACGTCGGCGCACGCGACCAGGTCGACGCCGACAACCCGCTCGGGGTCAGCGTCGGCGAAACCAAGATCGGCATCTACGAGGTCGACGGCGCGCTGTACGCGATCGACGACGTCTGCCCGCATGCCTACGCGATCCTGACCCAGGGGTTCGCCGACGGCTGCGAGATCGAATGCCCGCTGCACAACGCGGTGTTCGACGTCACGACCGGCAAGCACCTGCGCGGCGAGCCGTGCAGCGACGTCAGGACCTGGCCGATCCGCATCACCGACGGCGGCCGCATCGAGCTGCAGGCCTGAACCGGCCCGACCCAACCCCCCGGAGGAAGCCATGGACTTCAACCCCCACCTGATCGCCCGCGTGCAGTTCGTCAGCGAGGTCGACAACGCGCTCGCGCTCGACCACAACCCGCATCTCAAGCCCTGGGTCAGGCCATCGCCGAACAACGTCGCCGGCAAGGGCAGCTTCGAGGTGCCCGGCCAGTTCAAGAACATCGTCTGGCAGAACCGCGCGGCGCCGCCGACGGCCTACGAGAACAGCCTGGCCGATGCGCTGGAAAAGGTCTTCGAAGGCGGCGCGACGACGCTCGACGAGGTCGTCGCCGGCCTGAACGCGCTCGCGCTGCGCACCCCCGACGGCCAGCCCTGGACCGCCGAACGCTACCAGGCCGAGATGGCCCGCCTGGGCGCCTGAGGCTGCCCGCACCCGAACACCGAGGAGACGACGATGGGACATTCCGACCCCGCACTGAACGTCGAGCAGGAGGCCGCGCGCATCCTGAACACCGGCATCCGCGACCTGTGGTACCCGGTGGCACCGAGCTGGCAGATCGGCAACGCGCCGATCGGCATCACGCGGCTGGGCGAGCAGATCGCGCTGTGGCGCGACGCCGACGGCCAGGTGCATGCGATCGAGGACCGCTGCCCGCACCGCGGCGCGCGGCTGTCGCTCGGCTGGAACCTGGGCGACCGCCTGGCCTGCTGGTACCACGGCGTCGAGGTCGACGGCTGCGGCACCGTGCGCGACGTGCCGGCGGTCAAGAACTGCCCGATGGTCGGCGAGCAGCGCGTTCGCAGCTACCCGGTGCAGGAGCGCTGCGGCGCGGTCTTCCTGTGGTTCGGCGTCGACCCGAAGGCGGCGCCGGCCGACCTGGCGCTGCCCGAGCAGCTGGCCGGCGACGAGTGGTCGCAGTTCCTTTGCATGTCGAACTGGAAGGTCAACTACCGCTACGCGGTCGACAACGTGATGGACCCGATGCACGGCGCCTACCTGCACGCGACCTCGCACTCGATGGCCGAGGGCGACAAGCAGGCCGAGATGCGGGTGCGCAAGACGCCGACCGGGCTGATCTTCGAGAAGACCAACCAGCAGGGCGTCAACTTCGACTGGGTCGAGCTCGGCGACACCGGCGGCATGTGGCTGCGGCTGTCGATCCCCTACCGCAAGCGCTACGGCCCCGGCGGGTCGTTCTACATCGTCGGCTTCGCCACACCGGTCGACGACAGGCACTGCCAGGTCTACTTCTGGCGCTGCCGCAAGGTGCAGGGCTGGCAGCGCGACACCTGGCGCTTCTTCTACCGCAACCGGCTCGAGGGCCTGCACTGGGCGGTGCTGGAGCAGGACCAGATCGTGCTGGAGACGATGCCCGAGAACGCGCGCGAGCGCGAGTTCCTGTACGACCACGATGTCGGCATGGCGCGTGTGCGGCGACTGCTGGAGAAGCGCGCCGCCGAGCAGGCGGCACGCCTGGTCGCGTTGCGCGGCGCGCCGGCGGCCGCCTGAACGCCGGGGGCGCAGCCATGGAGCGTTTGATCAACGTCGTCGGCACCCGCATCCGCGTGGGCGAGGACGATGCCGCGCTGCGCTGGTACGCCGACCACGTGCAGCAGCTGCTGGCCTTCCCCGGCCTGCACGGCGCCGAGTTGCTGCGGCGGGCCGGCGCGCCGCAGGCCGGCGACGCGCCGGACATGCTGTGCCTGTACGACTTCGGCACGCCCGAGGCCTTCGCCGCCTACGAGCGCAGCGAGGTGCATGCCGCCGCCGCGCGCGACCGCATGGTGGGCTGGGGTGCCGACGGCATCACGATCACGAGCCGCGTGCAGTACCGCCGCTGCTGGCGCGTGCGGCGCGACGACGTCCCGGCGGCGGGCGAGGCCGCGTGGCAGGTCGCCGCGTGGTCCGGCGCCGCCCCGCCGGCGCTCGAACGCCAGGTGGCCGCCGAAGGCCTCGCGCGCGGAGTCTCCGAACGCGCGCTGCTGCGCGCGGTCGATGCCACGACGCTGCTGCTGCTCGAGCGTGGCGGTGCCGGCCCGCCACCGCCGCCCGAAGGGCTGCGGGCCGACTGGTCCGGCCGCTACCGGCCCCTGCTCACCTGGTCGCGCTGAAGCGCCGACCGCGATCACCCTGGCCGGCGGCCACGCGCCGACCGGCATCCGTCCCGATCGACATCCACCTCACCCTCCAAGGAGTACCCGATGACACTCACCCGCCGCCGCCTGATCACCCTCGCCGCCGCCACGGTGGCCGGCAGCGCCACGCTGCTGGCCGCACCCGCGTTCGCCCAGGCCTGGCCCAGCCGCACCGTCACCATCGTGGTGTCGTTCCCGACCGGCGGCGACACCGACGCGCTGGCGCGTGTGTTCGCCGAGAAGCTGGCGGCGCGCATCGGCCAGCCGGTGGTGGTCGAGAACCGCACCGGCGCCAGCGGCACGATCGGCAACGCGCACGTCACCCGCGCCGCACCGGACGGCCACACGCTGCTGTTCACGCCCAACACCGTGGTCACCGCGCCGCTGGTGCTGAAGGCCGGCGCCGGGCCGAGTTACGACGTCGTCAACGACTTCACGCCGATCATCCAGATGGGCAGCCAGTCGCTGTTCGTGGTCGTCAACGCCGCGACCGGCATCACCGACATGGCCGGCCTGCTGGCGGCGATCAAGAGCGGCAAGGTCACCAACTACGCCAGCCCCGGCACCGGCTCGCCGATGCACATCCTGGGCGAGCTGTTCAACAAGGCCGCCGGCGTCAAGCTGACGCAGGTGCCTTACCGCGGCAGCGGCCCGGCGATCACCGACCTCGTCGCCGGCCACATCCCGATGATGTACACGACCCTCGGCCCGGTGGCGCAGTACATCGCCAACGGCCGGCTGCGCAACCTGGCGGTGGCCGACGCGCAGCGCTCGCCGCTGGCACCCGACGTGCCGACGCTGGCGCAGGCCGGCGTGCGCGACGCCGAGCTGGGTGCCTGGCAGGGCTTCCTCGCGCCCAAGGGCCTGTCGCCGGACATCGTGCGCACCCTCAACGGCCACTTCAACGAGATCCTGAAGATGCCCGACGTGCGCGAGCGCATGCTGCAGCTGGCGCTGGTGCCGGTCGGCGGCGAGCCGGGCGTGATGCGCGACCGCATCGCGGTCGACCAGCCGCGCTACGCGCAGATCATCAAGGAGTTCGGCATCCAGATCGAGTGACCCTGCGCTCCGGCGCGCGGCCCCCGCCGCGCTACCCTCGGGGGCCATGACACGCCCGTATCGTCCGGCCCGGCGCGCGCTGCTGGGCGCCGGCGCCGCCCTGGTGCTGCGGCCGGTGGCCGCTGCCGAGCCGGCGCAGGGCCGGGAGGCGCTGCGCAAGCCCATCCCGTCCAGCGGCGAGTTGCTGCCGGTGATCGGCCTCGGAACCTGGATCACGTTCAACGTCGGCGCCGACCCGGCGGCGCGCGCCGGCCGCACCGAGGTCGTGCGCGCCTTCTTCGACGAAGGCGGCGGCATGATCGATTCGTCGCCGATGTACGGTTCGTCGCAGGCGGTGCTCGGCGACGCGCTGGCGCGGCTCGGCCACCCGCCGGGCCTGTTCGCGGCCGACAAGGTCTGGACCGCTTCGGCCGCGCGCGGGCCGGTGCAGGTCGAGGCCTCGCGCGCGCTCTGGGGCGTGCCGCGCTTCGACCTGCTGCAGGTGCACAACATGCTGGCCTGGGAGGCGCAGCTGGAGCTGCTGCAGGTGATGAAGGCCGACGGCCGGCTGCGCTACGTCGGCATCACGACCTCCGAGGGCCGGCGCCACCGCGAGGTCGAGGCGGTGATGGCGGCGCACCGGATCGACTTCGTGCAGGTCAGCTACAACCTGCTCGACCGCGAGGTCGAGCAGCGCATCCTGCCGCTGGCGCGCGAGCGTGGCATCGCCGTCATCGCCAACCGGCCGTTCCGCCAGGGTGCGCTGCTGCAGGCGCTGGCGCGCCACCCGCTGCCGGGCTGGGCGGCCGGGATCGGCTGCGCGCACTGGGCGCAGGTGGCGCTGAAGTTCGTCGTCTCGCACCCCAACGTGAGCTGCGCGATCCCGGCCACCTCGCGCGTCGAGCACCTTCGGCAGAACATGGCCGCCGGCCGCGGCGCGATGCCCGATGCCGCGCTGCGCCGGCGCATGGCGGCGGAGGTGCAGGCGCTGTGATGTCCGAGTGGTGGACCTACCGCCTGTCGGACCTGCTGCTGTTCGCCCCCGCCACCTACTACCGCCTGTTCGAGCTGGCGCACGCCGACCTCTGGCCGGCGCAGCCGCTGGCGCTCGCGCTCGGTGCGGCCTGCTGGCTGCTGGCCTGGCGCGGGACCGCCATGCACCTGCGGACCATGCTGGTGCTGCTGGCGCTGGCCTGGGCGACGGTCGCGGGCGGCTTCCTGTGGCGGCACTACGCGAGCATCCACTGGGGCGCGTCGTGGATGGCGGCGGCGTTCGGCGTGCAGGCCGTGCTGCTCGCGGCCCATGCGGTCGCGTGGCCGAGGCATGCCCGGCCGGCCGCGACGGCGCGAAACCTCGGCCTGACGCTCGCGGCGGCGGGGCTGGCGTGGCCACTGCTCGCGCCGCTGCTCGGACGGCCCTGGACGCAGGCCGAGCCGTTCGCGCTGATGCCCGATCCGACCGCGGTCGCCACGCTGGGCCTGCTGCTCGCGCTGCCGCGCCGTGCCCCTGCCTTGTGGCCGCTGCCGCTGGCCTGGTGCGCCGTCACGGGCGCGACGCTGTGGACCATGGGATCGCCCGAGGCGTGGGCTGCGCCGGGGGCGGCGGTGCTTGCCGTGGCCGCGCTCGCCATACGCCGGTGGCGGGTCACCTGAGCCGCCGGCGTCGGCAGGCGGCGGTGCACGCGCCGGGCCCCGGCGCTCGACCGATGCCCCGTCCACGACGAACTTGGCAGCGCGGTGCCGACAGTGCATCGTCGCGATCGACGACGCCGCAGGCCGGCGTCGCCGCCACCGATGGACCCCGACACGAAACCCACGGTTTGCCGCACCCTCGGTGCCACCCACCTGCGCCGTCTGCGCGCCATCTGGCGCTCGGCCGGATGGCCTTGCCACGACCCGGTCGAGGCCGAACTGCTGGTCGCCGGTGCGCTGGCCCGCATGCACGACGCCGCTGGCCGCGAGACGCTGCGCGTGACCGACGCCGGGCTGGCCCTGATCGCCGCCGAGGTGCAGCGCCAACGGCGCGCGCGCGACCGCCACGAGGCGCTGGTCGAACGCGTCGCGCGCGCGATGCAACGTGCCGGGCGCATCGTCTGGCGCGGGCTCGCGCTGCGCGCCCCGCCGCAGGGCGACTCGCGCACCTGGCCGCTGGCGATACCGGACGTGTATTCGATCCGCCACACCTCGGTCGAGGACTTCGTCGAGCCGGTGGTGCACGAGATCAAGGTCCGGCGCGCCGACCTGCTGAGCGACCTGCGCCACGAGGCCAAGCGCGAGGCCTACCGCGCGCTGTCGGGCGAGTGCTGGTACGTGATCGAGGCCGGCATCGGCGCGCCGGACGAGATCCCGGCCGACTACGGGGTCATGCTGGCGCGTGCCGACGCGCTCGAGGTGGCGCGGCCGGCGGCGCGGCGCGCGATGCGGCTGCCCTTCATGACCTGGATGGCGCTGGCGCGCGCGAGCGCCGAGCCGCCGCTGGACGACGACGCGCAGCCGGGGCTGACGGCGGCCGAGCCTTGATCAGAAAGGCGAGTCGTCGTCGCGCGCACGCCGCGGCGGCGGACTGCGGCGGTCGGCCTCGCCGGCGACGGGCTTGCGGACACGGATCGGCGCGCGTGCAGCCGGCGCTGCGGCCGGCTCGGCCCCGGCCAGCGCCGCCTGCACGAAGGCCTGCGTCGCGTCCGGCGGCTGCGGCGCAGGTGCCGCACCGTGCGGCGCCGTGTCGGGGGCCTTGAGCACGCGCGTGTAGGGTTGCAGGATCTGCACCAGCTGGCCGTAGACCTTGGGGTTGCCGGCGACCACCTCGCGCTGGTACAGGAAGTCGGCTTCGCCGGTGAAGTTGCCGACCAGCCCACCGGCCTCGGTGATCATCAGCGAGCCGGCCGCCGCGTCCCACGGGTTCAGGCCCATCTCGAAGAAGCCGTCGTACCAGCCGGCGGCGACGTAGCACAGGTCGAGTGCCGCCGCACCCGGGCGGCGCAGCCCGGCGCAGGCCTGCATGACCTCCTCGAACATCCTCACGTAGCGCGCGAAGTTGTCGCCCTTGCGGAACGGGAAGCCGGTGCCGACCAGGCTGTCCGCGAGCCGGGTGCGCTTGCTCACGCGCAGCCGGCGGTCGTTGAGGAAGGCGCCGCGCCCGCGCGAGGCGATGAACAGGTCGTTGCGCGTCGGGTCGTAGACCACCGCCTGCTGCACGACGCCGCGGTGCGCGAGCGCGATCGACACCGCGTAGACCGGGAAGCCGTGCAGGAAGTTGGTCGTGCCGTCCAGCGGGTCGATGATCCACAGGTACTCGCTGTGCTTCGCCCCGCGTTCGCGCCCGCTCTCTTCGGCCAGCACGCCATGGCCGGGGTAGGCCTCGAGCAGGATGTCGATGATCGCCTGCTCGGCGGCGCGGTCGACCTCGCTGACGAAGTCGTTCGGGCCCTTGCGCGCCACCTTGAGCAGTTCGATGTCGAGCGCCGCCCGGTTGATGATCGCCCCGGCCGCGCGCGCGGCCTTGACGGCGATGTTGAGCATGGGGTGCAGGCTTTGCGTCATCGATCGGGCAGGGCAGGGCTGGCTGGCGCGGCCTGGACAGAAAGGGCGGCGGCGGGGACAAAGAGCATGTCGCGACAATGGCGACCAGACTGGATCTTGATTCTACCGGCGATGGTGAACGAGACCGGCCCCGCGGCGGCGCGCTTCGTGCTCGTCGGCACCAGCCACGCCGGCAACGTCGGCGCGGCGGCGCGTGCGATCAAGGTGATGGGCTTCGGCGACCTGGTGCTGGTGGCGCCGCGCTTCGCCGACGTGCTGGTGCACGAGGAGACGGTCGCGATGGCCAGCGGGGCGGCCGACGTGCTGGTGCGCGCGCGCACCGTGCCGACGCTGGACGACGCGCTGGACGGCATCGCCCATGCCTGCGCGACCGCGATGACGCCGCGTGACTTCGGCCCGCCGACGCTCGCGCCGCGCCCTTGTTTCGAGGCGCTGGTGCCGGCGCTGGCGCGGCGTGGCGCGCGCGTGGCCTTCGTCTTCGGCGGCGAGCGCCACGGGCTCGCCAACGACGACGTGCGGCGCTGCCAGGTCTGCCTGAGCATCCCGACCGCGCCCGGCTACGGCTCGCTGAACCTGGCGCAGGCGGTGCAGCTGATCGCCTACGAGTGGCGGCTGGCGCTCGGCGCCCACCCGGTGGTCGCGCGTGCGCTCCAGGCACCGCCGGCCGACCTGGCGGCGGTCGAGCGCCTGCTCGCACACTGGCGCGAGGCGCTGGTGGCCATCGGCTACCTGGACCCGGCGGTGCCGAAGAAGCTGCTGCCGCGCCTGCGCCGGCTGCTGCTGCGCGCGGCGCCGACGGCCGAGGAGGTGCACATCCTGCGCGGCATCGCGCGCGCCGTGCTGCGCCGTGGCGGCGCGGCGCCTGCCCATGGTGGCGACGCCGGCAAGCGGTCGGCGCTAGACTGACACCCTGCTGCCCACGGGACCTTCCATGTTCGACCGCCTGCGCGAAGACATCGCCTGCATCCGCGAGCGCGACCCCGCGGCGCGCTCGTCGTGGGAGGTGCTGACCTGCTACCCGGGGCTGCACGCGTTGGTCGTCCACCGCTGGGCGCATGCCGCGTGGCGGCGCGGCTGGCACTGGCTGGGGCGCTTCCTGTCGCACTTGGGGCGTTTCTTCACCGGCATCGAGATCCACCCCGGGGCGGTGATCGGCCGCTGCGTGTTCATCGACCACGGCATGGGCGTGGTGATCGGCGAGACGGCCGAGATCGGCGACGGCTGCACCATCTACCAGGGCGTGACGCTGGGCGGCACCTCGCTGGCCAAGGGCGCCAAGCGGCACCCGACGCTCGGCCGCGGGGTCATCGTCGGCGCCAACGCGCAGATCCTCGGCGGCTTCACGGTGGGTGACGGCGCGCGGGTCGGCTCCGGGGCGGTCGTCGTCAAGCCGGTGCCGCCCGGTGCGACCGCGGTCGGCAATCCGGCGCGTGTGCTGCTCGCCGAAGGCGACGCCGAGCGCGAGGCGGCGGCGGCCCGGATGGGCTTCTCGGCCTACGGCGTGACCCAGGGCGACGACCCGGTGGCGCAGGCGATGAAGGGGCTGATCGACAACGCCGCCGGCCACGAGCACCAGATCGCGCTGCTGTGGGCGGCGATCGAGAAGCTGTCGGCGAGCGCGCGCGAGCTGCCGGCGCCCGACTGCGTGCCGGCCGACGCGCACATGACCGAGACCTTCGACGCCGAGCGGCTGAACCGGCTGGTCAAGTAGCCGGCCGCCGCCGCAGCCGGAGCTCCGCATCGGGCGCGCGGGCGATGCCGCTGAAGGTCGTCGTCGCCGGCGGCGGCGTGATGGGCGCCGCGGCGGCCTGCTTCCTGGCCCGGGACCACGGCGCCGCGGTCAGCGTGGTCGAACGCGACCTGGGCTTCGCGCGCGCGTCGAGCGCGCTGTCGGCGAGCTCGATCCGGGTCCAGTTCTCGCAGCCGGCGAACATCGCGCTGTCGCGCTGGAGCCTGGCCTTTTTGCGCCGCGCCGGCGACGAGCTGGCGGTGGGCGACGAGCGGCCGGCGATCGGCCTCGTCGAACCGGGCTACCTGTACCTGGCGACTGCCGCCGTCGCCGACGCGCTGCGCGCGCGGCACGCGGTGCAGCGCGGGGCCGGGGCCGCGGTCGTGATGCTCGATCCGCCGGCGTTGCGTGTGCGCTGGCCCTGGCTCGCGGCCGACGACCTCGCACTTGGCACGCTCGGGCTGTCGACCGCCGACTCGGGCGAAGGCTGGTTCGACGGCCCGGCGCTGCACCAGGCCTTCCGGCGCAAGGCCGTGGCCTGCGGGGTGCGCTTCGTCGAGGCGCAGGTGTCCGCCTTCGACACCGCAGGCGATCGCGTGGACGCCGTGCGCACGGCCGATGGCGGCCGCCTGGCCTGCGACGCGCTGCTCCTGGCGGCCGGCGCCTGGAGTGCGCCGCTGGCGGCGGCGCTGGGCGTCGAGCTTCCGGTGGCGCCCAAGAAGCGCGACGTGTTCTTCGTCGAGTCACCCGCCGTGCTGCCCGGCTGCCCCCTGGTGATCGACCCGTCCGGCGTCTGGTTCAGGCCCGAGGGCCGCGGCTACCTCACCGGCGCGCCGCCGCGCCAGCCGTGGCCGGGCGACCCCGACGAGCCTCCACTGGAGGCGGTCGACCACGGCCTGTTCGACGAGTTCATCTGGCCGCGGCTCGCGGCGCGGGTGCCGGCCTTCGAGGCGCTGCGGGTGCGCTCCGCCTGGGCCGGCTACTACGAGATGAACGCCTTCGACCACAACGGCCTGGCCGGACGGCTGCCCGGCTGGGGCAACGCCTGGACAGCGTGCGGCTTCTCCGGCCACGGCATGCAGCAGGCGCCGGCGGTCGGTGCGGCGCTGGCGGCGGCGATCGCCGGCCACGCGCCGCCGGACCCGGCGCTGACGGCCATCGCCGCGCTCGACCCGGGGCGGATCGCCGCCGGCCGGCCGCTGCGCGAGGACAACGTGATCTGATGCCGTGCAGGGCGCCGCGACGGTGCGCCTGCGCCGTGCTCAGCCCTGCAGCTGCCGCCAGGCCAGCTCCTTCATGATCTCGGTGGACCCCCAAACAATATAAATCACCTTGGCCTCGCGGTAGAT
>JRYF01009047.1_pt1 | contig 18704 bp, 19 predicted proteins | sample 235331 | NCBI WGS metagenome assembly JRYF01 (sample SAMN03074217, study PRJNA261475) | activated sludge metagenome | biome: Wastewater Treatment Plant; feature: Wastewater; material: Activated sludge; isolation source: activated biomass of a wastewater treatment plant treating hydrocarbon... ...
GGCGCTGTTCTTCTCGCTGCTGATCATCACGGTTTCGTTCCTGCCGGTATTCGCGCTCGAGGGCCAGGAGGGGCGGCTGTTCTCGCCGCTCGCCTTCACGAAGACCTTTGCGATGGCCGGCTCCGCGCTCCTGTCGGTCACGCTCGTGCCGGTCCTGATGCTGTACTTCGTGCGCGGGCGCATCATGCCCGAGGCGCGAAATCCCGTGAACCGGTTCCTGATCTGGGCGTACCGCCCGATGATCCGTGGCGTCATGCGCTTCAAGTGGCTGACGATCGCCGTCGCCGCTGCGACGATGGCCGTCACGATTTATCCAGCCAGCCGGCTCGGCTCCGAGTTCATGCCGACCCTCAACGAAGGCACGCTCTTCTACATGCCCGCGTCGCTGCCCGGGATGTCGGTGACCGAGGCCGGGCGCCTGCTCGCGACGACGAATCGCATCATCAAGACCTTTCCCGAGGTCGAATCCGTTTTTGGCAAGGCCGGCCGCGCCGAATCGGCGACCGATCCGGCCCCGCTCGAGATGTTCGAGACCATCATCAACCTCAAGCCCGAGGCGCAGTGGCGCCCGGGCACGACGGTCGACTCGCTGATCGCCGAAATGGACGCGGCGCTGCGGTTTCCGGGGCTCGCGAACTCCTGGACGATGCCGATCAAGGCGCGCATCGACATGCTGTCGACCGGTATCCGCACGCCGATCGGGGTCAAGGTGTTCGGTCGCGACCTGCCGACCATCGAGCGCATGGCGCGCGAGGTCGAAGCGGCCGTGCGCTCGGTACCGGGCACTGCGAGCGCTTACGCGGAGCGCGTCACCGGCGGCTACTACCTCGACATCGAACCGCGACGCGACCAGCTCGCGCGCTACGGCATCGGCATGGACACCTTCCTCGAGATGATCGCCAACGCGCTCGGCGGCGAGATGGTCACGACCACGGTCGAAGGACTCGAACGTTACGGCGTGAGCGTACGCTACCCGCGCGACCTGCGCGACGACCCGCAGCGCATCGCCTCCGAGGTGTTCGTGACGACACCGGGCGGCATGGTGCCGCTCGGCCAGGTCGCCGACATCGCGATCCAGGGCGGGGCCCCCGCGATCCGCACCGAAAACGGCCTGCTCGTCGCCTACGTGTTCGTCGACACGCGCGAGAGCGATCTCGGTGCGTTCGTTGCACGCGCGCAGCAGGCGGTCGCCGAGCAGGTGCAGTTCGCCCCCGGCACCTATGCGGTCTGGAGCGGCCAATACGAGTACATGGAGCGCGCGAAGGAGAAGCTCGTCGTGGTCGTGCCGGTCGCGCTCGCGCTGATCTTTGTGCTGCTGTACCTGAACTTCCGCCGTCTCTCCGAGACGCTGATCGTGATGCTGTCGGTGCCGTTCGCGCTGGTCGGCGGGGTCTGGCTGATGTGGTGGCTCGGCTACAACCTGAGTGTCGCGGTCGCGGTCGGGTTCATCGCGCTCGCCGGGGTCGCCGCCGAGACCGGTGTCGTGATGCTGATCTACCTCGACCATGCGTGGCGCGAGGCGCAGGCGCGCTGCGCCGCCGAGGGCCGCGACCCCGGTCCGGCCGACCTCTACGCTGCCGTGATGGAAGGCGCGGTCGGGCGCGTGCGGCCGAAGATGATGACCACCGTGACGGTCATCGCCGGTCTGCTGCCGATCATGTGGAGCACCGGCACCGGCAGCGAGGTGATGCGCCGCATCGCCGCGCCGATGGTCGGCGGCATGGTCTCCTCGACCATCCTGACGCTGATTGTGATTCCGGCGCTCTATGCGCTTGTCAAGCAGTGGGAGATGCGGCGCGCGCGGAACAGGGCGCTGGCGATGTCCGCGCCCGCCGAAGCGACCTCGCCGTGAGCTTTCAATGACGAATTTGTCATCGTCCGGTCATTCATGGGTCAGGGCCGAACTTCTATTCTGCTTGCGAACCCGCCGAAAGGCGAAACTCGCAACCACACCCTTTTAAGGAGCTCTCTCATGAAAACCACCCTCGTCGCCGCCAGCTTCACCCTGATGACCGCGCTGTCCGGTCTTGCCACCGTTCAGGCCGGCGGCTTCAACGACCGCACCGCGCTCCCCGAGGTCGTTTCCACCCGAACCGCGCCCCAGGATTGGAGCATTCCCGTGGTCCAGGGCTTCAATGACAGGAGCCTTCACGCCACCGCCGCCAGGGAATCCGCTGCCAACACTGGCCGCGCTCGGGTCACCGCCGGCGCTCATTGCGATCTGGCGCCTCGTTTTGGCTTCAATAACCGCACGTCGTTTGCCCCTTGCTGAATTTCCCACCTCCCGGCCGGACATCGCCGCGATGTCCGGCAACGGTCGGACTCCCGCCGTCATGAACGAGTGTTCGCCCTCAATCTCGAGATACCCCAACCGACAGGAAAGGAAAGCCGTCATGCATCCCATCCACTCGCCATCGACTGCGGTATCCGAATTTGCTTCTGCTACGGAGCGCAGTATCAGTCTCCTCGTACCGGGCATGGGTAGCGACCACTGCGCCGGACTCGTGTCGAGTTCGATCGGGCGGCTCGCCGGCATCGCTACGATCGATACCCATATCGCGAGCCACCGGGTTACGGTGAGTTTCGACCCAGCGTTGGCGCAACCCGAGCAGATCCGCGAAGCCGTCGAACGCGCCGGATACGACGTCGATGCCGTCGAGGAGGCGCGCACCAGCGGTGCACCGCTTTCGGCGGCGGAGACGGAGTCCGAGGAGCGCTATCTCGCACTGGCCTGGAAACGGCTGTGGATCGCCGCGATCCCGACCACGCTGATCATGCTGCTGATGGCGCCGCACATGTTCTGGCAGCCGATTCCCGGCTACCTCGTGATCGTCGCGATCCTGGCGTTCCCGGTGGTGTTCACGAACGGTGGGCTCGCGACGCACCGCTCGGCGTGGCGCTCGCTGAAGAACCGCACCGCGAACATGGACGTGCTGATCTCGATGGGCAGCCTGCCGCCCTACCTGATCGGACTGATCGGCTTCGTCTACCCGATGACCTCGTTTATCGAGATGGCCGCGACCATCATGACCTTCCACCTGCTCGGCCGCTATCTGGAAACCCGCGCGAAAGGCCGCGCCTCGCAGGCGATCAAGAAACTGCTCACGCTTGGCGCGAAGACCGCGTCGGTGCTGCGCGACGGCCGCGAGGTCGAGGTGCCGGTCGCCGATCTCGCGGTCGGCGACGTGATGGTCGTGCGCCCCGGCGCCAAGGTGCCGACCGACGGCGAGATCGTCGAAGGGGCGAGCCACCTCGACGAGTCGATCGCGACCGGTGAGTCGGTGCCGGTCGAGAAAGGACCGGGTGAGGCGGTGATCGGCGCGACGATCAACAAGGAAGGACTGCTGAAGATCCGCGCGACCCGGGTCGGTGCCGACACCTTCCTGTCGCAGGTCATTCGCCTGGTCGAGCAGGCGCAAGGTTCGAAGGTGCCAATCCAGGAGTTCGCCGACCGCGTTACCGGCCAGTTCGTGCCGGCGGTGATCGCGATCAGCGTTGCGAGCTTCGTGCTGTGGCTCGCTTTCAGCGCGAGCCTGCAACCGGTGCTCGACTGGGGCGCGGGCTTCCTGCCGTGGGTCAACCCGACGCGCACGCCATTGATGGTCGGTACACTGTCGGCCGTCGCGGTGCTGGTCATCGCGTGCCCGTGTGCCTTGGGACTTGCGACGCCGACCGCGCTGATGGTGGGCTCCGGCCTCGGCGCCGAACGCGGTGTGCTGATCCGCTCCGGCGAGGCGATCCAGACGCTCAAGGACATCAAGGTCGTCGTGCTCGACAAGACCGGCACCATCACCGCAGGCAAGCCGGCGCTGGCCGACGTCGTCGCAGCCGACGGCTTCGACGAAGTGACGGTGCTGCGCGTGGCTGCGGCGGTCGAAGCCGGTTCGGAACATCCGCTCGGCCAGGCCATCGTCAGCGGCGCGCACGAGCGTGGTGTCGAGATTCCTGCGGTACAGGCGTTCAAGGCAGTAACGGCACGCGGCGTGCGGGGCGAGGCCGACGATTGTCTGGTGCGTATCGGTAGCCGCCGCATGTTGGATGAGGCCGGCATCGACTATCGCTCGCTCGACGACACGCTGACGCGCCTCGAGAACGAGGGCAAGACCGCGATGCTGGTCGCGATCGACGGTCGTGCCGCCGGCCTCGTCGCGGTCGCCGACACCGTCAAGGCCGACTCGAAGGCGGCCATCGCCGCGCTGCACGCGCTCGGGCTGCACGTGGTCATGGTCACCGGCGACAACGAGCGCACCGCGCGCTTCGTCGCCGCCCAGGTCGGCGTCGACGAGGTGATGGCGGGCGTCCTGCCCGAGGGCAAGGTCGATGCGGTGAAGGCGTTGCAACAACAGCACGGCCAGCGCGTCGCGATGGTCGGCGATGGCATCAACGACGCCCCGGCGCTCAAGCAGGCCAACGTCGGCATCGCGATCGGCGCCGGCGCCGACGTCGCGATCGAAGCGGCCGACGTCACCCTCGTCAGGGGCGAGCTGAGCAAGGTCGTCGAAGCGATCCGGCTGTCGAAGGCGACCTTCGCGAAGATCGTGCAGAACCTGTTCTGGGCGTGGTTCTACAACGTAGCGGCGATTCCGATCGCCGCGCTCGGCCTGCTGCACCCGATGATCGGCGTCGTCGCGATGACCGCAAGCTCGCTGTCGGTGATCGGCAACTCGCTGCTGCTCAAGCGTGTCGATCTGGGCAACCAGCGTTAACCCGCCAAGGGAGGACGCCATGACATTAACACCGCGCGAATCCAAAGACACGGCGCACTCGAGCGCCGCCCCGACCCGGGACCGATGGGTGTTCCTCGGCTTTCTGGGCCTCGCGGCCTTCCTGCTGATCGTCGAACACCGTGCTCATCTCTTCGGCTTCCTGCCCTGGCTGATCCTGCTGGCTTGCCCGCTGATGCACCTGTTCATGCATCGGGGGCACGGGCATGGCGGGCACGGCGGTCATCGGCACGGTGCGCCGGACCGCGACGTGAAGGGGGGCGACAAATGAACGGCATGCCCGCATATGGCCTGTGGTCGCTGGTGCTGCTGAACTCGGCGATCTTCATCGCGTTCGCGTTCAGCTTCGCGAGGCCGCGGACGACGCGCGACTGGCGCTCGTTCGGCGCCTATTCGGCCTTCATCGTCGCGCTGTTTGCCGAGATGTACGGCTTTCCGCTAACGATCTACCTGCTCTCGGGCTGGCTGTCGTCGCGCTTCCCGGGCGTCGACTGGCTGTCGCACGATGCCGGCCATCTGCTCGAGATGATGTTCGGCTGGCGCACGAACCCGCACTTCGGCCCGTTCCATATCCTCAGCATCGGCTTCATCGTCTCCGGCTTCTGGCTGCTTGCGAAGGCCTGGCCGGTGCTCTACGAAGCCCAGCGCGAGCACTGCGTCGCCGACACCGGCCCGTACGCGTACATCCGCCACCCGCAATACGTCGGCTTCGTTGCGATCATGTTCGGTTTTCTGCTGCAGTGGCCGACGCTGGTCACGCTCGCGCTGTTCCCAATCCTGGTCTACATGTACGCGCAGCTCGCGCGCCGCGAGGAAGGCGATTCGATCGCCGCGTTCGGCGACGCCTACCGCGACTACATGGCGCGCATGCCGGCCTTCATTCCGCGACGTAGCCGGCACGTGCCGGCGGGATCACAGGACTGAGGCGCCAGGCGCGTGTGCTCGTAACCGATGAATCGAACGGAGGACATCATGGATCGCAAGTTGAAAGACGTCTTTTGCGGCATGGAAGTAGAAGTCGGGCCGCGTTTCGGCTTGCGTCGCTCATCCGGGGGAACTTCCTGCCATGGAAAAAGATGACGGCGTTCGCGACACAGCCTGACTGACCTGCTTTGGTCGCGCTGCTCGCTGGCCGAATGCGAGGAACTCGCCGGCCCGGTGGTGCTGAACGGCTTCGCCGCTCTCGAACTGCACGGGCGAGTCGATGAATGCCCATCGACTCGCCCCAACAGGCAATCAGCCCTCGTACTCGACCGTCGTCATCATGCCCGCCGCCATGTGATAGAGGTGGTGGCAGTGAAGCGCCCACTTGCCTGGATTGACCGCGTCGAACGCGATCGTGACTTTGCCCTGTGCAGGAACCAGCACGGTGTCGCGCACCGCGCCGGCGATGCGCTCGCCATCGATCGCAACGACCTGGAAGTGGTGGCCGTGCAGATGCATCGGATGGGCCATGCTGGTGCGATCGTCGAACGTGATCTCGACACGCTCGCCTTGCCGCACCACGAGCGGCGTGTGCTCGCCATGCACGGCGCCGTTGAGCATCCATACGTATCCCGGCGCCTCGGTGCTCGTGATCGTGTAGCGGCGGTCGGCCGGGCGCTCATCGAGCGGGCGCTGCGCGCGCAGGCGCCGCTCGAGACCGACGCCGACCGCTTCAACAGGCGTATCGGCCTCGCCCGCGAACTTGTTCGCTGTCCCGGCCGGCGTCGCGAGCACGAAGCCGGTGCGCGCGCGCTCGCCCTCGCGCACCGCGAAGATCGGCCATGCCCCCTCGCCCCGCGGCAGATCGATCACGATGTCCAGACGCTGGCCCATCGCGAAGCCGAAGCGCCGGCCGACAATCGGCTCGACCGGGATGCCGTCGACCGCGATCAGACGGCCTTCCAGCCGATCCAGATCGATCACGAACGCGGTCGCCGTCGCTCCGTTGATCAGCCGCAGCCGAACCCGACCGCCGCGCTCGATACGGAACACCTCCGGATCGTCGAGCGTGCGGTCGTTGGCGAGAAATGCGTCGTAGTCGACGTCGTGCAGATGGACCGCCCCGGCAGCATCGCCCTCTCGCGGCATCGCCCCGTGGTCCATCATCGCCCCGTGATCCATTGCCCCGTGCGCCTCGGGGTGTTGCCTGCCGCGGGCATGCAACAACGGCCCCACGAGGCGATGCAGCGGACCCGTCGCGTCCGGAGCCGCGCCATGCTCGGCCGCGCCGTGTCCCCCGCGCTGCAATTCGGCGAGGATCTCGTTCGGATCGCGGAACGTGAAGTCGTGCAGCAGCACGACGACCTCCTGAATGTCCGCACTGGCCTCGGCCGGGTCGCGCACGATCAGCGGTGCGGCCATCAGACGCTGCTCCTGCAGTCCGTGATGGGAATGCATCCAGTTGGTACCGGCGCGCTCCAGCGCAAAGTCGTAGTCGTAGCTTTCACCCGGCCGCAAAGGCGCCTGCGACAGGTCCGGCACGCCGTCCTGCCGCCACGGCGGCGTCAGGCCGTGCCAGTGGACCAGCGTCACCTCATCGATCGTGTTCTCGAGCCGTACGCGGAAGCGCCGGCCGACCTCGGTGACGAGACCGTGCGTTCCGTCGGGCTGCGTCAGCCCGAATACCGTCGCGGCCCGGCCGTTGACGTCGATGACGCGAGTGCCGACGCGGATCGTCGTCGTGGCCGATGGTGCCGGGGCCGCGAAAACCGGCCGACCCAGGATCGGCAACGCCGGGGCTGCGGCGAACAGGCCGGCCGCGGCGGCCGCGTGGAGAAACTCGCGGCGCGAGATGCTTTTCATGATCGATCCTCCACAACTCATTTGAAAACCGAGGTGCGCGTGACACTTCAACGCCGGTAAATGCTCCTAAATGCCCCGGCAGCCATGCAGTGAGACTGCCGTTGAGCATTCGGAGACAAACTCAATTATGCGCCGCACTGCCATACATGGAGCTGACCGCAACATTACATTTCGGTCAGAAGACCCAAGTGGGCTGTGATCCGACTGGTTGAGCGGGCCATCGTGCAACTGGTCCGCGTACCGCAGTCTTGGGCCGTTTGGGTGCGTTGTCCCGCCGTTCGTCGCTTCGGACGATGCCGAAACCGGCAAGTCGACGGCGCAAGCCGGTCAGACGCGCGGCGCGGCGCCGGCATACGCTACAGCAGTGGCGCGGTCAGATATGCGGCACGCGAGGCGGCACGGAACCACCACGGCTTGGCGGTGACCTCGGCGCCGCTCATCGCCCGCGAGCGCTCGAAGTCGCGCGCGAACATCGCCTCCATCGTGGTCGCGAACGCCTCGTCCAACACCCACGCGGTGATCTCGAAGTTGAGGCGGAAGGACCGGTTGTCGAAATTCACCGTGCCGACCGCCGACGCGAGATCGTCGACGAGCATCGTCTTCGCGTGCAGAAAGCCGTCCTGGTAGCGGTAGATGCGCACGCCGGCCTCGAGCAGCGGCCCGACGAACGCGTAGGCGGCATAGTAGGTCAGCAGATTGTCGGGGCGCTCGGGAATCAGGATGCGCACATCGACGCCGCGCAGCGCCGCGAGCTTGAGCGCGCCGAGCACGCCTTCGTCGGGCACGAAGTACGGGCTGGACACCCACAGACGGTGCCGCGCCGTGCCGATCGCGTGCTGCACCATCAGGCTCGCGGTTTCGAAGCGATCGGCCGGGCCGCTCGGCAGGACCAGTACCGGGACGTCGTCCTCGACCGGTGCGGGCCGCCAGTCGAGCGCGAGGATCTCGCCGGAGGCCCAGTGCCAGTCTTCGACGAACGAGAGCTGCAGGCACAACGTCGCCGGCCCTTCCATCTTCAGGTGCGTGTCGCGCCAGGCGCCGACGAGCCGGTCTCTGCCGAGGTACTCGTCGCCGACATTGAATCCGCCGACCCAGCCGGCGCGCCCGTCGACGACCACGACCTTGCGGTGATTGCGGAAGTTCAGTTGGAAGCGGTTTCCCGAGCCACGCGTCGAGTGGAATGGCCGCACCTGCACGCCGGCCGCGCCAAGCTCGGCAAGATAACGCGCCGGCAGCCGATAGCTGCCGATCTCGTCGTACAGGAAATACACCGCGACGCCCTCGCGCGCCTTGGCGATCAACAGCCGCTGCAGTTCGCGCCCGAGCGCGTCGTCGCGCACGATGTAGAACTGCACCAGCACGTAGTCGAGCGCCCCGGCGATGCCGTCGAAGATGCTGCGGAAGGTCGCTTCGCCGTCGATCAGGAGCTCGACGCCATTGGCGCCCACCATCGGCATCTTCGCGAGCTGCTCGATTGCCTGGACGTGGCGCTCGCCCGGCGCGAGCACGACCCGATAGGGGTGGACGAGCGACATCTGGTCGGCGAGCTCGCGATGCAGCAGCGACTCGTCCTCGCGCCGGCCGATCACGTAGCCCTGGAACTTGCTGCGTCCGAACACCCAGTACGCCGGCACCGCGACATACGGGATCGTGTTCAGCGACACCATCCACGCGACCGTGCCCGGCGCGGTCCGCGTCGACATCAGCGCATCGAGCGACGTAACGAACCCGAGCAGATGCGCGACGAGGAGCACGGCGACGATCAGGCGCCGCCGCCGTCGCGCGATCCCGCCCGCCGTTGCTGCAAGGGTCGGATCGGGGATGACCGGATCGGCTGGCATTACGGGTCGGCTCCACGCAATGACTCGGGGGACCATTATCCGGCAATTCGCGGTCGTCGGCCATGAGCAGCAGCGGCATCCATCGCGCCATCGCTAACGAAGCCTTGCAACAATTCGCGCGAGGCCAAACCCTCGCCAACTTCGCCCTCCTGGTCCTGCTGCTGTTCGAGGGTTAAATCCAGTACCGTTAGTCCATTGCGGGAGTCGTCGCGCTACAGGTAATAGAACACCAGACAGGCGCCCAACAACACCGCGACCCACAACACCATGCTGCCGGTCGGCCAGGTGGCGGCCAGCAACCCGCGCGGGCCGTGGTGGCGGACCAGCGCTGCGATCAATCCTTCGATGCGCCGCTCCAGGGCGGCGTTGAAGACTTCCCAGACTTCCTGCGAGCGATTCCAGCCGCGAATCGCCAGCGCCGGCAGCAGCTTGCGATAAGTCCAGTCGAAATCCAGATTGATCGCCCGCTGTTCGGCGGGATAAAACCCGCCGCGCGCCAGCACCGCGAAGGCCAGCGCCGCGCCGCTCAACAACTGAAGCTGGGTGATGACATGACTGGTGGTATAGGGATCGACGGTGACGGGATAGGGCAGGAACGCGTACAGCGCTTGGGGAAACACGCCGATCCCGACGCACAATCCCGCAGTCAGACCCATCGCCACCAGCATGGAGACCGGCGCTTCCTGGCAACGAAGGCCGCGATGCGGGCCGAAGAAAGCGCCGTAGGGAATCCGGATGCCGGCGAAAAAGAACACCCCGACGGAGGCGAACAGCAAGCTGGCCCAAGGCAGCCAGTAACCCTCCCGAGCCGCCGCCTCCAGGATCAGCGACTTGGTGACAAAGCCGCTGAACAAGGGAAACGAGGAAATCGACGCCGCGCCCACGATGCAGAATGTCGCGGTTAACGGCATGGATCGATAGAGCCCGCCCAACTCCGAACCCTTGACCGTGCCGGTGCGGAACAATACCGCGCCCATGCTCATGAACAGCACCGCGTCGTAGAAGATATGGGCGAACGCATGCGCCACCGCGCCATCGAGCGCGAGTTCGGTGCCGATGCCGATGCCCACCACCATGAACCCGAGCTGGTTGTTCAAGCCGTAAGCCAGCACTCGTCGGAAGTCGTTCTCGATCACCGCGTAAAAGACGGGAAACAGGGCCATCACCGTGCCGATCGCCACCAGCGCCTCAAAGCCCGCGAAGCCGCGCGCCAGCGCGTAAATCGCCAGCTTGGTGGTGAACACGGACAGCACCACGGCGCCGGTCGCGGTGGCTTCCGGGTAGGCATCCTGCAACCAGTTATGCAGGAGCGGAAACGCGGCCTTGATCCCAAAGGCGAGAAAAATCAGAAAGACGCCGGGACTTGCGAATTCCAGAGGACCGAAGGCAATCGAACCGCTGGTCCGCCCGTGGATGATGACTCCCGCCAGCAACAGTACGCCGGACCCCACCTGCACCAGCAAATACCGCAGTCCCGCGCGGTAGGCCCGCCGGGTGCGACTCGCCCAGATCAACAGCACCGAGGAGACGGCGGTAAACTCCCAGCACAGGAACAGGGTGATCAGATCGCCGGCCAACACCGCGCCGATCGCGGCGCCGGGATAGAACAGGCTCACCACCTGCTGCAAGGGATCGCGCAGATGCCAGGCGTAGAGGACCGCCAGGAAGGCGGCGATATGGAAAATGACCGCGAACGCGAAGCTGAGCGCATCGACCCGGAGGGTGATCAGGGTGAGATTGAAGAGTTCGACGGCGGCGTGATCGCCATGCGGCAACCCCCAAAGCTGGACCAGTCCCAGGACCGGCAGCGCCAGCATGAAGCTATTGCGGACGAGGCCCTGCGGCAGCAGCAGCGTCAGAAAAGAGCCGCCGAGGAAAATCAGCGCCGGATTGAGGCCCTCAATCACCGTAATAATCCTCATCCCGCTTGACGACCCGCCGCCATTGCCTGGCCAACGGCGCCAGAACGAGGCACGCGCCGAAACCCAACAGGGTATGGAAGCCGAACCCGTTCTCGATGGCGAAGTTGACGTGTTTGTGATACAGCCCATCCGCCAGAAACAGAGCGGCGCAGACCAGGACCAGACCGTAAAAAAGCCGGTTGGCGAGACGCGAAGCGCCGGAGCCGTCTTTCCGGTCCGGCTGGTCAGGTGAAGGCTTGTCGGCGTTCATTCGTGAGATGCCTCAAGGGGAGACCAGCAGTTCCAGCAGCGCGTACAAGGCATTGACCTGGAAAAATAACAGCAGACAACCTAGAGCCGTCAGGCACAGCGGCAACACGCACAGCAGCGGCGCTTCCCGGATGCCCGTCCCGGCGGTGCTTTCCTCCTGCTCCCGACCTTCTCTTTCCACGATTTTTTCTTCCCGCGAAGCGGAAGAATGGCGGTGTTGCGGGTTCCCCTCTCCCGTCGCGGAAGGGATGCTCGAACCCTCCGGCACGAAAAAGCCCCGCGCCGCCACCGGCAGCAGATAGGCCACGTTCAGCAGCGAACTGATCATCAACACCATCATCATGGCCCACTGGCCGGCGTCGGCGGCCCCGGCCAGCAGATACCACTTGCTCCACGATCCGCCCAAGGGCGGCAAGCCGATGATGCTTAGGGCGCCGATCAGGAAGGCGCCGAAGGTGAACGGCATGACCCGGCCCAAACCGTTCAACTGGCTGATCTCGGTTTTATGGGTGGCGGTGTAGATGGCCCCGGCGCAAAAAAACAGGGTGATCTTGCCCATGGCGTGCATGACGATCTGCATCGAGCCGCCGATCACGCCCATCGAGGTCGCCAGGGCCGCGCCCAGCACCACGTAGCCCAACTGGCTGACCGTGGAATAAGCCAGGCGGGCCTTGAGATTGTCCTGGGTCAGCGCCACGAAGGAGGCGAGCAACACGGTGAGGGCCGCCACCCACAGCAACCATTGCGAGGCGCCGGTGGCGCTCAGGAAATCGATGCCGAACACATAAACCACCACCTTCATCACCGCGAACACGCCGGCTTTCACCACGGCCACGGCATGCAGCAGGGCGCTGACCGGGGTCGGCGCCACCATCGCCGCCGGCAACCAGCGGTGGAACGGCATCAGCGCCGCCTTGCCGATTCCGAACATATATAACCCCAGCAGGATGGCGACGGCCGGTCCCTCCACCTTGCCGGCCAGAATCCCGCCGGCGACGAAATCCAGGGTTCCGGCGGCCCACCAGGTCCAGATGATGGCCATGAGCAGCAAGCCGATGGAGGTGCCCAGCAGAATGCCGAGGTACAGTCGCCCCGCCCGCATGGCTTCCGGCGTCCCCTTGTGGGCGACCAGCGGATAGGTCGAGAGGGTCAGCGCTTCGTAGAAAACGAACAGGGTGAGCAGGTTGCCGGCAAAGGCGATGCCCATGGTGCTAGCGATGGCGATGGCGAAACAGACATAGAACCGGGTCTGATGTTGCTCCTGATTGCCGCGCATGTAGCCGATCGAATACAGTGAGTTCAGGGGCCACAATACCGCGGCGACGCAGGCGAAGGTCATGCCCAGCGGTTCCACGCTCAACCGCAGCGGCAGTCCGGGCGCGAATTCGAGCAGATCCACCGTCGGGCGGGCACCGGCCAATACCGCCGGCAGCAGCGACAACACGACGCCCAGCAACAGGAGCGATGAAATCAGGGTCGCGGCTTCGCGCCGATTGGGATAAGCGCTGTTCGCGGCGATGAAAAAAACGCCGGCCAGCGGAACGAACAGCGCCAGCCATACCGCGGCTTCGGAACTCATGGCGCCACTCCCAAGAGACTCTGCGCCGCCAGCCGGGCCACGCCGGCGTTCAGGGAGGTGTCCAGTCCGAAATAGAGATTGGCCAGAGCCAGCGTCCAGGTCGGGATCAACAGCGCCAGCGGCGCTTCACGCACGATTTGGCCTTCCGGGGCCGGCTTGAAGTACGCCACCTCCACCACCCGCCAGATGTAGATCACCGCCAGCAGCGAGGTGACCAGCACCAGCAACGCCACCGGCCACCAGCCCCGCTCCAGCGCCCCCAGAACCAGGTACCACTAGCTGATGAAACCGGCGGTCAACGGCACGCCGATCAGGCTCAGACCCCCGATCACGAAGGCGCCCATGGTCCAGGGCATGGTCCGGCCCACCCCGGCCATGCGCTCGAGTTTGGCGGCGCCCACCTGGAACGATACACAACCGAGGGCCATGAACAGCGTCCCCTTCATCAGCGCGTGATTGAACAGATGGCTGATCCCGGCGGTCAGGCCGGTGACCGAGACCAGGCTGATGCCCAGGATCATGTAGCCGATTTGGGCGACGCTGGAATAGGCCAGCATCCGCTTGACGTTGGTCTGGAAAATGGCCACCACGGACGCGCTGAAAATCCCCACCAGGGCCAGCGGCAGCAGAATTCGATCCAACCGCATGGTTTCGAAGGAGAACGAAGCGCCGAAGATGGTAAAGAAAAATCGTAACAGCACGTAGATCGCCACCTTGGTGGCGGTGGCGGCCAGGAAGGCCGTCACCACCGAGGGGCCGTAGGCGTAGGCGTTGGGCAGCCACAGGTGGAGCGGAAACAGCGCCAGCTTGAGACAAACGCCGAGGGTCAGGAAGGCGAAGGCGGCGCGCACCGTGCGGGTGTCGGCCACCGCCGGGAGACGCGCGGCCAGGTCGGCCATGTTGAGAGTGCCGGTCATCACGTACAGCAGACCGATGCCGATCAGGATGAACGTGGCGCCGATGGTGCCCATGATCAGGTACTGATAGGCGGCGGTCAGGGCGCGCCGGTCGCGGCCGATGCTGATCAGCACGTAGCTGGACAGCGAGGAAATCTCCAGAAAGACGAAGACGTTGAAAGCGTCGCCGGTGATGGTCATGCCCAGCAGACCGGTCAGACACAGCAGATAGGCGGTGTAGAACCAGGGTTGCTTGTATTCGGGCAGACGAATACGGCGTTCGACGATGGGGCGGGCGAAGGCCATCACCACGGTTCCGATCGCCGCCACGATCAGCAGCAAATAGGCGTTGAGTGCGTCCACCCGGTATTCGATGCCCCAGGGAACCACCCAGCCACCCATGGCGTAGGATATCGGGCCGCCCGCCAGCACCTGGTTCAGCAGCAGGGCGGCGATCAGCAGCGCCAGCCCGTTCGCGGTCAGAGCCAGCAACCAGACCGGCCGCCCCGCCGGTAGCAGGGCGCACAACGGAGCGGCGACCAGAGGAATCACGACCTGAAGGGCGGGCAGATGAGCGATCACAGGGCTTCTTCCCGGTCCTTGTCGTGAATCTCATCTTCCTCAATGGTGTCGTAGGCTTCGTGGATGCGCGTCACAAGGGCCAAACCCAGCGCCGTGGTGGCGATGCCGACGACGATGGCGGTCAAAATCAGCACGTGCGGCAGGGGGTTGCTGTAGACCACTCCCGGCGCGGCTTCCAGGATGGGGGCGGTGCCTCCCGTAATCTTGCCCATGCTGATGTACAGGATGAACACCGAGGTTTGAAAGATATTCAGGCCCACCAGCTTCTTGACCAGGTTGCCTCGCGAAATGACCACGTAGAAACCGCACATCATCAAGACGATGACGACCCAGTAGTTGTACAGCCCCAGGATTTGCACTAACGCCCCCGACCGGCAAAGGCATAAAAAATGATGATCATGACCGCCGACACCGTGATGCCGACTCCCAACTCCACCAACAGGATTCCCAGATGCTGGCCGTGCGCCGGATCGCCTGGGTCCAGCACCCCGTAATCCAGAAAATTTCCGCCCAGCAACAGCCCGGCGATGCCCACGCCCGCGTAGATCAGAACCCCCAGGGAGGCGCCGATTCGCAACAACCAGGACGGCATGATTCGCCGGGCGTTATCCAGGCCGTAGATCAGGGTGTAGAGAATGAAGCCCGCGCCGAAAATCACCCCGGCCTGAAAACCGCCGCCCGGCCCGTAATCGCCGTGAAACTGAACGTACAACGCAAACAACAGGATCAGCGGCGTCGCCAGCTTGGTCACCAGCCGCGGAATGGAATACCGTCTCATGGGGATTCGTCCCGGCGCGAACGGCGCCGCCGCGCGCCGCCGATCAGGACCAGCACGCCAATGGCGGCTGTAAAAATCACGGCGGTTTCGCCGAGGGTGTCGTAGCCCCGGTAGCTGGCCAGTACCGAGGTGACGATGTTGGGGATGCCGATTTCTTCCTCGGAATCCTCGATATAGTGCGGCGCCACATGGTGATGGATGGGATTGGCGGGATCGCCGTAGCGTGGAATATCGGACAGGCCATAGGCCAGAGCCACGCCCGTAACCAGCACCACCGCCAAGGGCAACACCCGTTTATGCGCGGCGGGAATTTTCTCGCGACTGGTGGTGAGGGCCAGGGTGGCCAGCATGAAGACGGTGGCAACTCCAGCTCCCACCGCGGCTTCGGTGAACGCCACGTCCACGGCGTCCAGCACCACGAACCAGCCGGCCGATACCAGGCTGTAAATGCCGAACAGCATCACCACGGCGAACAAGTCCCGCAGCCGAACGACGGCCAGGGCGATGATCACCAGCAGAGTTAGAAGAAAAATATCGACCAGGGCTTCGATGGCGGCGCTTCCTCGTCGGGCGTTGTGTGGCGTCTTATTCCGAGTCTGGGGGAGGACGGTGATCAGGATGCAAGAGCGGGCGAGGATTTTCGGGGTCGGAAAGCGCCGCCTTGACCAGGGCATAGGCGCCGGTGGGGCTGGTGAAAAACAGGAACACCAAAATCAGGACCAGCTTGAAAGTCACCAGCGTCCATCCGGCCTGTAGCGCCAATCCCAGCAGGATCAGTCCGGCCCCGAGGGTATCGATGATCCCGGCGGCATGCATGCGGGTAAAAAAATCCGGCAGGCGCAGCAATCCGATGCCGCCGACCAGCAGGAAAAACACGCCGCCGAACAGAGTCAGGCCGCTGAGCAAATCAATCAGCATGGTTATCGACCGCGCCTGCTGGTTCGTCCCCGGCGTTGTTCGGCCAGCCCATGTCGCCATGGCGGATGAATTTGAGCACGGCGATGGTGCCGATGAAGCTGATGAGCGCGTAGACCAGGGCGATGTCCAGGAAATCGGGGCGTCCGGCCATGAACCCAAACACGGCGATGATCAGCGCGGTCATGGTGCCGAAGGAATTGACCGCCATGATCCGGTCGTAGACCGTGGGACCCAGCACGGCGCGCGCCATGGCCAGGGTCATGCAGACCAGAATGCCGAGCGCCGTGGCCGCGAACATTAGGGCGGTCCTTCCAGTTGGGTGACGCGCCGATCCATGTCGCCGGCCAGCACGGCCTCGGCGGCTTCCTGGGTCAGCGCGTGAACCTCGAGGGTGTCGCCGCTCAGGGAGGTCGTCACCGTGCCTGGCGTCAGGGTGATGGAATTGGCGTGGATCACCCGGCCCAGGTCGGTATGCTGAGTCGGGCGAAACTTGATCATCGTCGGGCTGATCGGCAGCCTGGGATCGAGGATGCGCCGCGTGACGTCGAGGTTGGCCAGAACGATCTGCCACGCCAGCCACGGCCAATAGCCGAGGATGTGCGCGTTGAGCTTCAGACGCAGGGGTTGCTCCTCGGGGTCGGCTTTCTCGATCCGCCAGGCGATGAAGACCGTCAATGCGCAGGACAGTACACCGAAGCTCAACAGCAGGGGATCGGTGAAATGGCCGGACAACAGCAGCCACAAACCGAAACAGAACGACCACAATCCTATCGCGTGCGTCATGCCACCTCCGTTCGAATGCTCGCCGTCATCTCTCAAGTGATGGTGCTTGGTCCGATCGCCAACAATCCGCGCTCTGATAGCGTAGTTCGCGAATGGGCGGATTCAAGTCGTCGCACCGGGAGAGAGGATGAAAACATTCGTCACAGGGAGGAGGGCGGGCGCCGCGCTAGTTCAGATAGGGGCACCGGGTATAACGGGCGTCCTCGTCAGCCTGGATGGATACGCCCCGGCTGCTCAGCCGGTAAACCTTGATGCTGGAGTCGCTGGCGGCATCGGACGACGCGCCGGCCGCGATAAACTCGCTCAGGCGCTGCGGATCGCCGAACACCAGCACCTGCCAGTAAGGACTCAGGGTTTCGCTGGCGTCGATCCTGGTTCGGGTCATCTGCATGTAGGTCGGTCTGCCGCCGCTGGCCCGGTCGAACACCACACCGCGCCCGTGCGCGTCGACCAGAATAACATTCAAGCCGTTGACCTCGAACACCCCGTATCCGGCGGCTTGCACGATCTCGGCCCGGACGGCGGGCCGAAGTTTGAACAACTGACTCAGAGTGTCGTTGCGCACCTCGAGCACGGCCTGCCGCTGTTCCAGCCGAGCCTTTTCGCTCAACGGGTTTTCGCTCGACGTACTGGAGGGCTGTTCGAGGAGCGCGGCGGGTGGCGTGGAAGGCTTCGACGAACCGGCACAACCCGCTAGCGTCAAGATCAACGCCAGGCCACATACCACGAGCGCGCGCTGGACCAGCGGAAATTGGTGATTGATCTCCCCGGCACGGAAGGGTGTTGGGGGGTGAATGCCTGCTCTGGAGCTAGTCATTGTCAGCGATTCGCATCTGAACAACTGGCGATTGATTGAGTGTAAAGATGTGCATAGTATGCGTGATTCAGTCTCCACATCCCAAACTGAAACTCCCATGATAAAAACATTCCTCGACAGTCTTCGAGCCCATCTTTCAAGAAGAACCGGGCTATAAGACCAGGCTATTCGCTGCCTTGGTCGGAACGTCAATCATCTTTCAACTTTCGCGTCTGCCGAGCAGATGGAGATTTCTGCCGGACATTGAGCGCCCGAATTTTGGAGACCGCGTGAAGCGCTTGTTCTTATTATTGATGCTCGGTGCTCTGGCCAGTCCCACCCACGCCGAGACCGTCTACGCGACCGATTCCTGCACGGTTCCCGTCCGCACCGGGACCTCGACGGGGCATCGAATCCTGCGCATGGTAGCCAGCGGCACGCCGCTGGAAATCATCGGATCCGGCACGACGCAGGGCTACACCCAAGTCAAGACGCCGGAGGGCACTGTCGGCTGGATTCTGACTCGCGAGCTGATGGACCAGCCCAGTCCCCGAGACCACGTGCTGCAACTCCAGGAACGCGTCGCCGCGCTGGATGAAGAAAACCGTAGCCTGCGGGACAAGGCTGAAGCGCTGGATGCCCTCCGCGCCGCGCTGGTCCGTTGCGGCGAGGAATTGGCGGAAACTCGGCGCGCCGCGGCCGATCCTCTGGCCATCGAACAGGAAAATCTCCGGCTGCAAGAGGAAATCGCGGCATCGCATGAACGGCAGCGTGACCTCGAACTGGAAAACGTCACCTTGCGCGATCAGTCCGACCGCAACTGGTTCGTCGCCGGCGCCGGCGTCGCTC
>JRYF01000924.1_pt1 | contig 18700 bp, 18 predicted proteins | sample 235331 | NCBI WGS metagenome assembly JRYF01 (sample SAMN03074217, study PRJNA261475) | activated sludge metagenome | biome: Wastewater Treatment Plant; feature: Wastewater; material: Activated sludge; isolation source: activated biomass of a wastewater treatment plant treating hydrocarbon... ...
CTGCGTTCAGATCCGAATAAGTCAAGCGTATATTGCCTAAATGATCACGGATGTAGTATTCATAACGAGCCACTTCGTCGATGTATTTTATTCTTCCCTCCGAATGATAAATCGCGTCCAATGTATCATTGACATATTCCATCCCACCTATATAATCTCTCGTCATAACTACCGTACTGCCTGACTTATGCTGCTTTCTTAGTAATGTGCCCCCGGCATCACCCCCAAAGCGTTGGGGGCATAAGTATACTATCAGCGCCTTTGGCTATATATACAGGCAGAACCAGGTGGTTGTAAGCCGTCACAATGCCTTTGTAGTGGTCTTCCGTCAAACTGCCATTGTCGTCATAGGCATAAGGCGTTGTGATATTAAATGGTGTGATAGTTTTATGGTAAGATGATTCGATAATAGACCACTAATATATCCGTCCCATCAGTGTAATCTGTAAAAATCTGAGATTCAGACAACATGGGACATGCACGGCTGTACTTTTCAGGGTTGATATTTAAAAACTGAAATGGGTGGGTGTATCTTGGCTAAAGCCAATAGCAACTACTCTTTCATAGATGGGCTAAAGCCCATCCCTATTGAAATTTATACACTGGATTTTATTCTGTCATTTGTTTTTTATTAGCAACGACTCAACATCACAACAAATCAACAAATCAACGAATCAACGAATCAAAGAATCAATTCAAAATTCATAACTCATCACTCATAATTCATAATTCATAGAAAATAGTTACTCTGTCTTCTACCGTCTGCAATCTAAACTTAGAGCCGACCCAATTGCTTGCATAATCGACCCTAACCTGATTTTGGACATACACTTCAAGAGGATCATTGCAAGAAATTAATTATCCATCTGTGTAAAGAGAAACCGTAGCCTACCCATCACCAATCGGAAAAATGTAAAAACTTTTATTTGCAGGTGTTTGAAGAAGACTCAAAGAATTTACAAAGATTTTATTAGACCTTAAGGGTTTAATCTTTTATATTTGCCACTGTGAACAAGAAAATAAGGATGAATAATTCAAACGAAAACCCGGAGTATAAAAGATTTTTTGGACTTGATTTCCCCATATATAAAAATTCTTTAATTCGTTATACGATATACATCTATTTGGGTTTGATACTGCTATTAACATTTTCAGTTTTAGTATTTGACTATGAGATGACTAATGCAGATGTCCCGGGCGGATTAATATCGGGATTTTTACTTGCTTATTTATTGACTATATTAAAGGATTAAAGTGGCAAAAAATACGAAAAAGGGAAAAAAACCGGCCAACCAGTGGAGAGAGAGATGGGAAAAGAATAAAACTTCCTATATTTTCATTGCGGGGATTATGTTTGTTGGAATTTTCAGTTTCTGGTTAACCAACCAACCATTTTTTGAAAAATTCGCACAACCGATTCTAAATACTTATGCCAGTATTTCAAATTCCATTTTGAAAATATTGGGTCAAAAAACTACAGCAGTAGGAGAAACCATTTATTCGGGTACATTTTCCATTCAGATAAAAAAAGGATGTGATGCCATAGCGCCTATGATTTTATATGTATTGGCTATTTTGTTTTTTCCTGTGCCTTTTAAACATAAACCTAAAGGAATCCTCGTCGGATTGTTATTAATTTTCGTCCTGAACATCATCCGAATCGTTACACTATATCTTACCGGCAAGTATGTCCGCTCATTATTTGAGATTATGCATACTGATGTTTGGCAGATTATATTCATAATTTTCACGTTGTATATTTGGCTGGTATGGCTCAAAAATGTAACCGCAAAATCAGAACTCCAGCATGCTTAAAGGAGGCAATAGACTTTTAAAACTTTTTGCTTATCTACTAGGGGTATACTTCCTTCTTATAATTATATTTCAATGGTCCGCCTTACAGCAGGCACACAATGTTTATTACAGTGCTGTTGCGCCAAAGTTTTTCAATGCCATGAATCCCAATTTATATGTAGTCTTCTTTCCTGAGGCACCCCCCAATGAAGATGGCTGGAATACCACTATTCATTTATACAAAAAAGAAAAACACAATGTCAGTCTTTCCAATAAAGCTTATAGAAGCAAAGTAAGTATGGATTCCATTTTATATCGAAATTTTTATGAACTTGCCTTGCTACCCACTTTATTTTTGATCGCCCTATTTGTTGTCACCCCTTTGATTTCCTGGAAAAAGAAACTGCTCTATTTCACATTGTCTCTTATTATATTATACATTTTTCTTTCCTTTCATTACAGCCATATCATAGAGAATTTAACAATAAACCAAGGTATAGTGGGGTCGACATTATGGCATAAATTTATCAATATCTTCAGCTTCCGTGGTCTGACAGAACCTATTTACATAATAGCGATGGTCGCATGGGCAAGTTTTTGCTTTAGGCCACAACTTTTAGACTATATATCCGATAACTATGAAGAAAAATCTGCCCCTGTAGAATCCTGATTAAATTATTGCATTCATTCACACTGTTAAATTGATTTGGAATGTTTGCCATATCCTCATGGGTATCCATTTTTTTTCACAATATTTGCACCGAAAATAACAAATAACAGTTAAGGAAGAAATTCTGATTGAAAACCTGAACACTATGGTATAGCATTTAGTTATCGGTTAGGCAAAAATGAGATCGCAAAAAATAAATATCCATCATTTAGACTAATTTTGAAACATAAAAAAGAGCATTGATTCAAAGAATTTACATAGACACATCTGTTGTTGGTGGTTACTTTGACGAAGAATTCAAAGAAGCAACAAAAATGTTGTTTCAGCGACTTGAAAACAGAGAAGTAAAATTTGTAGTTTCCGATTTACTTGACCTTGAACTAATAAATGCTCCCATACACGTTAAAGAATTGCTTTTTAATTACCCGACAGATTTTTTTAAAAGAGTTATATTAACTGATGAAGCAGTAAAATTGGCCGATAAATACATAGATGAAAAAGTTGTAGCAATAACATATATTGAAGATTGCAGACATATTGCAATGGCGACAATTTTTAAAGTTGACGTCCTAGCAGGTTGGAACTTTAAACATATCGTAAATCTTGATAGAATTAAAGGCTACAATTCCGTAAATTTAAAACTTGGTTACACAATGATTGAAATAAGAAGTCCAAAAGATTTAATAAATTATAGAGATGAATAAAAAGGAAAAAACATTTGACGCAGTTAAAATGATGCGTGAAATCAGAGACAAGATAAGCCAGGAGACACAAAATATGACCTTTGAACAGCTAAAGGAATATATTAAGTTTAAGTTGAGAGAAAACAAAGCCAAACTTATCGGACAAAAATAGAACCTGAACCGATAAAAGTCGTTTGGTAATTGAGTTGAGATTTTATAAACAAATCATTTTGCTCAAATTATTTTATTGAAATATCCCTAAAGCGTTCACATAAAAATTAATTAAAACATAATCTACTCACTTTATAATTATTAAAAAATGTCAAAAAAACGAATTGCAATCAACGGATTCGGCAGAATAGGAAGACTAACTTTCAGAAATCTGATTGAAAACCAAAATGCTGAAATTGTAGCTATCAATGACTTAACCGATAATGCTACCCTGGCGCATTTACTTAAGTATGACAGCGCTCATGGACGATTTAATGGTACGGTCGAGCATACTAATGAAGCATTGATCGTCAATGGAAAATCTATACTGGCCACCTCCATACGAAACCCTGCTGAGCTGCCCTGGAAAGAAAACCAGGTAGACGTTGTATTGGAATGCACAGGTATATTTACAGATCGTGCAAAAGCAGGTATGCACCTGGAGGCCGGCGCGAAAAAAGTATTAATTTCGGCTCCGGCAAAAGGAGCAGGTATAAAAACCATTGTACTAGGTGTAAATGATCACGAATTGAAAGGAGATGAGGACATCGTATCCAATGCTTCCTGTACTACCAATTGTTTAGCGCCCGTTGTAAAGGTCATTGCGGATCATTGGGGTTTTCAGATGGGGTCTCTAACAACAACCCATGCTTATACTTCTGACCAAAATCTTCAGGATTCTCCGCACAAAGATTTAAGAAGAGCCCGTGCTGCCACTTTCAATATAGTTCCTACCAGCACCGGTGCGGCAAGCGCAGTAGGACAAGTCATTCCCTCCGTATCGGGCAAAATGTTCGCCATAGCTATCCGTGTACCTGTGATTACAGGCTCTATGATAGAACTGAATTGCATCGTGGACAAGAAAGTGACCAAGGAAGAAATTAATGCACAATTCCGCAAAGCAGGCCTCGGCCCGTTGAAAGGTATTCTTGAGTATACAGAAGATGAAATCGTATCCTCTGACATTGTTGGCAATACACATAGCGCCATTTTTGATGCGCAATTGACCGATGTCATGGAAAATATGATAAAGGTGGTGGCATGGTACGATAATGAAGCGGGGTATTCTGCCAGATTGGCTGATCTTACAATGAAGCTGTAAGACATAATACTTTACCCTTCTGAATAGGAATGGGATATTTCTTTAAAGATTGGCTAATCGCTTATTAATTTTTTGAAACTATGAATCTGAATTTCAAAGGAAAAAGAGCTTTGATACGAGTAGATTTTAACGTTCCACTCGCACCAGACGGGGTCATATTGGATGATACCCGGATTGTAAAATCACTTCCCACCATACAGTATATATTGGATCAGGGTGGTTCGGTGATACTGATGTCCCATTTAGGGAGGCCTTTAAGCAAACTCAATGAGGATGGTAGCATTCAGGTAAACAAATTTACATTGAAGCATCTAGTTGAGCCTCTCAAATCTTTATTAGGAAGAGAAGTTTTCTTTGCTCCGGATTGTGCAGGAGATGAAGCTGCAAGACTAGCTTTTGATTTGCGACCCGGTGAAGTGTTGTTATTAGAAAACACACGCTTTTATGCCGGAGAAACCAAAGGCGATCGTCAACTGGCAGAAAAGCTGGCTGGCCTGGGGCATATTTTTGTCAATGACGCTTTTGGTGCCGCGCACCGGGCTCATTCATCTACTGCTATTGTTGCAGATTTTTTCACCAGAGAAAATAAAACGCTGGGATTCCTGATGAAGGATGAAATCGAAAACGCCAATAAAGTGATGTATAGCCCGGCGAGGCCTTTGACGGCCATCCTTGGTGGAGCTAAAGTATCCGATAAAATTCAACTCATATCTCGCTTGATTGAAAAAGCCAACACCCTCATCATCGGTGGAGGAATGGCTTATACTTTTATGAAAGCAATGGGAGGAGAGACGGGCAATTCTTTATTGGAAGAAAATTTTATTGAATTAGCCAAAGAATTGCTCGATCAAGCCAGAAAGGAAAATGTTGAAATCCTGCTTCCTGAGGATTCACGATGTGCCCCGGAATTCTCCAATGATGCTGAGATGAAGATATTCAACAGCGATGCCATTCCTGCTGGTTGGATGGGACTGGATATTGGTCCAAAAGCAGAAAAGGCATTCCAGGAAGCTATATTGAAATCAGGAACCATTCTTTGGAACGGTCCACTGGGCGTATTCGAATTTGATAATTTTTCAAAAGGAACATTTACCATTGCAACTTGTGTTGCTGAAGCAACCAAAAAAGGTGCTTATAGCCTCATTGGGGGAGGAGACAGCGTGGCTGCCATCAATAAAGCGGGACTGGCGGATGAGGTCAGTTTTATTTCTACCGGTGGTGGCGCTATGCTGGAATATTTAGAAGGAAAAACATTGCCGGGGATTGCAGCCATTGAAAGTTAAGCTTTCATAGTGACAACAGATTTGAAGTAATTCAATACCTTTTTCATACCCTCTTTCCTGTCAACGACAGGTTGCCAACTTAATAGATTTTTTGCCAAACTTATGTCAGGTCTTCGTTGTTGAGGATCATCTTCAGGCAATTCTTTGTAAATGATTTTTGCATTGGGATTACCGACCAAATCAATGACTTCTTCAGCAAATTCTTTAATAGTGATTTCGGCCGGATTACCCAGGTTAACCGGCAAGGAATAGTCACTGAGTAAAAGCTTGTAAATTCCTTCCACCAGATCAGAAATATAGCAAAAGGAACGTGTCTGCGAACCGTCACCAAATATTGTCAAGCCCTCGCCGCGAATAGACTGAGTGAAAAAGGCAGGAATAACACGACCATCATCAATTCTCATTCGAGGTCCATAAGTATTGAATATCCGAACAATCCGCACATCTAAACCATGGAACCGATGGTAGGCCATAGTAATGGCTTCCTGAAACCTTTTCGCTTCATCATACACCCCACGTGGCCCTATGGGGTTAACATTACCCCAATACGATTCCTTTTGCGGATGTTCCAAGGGGTCCCCATAAACCTCCGAAGTCGATGCGATTAAAATTCTGGATTTTTTCTCTTTAGCCAGGCCCAGTAAGTTGTGTGTCCCTAGTGAACCCACTTTCAGCGTTTGAATGGGCATCTTCAAATAGTCAATAGGGCTGGCAGGAGATGCAAAGTGGAGAATATAATCGAGATTGCCAGGCACATGTACAAACCTCGACACATCATGGTGATAGTATTCAAATTCCTTTTTTGGAAAAAGATGAGCAATGTTATTCAAGTTGCCCGTAAGCAGGTTGTCCATACCGATCACATGGTAACCCTCTTCCAGAAAACGATCACACAAATGCGAGCCAATAAATCCCGCAGCTCCAGTGATTAATACTTTTTTCATGTGTACTATTCGTTTCAACAATAGTACAAATAAAAGATTAATCCAGTAAATTATTTAGTTTTGATAATCCGTTCAGATTTTATTTGCTCAACTCCGATGATATAATAACACCTTTTGCCACTAAATCCATGATGCACCCGGTTTCATTAATATTTTACAATCTGGGCATTTTAATATATGTTTCCCTTATCAGATTAATCAGTCCTTTCCACACAAAAGCGAATAAATGGATTGCAGGGAGAAAAAATACCTATAATGAAATAAAAGAATGGAAAAACAATGTTAACCCCTCATTTACCATTCTGATTCACTGTGCATCTTTAGGAGAATATGAACAATCCATCCCCCTTTTACCTCATCTCAAAGCGCAAAATCCGACCGCACATCTGGTAATCACTTTTTTCTCACCTTCCGGATATGACCATATAAAAGCAAACCCTTGCATCAGTCAGGTATTTTACATTCCTGCAGACTTTCGCAAAGATGTAAAAAGGTTTATAAAGAGTCTCGATCCCTCAATGGTCATTCTCATTCATAAAGAATTGTGGTACCATTTTATTAATGAACTAAATATTAATAAAATACCCATTTTCATTGTGAATGGGGTTTTCAACAAAAGTGACATTACTTATTACCCCTGGAATACCCATTCATTGAAACGCATTCGATGGTTTTTTTTAGTAGATCCCAACTCAAAATACCAACTCAATAAAAAGGGATTCAACAATACGAGCATCAATGGTGATCTGAGAATTGAGCGGATGAAATTACTGTCAAAAGAAGCCTGGCACCATCCTCTATTAGAACTCAAACATAAGGGTGATCGCTGCTTTATTTATGGAAGTGTATATTCCCATGACATTGGTGTAATCCAACCCTTTATACAAGATCATCCCAATGATATCCATTTGATTTTTCCTCATGAATTAGAGTATAGAAATATTGCTGGAATCCAGAAGAAACTTAACTTACCCTGTGAAAAATATTCAGAACATACAGACATGCAAACCAACATTTATATCATTGACATCATGGGGATTTTGAAATATGCGTATCGCATTGCGGATGTTGTCTACATCGGAGGTGGCTTTAACCATGGTATTCATAGTGTTGTCGAAGCACTTGTATATTCAAAGCCGGTTATTTTTGGCCCAAAATATTATAAAGATCCATTAGCCAAAGAATTGTTAAAGTATAGATATGGTTGCAGTATAGAGGACAGTCATTCATTTTCAAACCATATGAATAATATGTATGCTGAAAAAGATAAACTCAGAACAAAAATTGAGAAATTTGTTGATTCCAAAAGTGCTTCATCTGAAGAGATTGTACAAAAAATACAGGATTTGAATGCATCACCCTTTCAATAAAAATTTTAATATTTTGATTATCGGGGATATTATGGTAGATCATTATATCCATGGGTTTATTGCAGGCGAATCACAGGAAGCCTCTGCTAAAATAGTAAAATGGCAGGATGAATATTATAAACCGGGAGGGGCAGCCAATGTAGCATTAAATGTACAAGCGCTCGGTTCCGTACCCATCCTGGCGGGTTGTACGGGACTTGATACTGAAGGAAAATGGCTTATCAATGAATTTAAAAAATCCGGTTTGTGTACTGATCTCATCCTTGCTGATTCAACACGAAGAACTACGAAAAAAACCAGAGTATTACAAGGACACAAACATCTGATCCGTTTAGACAGGGAGGATGTTCACGGTATTGAACAAACACAGGCAGTAACTTTGCTAAAAAAAATCACAAACATTTTAGAAGAATTGCCCATTGACACTATTGTCCTGCAAGACTATAATAAAGGCGTATTCACTCCATTCTTTATTGAGCATATCATTCGGATCAGCACTAAATATCAGGTACCCTTCATAGTTGATCCAAAATTCAAAAATTTTTATGATTTCCGTAAGGCAAAGATTTTCAAACCCAATAAGAAAGAAATAGATTATGCTTTAGGAAAAATTCTGGATCAAAGCGAATTACTTCATTCATCCATTTTGGATGAAATGCGGGAACGTCTGCAATGCCAATGTTTAATGGTGACGCTTTCAGATGAAGGCATGATTGTGAACACCAACTCTTATTCTAGGTTGCAGCCAGCATATCCGAGATTGTATGTAGATGGTTGCGGTGCAGGAGATACAGTATTGGCCACCCTGGCTTGTTTATTGCCATCCGGGATGGATTACTGGGATATTTCATTTTGGGCTAATCTTTCTGGAGGCCAGGTTTGTGAGCATTCAGGTGTAGCCGTTGTAAATCAAAATAAACTTTTAGAAGAGCATACTCAAATATCAAAAGTTGCTAAGTAGTTTTTCTGACTCACTACGATCGAAAAAAGTTAAAGATACTGAGTTGATGCAATACCTTAATCCTGTGGGTTTAGGGCCATCGGGAAAGACATGACCCAGATGCCCGCCGCATCGCATACACATGACTTCTGTTCTGGGATATCCAATATCATGATCGATGTCTCTTAAAATAAATTGATCTTCCACAGGCTCCCAAAAACTTGGCCAACCGGTTCCCGAGTTATATTTGGTTTTACTGTCGAAAAGAAGGAGTTGGCAAGCTCTGCACGCATAAATACCATCTTTCTTGTTGGAGAGCAGATCGCCTGAGAATGCCCTTTCTGTACCCTTTTTTCTTATCACATCATACTCCTGAGAAGATAGCTTCTCTTTCCATTCATTTTCACTCAGGGTTATTTTAGGGATTGTTTTTCCGCTGGAAGAGATAATGAAATCTGATTTCTCTGGCGTTTTAACATCTCTGGCTTTCGGATTTGATTTTCCCCCTTGTCCATGGCAAGAAGTCATTCCCAACATTGAAATCAATAAGATGGCAAATAAATAATTCATCAATGTGTACAGTTTTATTTAAAAAAAAACTTCAAGTCGCTTTAAGTGGATCAACTATGATTTATCTCAAATGTTTAACCCTTTTGAAATAGGAAAGTTTAAATCAGTTTAATCCAATTTTACCTGAAAGTCACTTCCAGGAATATGGTTGATGACTTGCCAGCATAATTCAAAGATTTACCCACAATAGTGTAAAAGCCTTCTTTAACCTGACCGTTGCAAAAGTCCGATGCGTTGATCTTGAGGTCGGTGGTGATTGCCCGTTCAGGTGCACATCGGGATGTTGCAGGATCAAAATGAGCAGACCCATGGATAGTGCCGTCTATAGGTTCTCCCCCACCTGCATTGCTGCACACTATAGAAAAAGTACCTTCAATAGACAAATCTTTGATTCCAGATTCATTGTCCTTCGCTCTGATTCTGATGTTGACATTTTCGAAAAGACCCACCTCTATGGCTGTTTTTTCATCTACATAACTTTTGACAACTTCTCCGGTGGCACTCGTTTCAACATCAATAACCAACTCAGGGGGAGATTTATCTTGTTTTTTAATCTTGACCATACTGGAACTGCATTCTTCACATTTCATTGCTGAACAAACCATAGCTATGGTCAAGCAAAACATAAATATTCGTATCATAAATATTGGTAATAGTGTAGGGAGCGAAATTAATTAAATCCAGAATAAATTTATTGATTTATTCTTCACCTCTAAGTCTTTTATCTTGCTTTTGAGCCAGTGTTACTATTTTCTTCATTGCCCGCACTATTGACAACAATAAAACATAACCAAAAGTAAAAATAAAAAGAATCCATCGGTAAGTTCCAGCCTCATCCATCGTCAAACCTGAAATCAACCAGGCAGTGGTTCCCCCTAGCAGGCCTAGACCGGCGTAGGAAAGAATCGAATGCAGCCAATACTTGTTTCCATCACGCGCCGCTATACTGAGTATACTATTGATCAAAGAATAAAATAGAAGGAATGAAGAAAAAATCACCCAGGGAGCGCCTTTTTTTATTAAAAACAAGTCGGTAAATGAGGCGATATAAGAAAAGATATTGAAAATCAACATTAAAACAAAGATGACTCCAGCCTGCAACATTGGAGAAATACTCNNAATACTCATTGCAAAAATAGATTTGTCTTCATCAAACATAATCTGTATAATAGAAAACCAATCAAGAAAGTTTAATTACGCCGGTAAAACCTCAGCATGAAGATCATATTCATCCGCATCTATAATTGACACTCTGGCAAAATCACCGACTCTTACATAGAATCGATCAGCAGGAATCAATACTTCATTATCCACTTCCGGAGAATCAAATTCTGTCCTTCCTATAAAAAAATCACCTTCCTTTCTGTCTATTAATACCTTCATCTCCTTTCCAACCATGGCCAGATTGGTTGCCAATGAAATTTCCTGCTGTACTTCCATCAGACGGTTGGCACGTTCTGCTTTCACATCAGTATCGACATCATCTTTCATTGAAAATGCGCTGGTTCCTTCTTCATGTGAATATTGAAATACGCCTACCCTCTCCAACCTGGATTCACGAATGAAATCGAGTAACACTTCAAAATCTTCCTCTGTCTCTCCTGGAAAGCCAACGAGGAATGTCGACCGGATCGTGATACCCGGTACACGGTTGCGTATCGTTTTAATCAAATCCCTCTGTTCGTCTCGGGTAATCTGCCGCTTCATGGCGCTGAGCATAGTATCTGATGCATGCTGCAACGGAATATCAAGATATTTGCAAACCTTATCCTGAGCTTGTATTACATCTAAAACATCTACTGGAAATTTAGATGGGTAAGCATAATGTAGCCGGATCCATTCGATTCCTGCTACTTCACATAGTGCATTTAATAAATCCCCAAGTGCACGTCTTTTATATATATCCAACCCGTAGTAAGTGAGTTCCTGTGCTATCAATATGATTTCTTTGGTACCCATTGAAGCCAGGTGTTTTGCTTCCTTTACCAGACTCTCTATGGGTTTGGATATGTGATTACCCCGCATCAGTGGTATCGCACAAAATGAACAAGTCCTGTTGCAACCTTCAGAAATTTTTAGATAAGCATAGTGCGATGGAGTTGTAATCCAACGCTCTCCTATCAATTCGTGTTTGTAGTCTGCATTCAGCTTTGCCATCAACCCCGGCAATTCCATGGTGCCAAAATAGGCATCTACTTCAGGGATTTCCCTTTCCAAATCGCTTTTATAACGATGGGAAAGACAACCGGTCACGTACAGTTTGTCGATCATCCCCAAAGATTTGAGATGCGCATAATTCAGAATGGTTTGAATGGATTCTTCTTTGGCCAGATCTATAAATCCACAGGTATTCACGATGACAATTCCCGCTTCTTCATTGCTGTCATGCATTACTTCATAATCATTGGCTTTCAATTGAGTGATGATATTCTCAGAATCCACCAAATTCTTGGAGCAACCCAAAGTAACCACATTGACTTTATTGGGTTTGGCCGTTTTTGTCTTCATTTATAACCTTTCGAAACTTTACAATAAACCGAAAAAAGTAAAGAAAATGGAAAGAATAATCCATTCACACTTCCAGGGTGCAAAACTACGATATGTAAACAAACAATGTAGTAAAAAATTCAACGTTAATGGAATGAAACTGTAGGTATGCGATTCATTATCATTTTTATTTCACTTTTCTTCTCCATAAATGCATCAGCACAATGGGGCATCCAAATTCGATCCAATCATAACAATTTCAATGAATTAACCAGAATTTCCGGGTTAGAAAATCAGACCATTCTCCCCCACTCCATGGAATTGGGAGTGGATTACTGGTTTCGCTTGAAAAACTACCGTTGGGAATTTTATCCTGAGTTTTCAGTAGAGCGCGTTTTACAATCGCAGGCTTTGGATTTGGAAAACAATATTTCGTTTTCTGCCTATAGGTTTTCGTTGAGAAATCAAATCTATTTTCTGAACTGGAGTGAAGATTGCGACTGCCCCACTTTCTCCAAACAAGGCAACCTGCTTAGTGATGGGCTTCATGTGATATTTGGCCCAGGAGTTGGGTTACACAATTATAAGACTGAAGTGGAAGGTAGTGAAGAGGGAATTTATTTTTTTTGGTTTGGAGGGATTGGACTGGATTTGGGCATAACCGATGCTGTAACGATAACCCCTCAGATTGTATATAGGGGACATTTGAATCACGAATGGTCTGCTTTAGCTGAAAACAATGCATTTAAATACTCCTCCTGGTCACCTTCTATACGATTGGGATTCAGACTGGATTACACCCGGCGAAGGAGGTAGAAAGGAGATATATTAACCAACAAGGTTTTTTGAACTCCATCCAGCAAACTGTATGTATGATACGGATAAACCATTGAAATATATAATATTCGGCAACAAGGGAGTATCTTGCACCCGAATTCTAAAATATTGAAAAGATGACAACCCGAACTCTGACATCTGAAGATTTGATACAATTGGAAGACCGTTATGGCGCCCACAATTACCATCCCATCCCCGTGGTGCTTTCTTCCGGTAATGGGGTTTATGTATATGATGTGGAGGGCAAAAAATATTTTGATTTTCTGTCGTCATATTCGGCAGTGAACCAGGGTCATTGCCACCCAAGAATCATCAACGCATTAATAAAGCAAGCTGAAAAGCTCACCTTGACTTCCAGGGCGTTTTATAACGATCAATTAGGATTGTATGAAGAGTATATAACACGGTACTTCGGATATGATAAAGTTTTGCCGGTCAATACAGGAGTCGAGGCGGTGGAAGCAGCCATTAAGCTTTGCAGGAAATGGGGCTACAAGAAAAAAGGAATCGAAGAACCCAATGCTAAAGTGGTTTTCTGCGCTGGTAATTTTCATGGCCGCACTCTGGCTGTCATTTCCGCATCCACAGACCCTACGGCCAGAAAAGAATTTGGACCCTACATGCCGGGATACATCGTCATACCCTACAACGACCTGAATGCCCTTGAACTAACACTTAAGGATCCGGAAATTGCCGGATTTATTGTTGAACCTATACAGGGAGAAGCAGGCGTATATGTGCCCGATGAGGGTTATCTGTATCAGGTTCGGGAGCTATGTAAAAAATATAATGTCCTGTTTATAGCTGACGAAGTACAAACCGGAATTGCACGCACAGGCAAACTTCTCGCTTCCTGTGGAAATTGTGATTGTTCAAGAAAATGTGAAAACAGATATGAAGCCCGGCCGGATATATTGATTTTGGGCAAAGCACTTTCTGGTGGAGTATTTCCGGTTTCTGCCGTTCTTGCCAATGATGACATCATGCTTTGTATTCAACCCGGTGAACATGGGTCTACCTTTGGAGGAAATCCACTCGGGTGTGCAGTAGCTATGGAAGCATTGCAAGTGGTAGAGGATGAAAATCTTGCTGAAAATGCGATGAAATTAGGTAAGTTGTTTCGCCAAAGAATGCAGTCACTGGTTGAAAGAAGCAATCTTGTAAAATCAGTCCGCGGAAAAGGTCTGTTAAACGCCATTGTCATCAATGATAGTGAAAAAAGCAAAACTGCGTGGAACATTTGTATTGCATTAAAGAACAATGGGCTTCTTGCAAAACCTACTCATGGTAATATCATCCGGTTTGCTCCTCCGCTGACCATGACAGAAGACGAATTGCATAAATGTTGTGACATCATAGAAAATACCATATTACAATACCAGCCTTGAAATATGGGCTTAGGTCTTTATGTATTCAACAAAGTCAATTACTTTTCTTTCAGGGTCAAGACATAGAAATTGATGATGCATTCGTTGCCGGTATGCAGACCTTCCCTTATACCTTCACATTAATGATAGTTTTTGTTAAAAATGGGGGAAAAAGTCCAGCTTTTTGTAGGGATCATTCTTTGGTGTTTACTAAGATGAGCCCTTTTTCAGGTTTCCACTTTATCATTTAAAATATATTATGCTTTTTTATCATTTATTGTCTAAATTTACATTGGCATAAAAATGAGTTTTAGCAGTAATGCGTTTGTAAATCATTATATGTCTTTTAAAATCCTTTAAAAAAGATTTTATACCTAAAGTCATTCGAAAGAATGCAGAATCAAAAAATGAAAAGTATGAAAGTGATCACTTCCCTATTGATTTTTTTCACCTGTATATCGATTATTTCGGCGCAAGAAACCGGGTTATTCACTGATCGGGAGGCCACATTTAAAAGAGGTAAAGATTTGTTTTCCCGGCATCTGTTTGGGCCTGCATCAGTTGAACTCCAACAATATTTGAAGCAGCAAAGTCAATTGATCCATCCTGCTCCAGCTAACCTGATGCTTGAAGCAAATCAAATGGTGAAATTAGCTGCATTGTATTTAAATTTACCGCAAGGTGAAAAAGATTTGGTGGATTTTGTTTACCGGTATTCTCCCGACCCGGTAATCAATGAGCCTTGCCTGGCATTAGGCAGCTATTATTATAATCAAAAATTATACAGCAAGAGTATAGACTTTTATGACAAGGTTCAGATATCTGATCTGAAAGATGACGTCAGAGCGGAAAGCCATTTTAAAAAAGGTTATGGATATTTTGTCAACCGTGCTTTTAAGGAGGCTGCCGATCATTTTCAGGAAGCTTCAAATTTTCAGGGAGCTTATTATTACCCTACACACTATTACCTGGGCATGTGCCACTATTTCGATGACAATCCGAAAAAGGCAGTCACCCATTTTGAAAGAGTCAGCAAATCACCCACCTATGGGCCTTTGGTTCCCTACTATATAGTTCAGATATATTTTTCCGGTAAGGAATATGAAAAATTGATTGACTATAGTGAAAGAATGATCACTATCCCTTCAACGCGTAATATCAAAGAAATCCGCCTGTTGTTAGGTCAAACCTATTTCTTGAAAGGATTATATTCACAGGCTCTACCCCATCTGGCTTATTATGAAGCCAATACTCCACGTCTTACACAGGAAGAGTTTTATCAGCTTGCCTTTACACAATATAAACTAGGCATGTACCAGACTGCTGTCAATACATTCATGGAAATTGCTTTATTAGATTCAAAACTGGGTCAACTGGTGAATTATTATATGGCCGATTGTTATGTACATTTAGGGGATCTGCCATCCGCACGGTCGGCATTTCGAAAAGTAGCAGGGATGGAATTTGAAAAAAGCATGATGGAAGAAGCTGCTTTCAATTATGGCAAACTTTCCGCCCAGCTTAAACATGAGAGAGACGCAATCAATACACTGATAAAGATCAACAAAATTTCACCTTTTTATACCGAAGCGCGAACCATTGTCAATGATATTCTTCTCCATTCAGCCGATTACTCCAACAGCATTGAAATCATGGAATCGCTGACGGACTGGTCACCAGAACAGAAATGGAAGCTACTTATCAAAAAATTGCGTTCCAAAAGGCTATACAATTAGTCAGGGATCAAAACCACGCCGATGCACGTATCTACTTTGACAAAAGTGATCAACATATCAAAGATCAGAAACTATTTCACGAAGGATTATTCTGGCGAGGGTATATGTTGAACAAAGAAGGACAATACCGGAATTCAAATGTGTCCTTAGACCGCTACCTTGAATCTTCCAGAACCTTAGGTTTTACAAACGATGAAGCCTCTCCTATGATGGCTCATTATCTTCAGGGATATAATCATCTGAAACAGGGTGAATATTTGCGTTCCTCCCAATCCTTCAGAAATGCAATCAACAGTATCAATCAACATCGACGGCAAATCACTCAAAATATTATTCTGGATCGCATATACCCTGACGCAGCATTACGAGCCGGCGACTGCTTGTTCCGGCTAAATAAGTACGAAGATGCTTATCTCTTTTACGAAATGGTGGCGTCGAACAGAATTGGAAATTACGATTATGCAAGATATCAGAAAGCCCTCATCATGGGTCTGACTAACAAACCCTATGATAAAATCAAAATTCTGGATCAATTGATAGCAGAAAACTCAGGCTCTGATTATATGGATGATGCCCTTTTCCAATTGGGTGAAACCTATCTATCCCTCGGAAATTTAGTGCCTGCCTCAGAGGCATTTTCCAGACTCACCCAGCAATTCAGAGGAAGGAGCAGCCTTTTTATTCCTTCATTACTAAAACTGGGACTTATAGCTTTTAACCGGGGAGACAGCAGACAAGCCCTTCAATTCTATAAAGAAGTATTCTCACATAGGCCCAATGCGAAAGAAACTCAGGAAGCATTAATAGCCATTGAAGAAATTTATATCAGAGATTTAGGAGATTCCGAAGGGTATTTCTCTTTTGTACAGTCTGTACCAGGTGTTGAGTTGACATCCCTTAAAAAAGATAGTTTGAACTATCAGATTGCCCGGTCTCGCTTTGATACTGGAGACTACCAAAGAGCCATTCAATTATTTACTGATTATATCAAAAACAACCCTAATGGAGCCTACATTCTGGAGTCTTACTTTTTTAGAGGCGAATCCAGATCGATTTTGAGGCAATTCAAAGAAGCCCTTGAGGACTACAATCACTTGATTGTTCTTGGATTGAATCCTTATTACTATAACAGTTTGAGAAAAGCTGCCATTATATCATACAATTATGAACAGGATTTCAACAGATCATATCAGTACTTCAGCGCATTATCCACAGCTCCGGTACCTTCAGACCAGCTTTATGAAGCTAATCTGGGTGCTATGCGCTCTGCATTCAGAATGGGTGACCCACAGGGGGTGATTCGATTTGCTCCTAAAGTCATTGAAAGTAAGGGATCTACTGAAGCAGAAATAAATGCAGCCTGGTATTATCTGGGGAAAGCTTTTTACAATACGTCAGAATATGCCCAGGCATTGGAAGCATTTGATCGCATCAAAGAGATCAATAGCAATCAATCGGCCGAGGCGGTTTATCTGATGGCAAGAATTCATATGCGGCAAGGCAACTTAAGTCAGGCTGAAGCGATCATTCCATGGGTAACCGAGAAAAAAGCCAATTACCCACAATGGGTGGCAAGAACCATCATCTTGTATGCAGAAATTTATATGGCAAGGAATGATCTTTTTAATGCCCGGGCAGCTTTGGAGGCAGTCATTGAAAACTTTAAGGACGACGATTCCATCAGCAAAGATGCAGAGAACATCCTGCGGATTGTAGAATCGAAAGAACAGGAGCAGAACAGAATTAAAGTTCCTGAACGAGGTTTTATGGACGAAGATAGCATTCGAAATCACAGGGGATGATGCAACTCATTTCTAAATGTTTAATGGATTGATTTCTAAAAGAATTTGAAAGAAACTATGAAAAATACATTCAATTTTGTGTACAAGATCAACTCATCATTCAATAATTTTCAATCTTCGATTTTATGTTTGGCGGTGATCTTTCTGCTCCAACACTCCTATTTGAGCAGCCAGCAAATCCCTACTCCTGCTGACCCAGACACGATTCTTCGCACAGATATAGTGGATGTGGTGAAGACCTTTGAGGCAAGATTGGAGGAAGCGCGAATGGTAGCTTTGATACCCCCGGCTCCGATCATCACACCCCTGGAAAGAACCTATCGGTATAATGTGACGATCGTCCCTTTAGAACTCAGCTTTCCCGATCCGGTCATACGTCCCATTTCCATGAAAGCAGATGATCCGGTTCAATACCTCAACCATTATTTAAAAGCAGGATATGGGAATTTAAAAAATGCTTATGTTGACTTGTCCATGCGCGATGTTTTTGACAATATCAATGACTGGTATATCAACGCCCATGTTCGTACGGGTGATGATTCAGAAAATATAGCTTTCCAAAAATACCATGACCTCCGCTTGATGGCCGGTGCCGGCTTAAGTGTTTTTGAAACGTCACGATTGGAAATCAGAGCAGGATTGCAACAAAATCAAAGACATTTTTTCTATGATAGAGACGATCGGGTACAGGAATTTGAAATAGAAGACGTCAGACGGAATATCAGAGTATTTAATAATGGAGTTTCTCTTTACAATTCTTATCATCAGGATGCTGGTGTAGATTACCGAATTGACCTGGACAATCGATTTACCCGGGTAAGTGATCTGAACGAGAATGAAATTAATTCCCGTCTGTATGCTGCATTTACCAGGAAAAGTACAAAAAATACCGGTTTTACGCTAGC
>JRYF01001483.1_pt1 | contig 18682 bp, 12 predicted proteins | sample 235331 | NCBI WGS metagenome assembly JRYF01 (sample SAMN03074217, study PRJNA261475) | activated sludge metagenome | biome: Wastewater Treatment Plant; feature: Wastewater; material: Activated sludge; isolation source: activated biomass of a wastewater treatment plant treating hydrocarbon... ...
GCCGGGCCGGAAGCTGGTCGAGGTAGTGGTCGAGCACGGTGTCCAGCCAGGCTTGCCAGCCGTCGTGCTGCACGCCGACGGCGCCGGCCAGCAAGGCAATTGTGCGGCGATTCTCGAACCGCTGATGCGTCGCCAGGTAGTCCAGGAACACCGGCAGCGTCGCCAGAGCGCGTCGGCTGCGAGCGTCGACGAACAGCCCGGCGAGGCGCAGCAGCCGTACGAACAGCGGCCCTGGCAGCGTGCGTACGCCCGGCAGCCGAAGGCCTCGGCGCTGCATGCAGGCCCGCACGCGCTCGCGCAAGGCCTCCAGGGGAACGGCCCCCGACGGCCCGCCGCAAAGGTGCAACACCCGCCCGGCGGTGGCCTGGTTGCGACTGGACCAGGCGATGGCACCGGCCACCATGTCGGCGGGCACGATATCCAGCACCTGGTCACCCAGCGGCGGGAACAGGCCCAGCGTGCGACGCCCGGACAGGAACTCGCACAGGTGGTAGAAGACCTGGAAGTTCAACACCCGCCCGTCGTGCGAGTCGCCCACCACCATGCTGGGCCGATGGACCGTGACCGGAAGCCCGTCGTCAACCGCCTGCCGCACGAGTTGCTCGGCCTCGGCCTTGGACTGCTCGTAGGTGTTGTGGAAGTCGCGCGGGGTGTCGATCCACTGCTCGGGCACCAAGGGCATCCGGCCGCCAACGCCGACCGTGCTGACGAATTCGAGTTTGTCCAGCGTACCCGCACGGTGCAAGGCCCACGTGAAGGCGAGCACCTCGCGCGCGGACTGGCAGGCCGAGTGCCTGGCCTGCTCCAGCGGCAGGTTCATGCGCACCGCGCCGGCCGCATGCACGACGTGGCTGACACGCCCCAGCAGAGCGTCGTAGGCCGACGCGTCGAGACCGAAGCGATGGGCGGTGGCGTCCCCGCGCACGGCGTGCACGCGGGTGCGCACAGCCGCCTCGGCCGAGCCCCAGGCCCAGAAGTCGAACAAGGCGTCGATGCGCGCCGCCAGCGCCGCGTCGTCCGGTGCACGAACCAGCAGGCTGGCATGCACGTCGGGATCGACCAGCAGGCATCTGAGCAGCGCGCTGCCGACGACCCCGGTGGCGCCGGTGACGAGGTAATGCCTCACAGCCTGATCATCTCCGCGCCATCGGCTGTGCGGGCTGCGGCCGGCCGGCCGGTCGGCTCGACGGGCGAATCGACCCAAGCAGCCAGCGCGGCCACCGCCCGGGCGCGACGACGCGCGACTTCGTGCCGGCGCAGCTTGAGGTTGGGCGTCAATTCGCCGCTTTCGATCGTGAAGGCGTCGTCGGTCACCAGGGCCGCTGCCGGCCGCTGGAACGCCGGCAGCGGCTCCAGCGCGCGGCGCAACGCGGCGGCCAAGCCGGCCACCGGTGCGGGCGCGGCGCGGTCGACACAGACGATCGCCAGCGGCGTGGCGCGCCCGGCACCGAACACCACGGCATGTTCGACCCCTGGCACGGCGCGCAACAGCGCTTCGATCGGCGCCGGCGCGATGCGCCGGCCGGTCGACGTCTTGAACACCTCGGACTTGCGGCCCTGAAGCCAGATGTATCCCTCGTCGTCGAGGCGAGCGTGGTCGCCGGTGGCCAGCCAGCCGTCGCGAACATCCAGGACCTCGTCGGCGGATGCGCCGATGTAGCCTGCGGCGACACCCGCGCTGGCGAGCATCAGTTCGCCGTCGGCGGCGAGCCGGATGCGGTTGCCGGGCATGGCCTGGCCGACACTGCCGAGGCGGCGGCGCCCGGGCCGGTTGCAGGCCACCGGGACGATGCATTCGCTCAGGCCATAGGCCTCGAAGACCGGCAAGCCGACCCCGTCCAGCCACTCCAGCAGCCAGATGGGCATCGGCGCCGAGCCGCTGACGAGCCGGCGCAGGCCGCCGCCGAATGGCGCGCGAAGGCGGCGCAGCACCAGCGCATCGGCCATCCGGTGCGCGACCCGCAGCGTGCCGGGTGCGCGGCGGCCCTCGCGCAGGCAGGCAGCATGACGACGGCCGACGCCGATCGCCCAGCGGCCCGCCCAGCGCGCCACCGGCCCGGCGGCATCGAGCTGGCGCGTCGCCGCCTGGTGGTACTTCTCGAAGAAGCGCGGCACGCCGACGAACAGCTGCGGCCGGATCGCTGGCAGGTGCGTCATCACGCTGCGCGGGTCGGCCACGTAGTAGGTCTGCGCGCCGCGTGCGACGGCACAGGTGTTGATGATGCGCTGGAAGGGGTTGGCCAGCGGCAGCCAGCTCACCAGCCTGGCCCCCTCGCCGATGTCGTCGAAGGTCTCCAGGATGGCGTCGACGGCCAGGCTGATCTGTGCGTGGCGGTACACGAGCGCCTTGGCCTGCCCGGTCGTGCCGGAGGTGAAGACCAGCCATGCGGGGTCGTCGGCGCGCACCGCCTCGGCTGGCGCCGGGCTCGGATCCGGCGCCCGCGACACCAGCTCTTCGAAGGAGCACACTGGCACGCCGCCATCCAGTTCACCCGCCGCGGCATCGGTCAGCACGACGACGAGCACAACGCCTGGCGGGGCGAGCGCCAGCAGCCGTCGGGCCGCGGCGACGTCGTCGACCACGATGACCGCCGGGGCGGCCAGGCGCAACTGGTCGCGGATCGCGTCTGCCCCGGCGTGGCCGTCGATGCCGGCAACCACCCCGCGGGCGGCAAGCACGCCGAAGTGCAGCTGGTCCCACGCGACACCGGCGCCGGCGATCATCGCCACGCGCTGGCCGGGCATCAGGCCCCGCGCACGCAGGCCGGCGGCGGTGGCCTCCATCGCCGCCAGCCACCCGGCCCAGGTGGTCGCGCGCCAGCCCGCGTCACCGTCGAGCGCCCACTGCGACGGCGCGTCCGGTGTGCGCGCCGCACGTGCCACCAGCAGGCCGGGCAGCGTGCCTGCCCCGGCCTCAGAGCGGCGGGTCATAGGCGCCACGCGGCTGCGTGATCCGCAAGTCGCGCGCCGTCAGCCCGAGCCATCGCAGATGGCTGCTGACGTTTCGGCCCAGCAGCAGCTTGCGCCGGATCATGGTGTCCACGAGCGGCGCCATGATCTGCCAGTAACGGCGGCTGGCGCGGCCGTCGCGGATCAGTGCCGAGAACTCGGGCGCGTACGGGTTGTAGCCCAGGTTCAGCAGGTCCGAGTACATCAGCAGCCAGTTGATGGGGTAGTTGCTGACGATCGGGCTCGCGTGCGAGGCCCGGTCGACCAGGCCCAGCCGGCTGACCTCGCGCATCACCTGCGCCTGGTCGTAGGGCCAGGCATGGAAAGGCGCGACATAGCGCGGAAAGCGCGTGCCTGCCGGGTAGCGCGCAGGGTTCCAGAAGCGCGCCAGTTCGGCGTTGCTGAAGATGCCGGCGTCGCGCAGCGCGGGCGGCGTCCAGTCGGTCTCCGTCACCAGCCGGCGCGAGAACTCGTAGGTCATGCGCTCGGGCTCGGGCTGCCCCGGGGAGTAGCCGGCTGCGACGAGCGGAATGCCGCGCTCGGTCGCGACCTGCAGCGCGTCGCCCTCGAACAGCGGCGCGTACACATAGGACACCGTGTAGACCGCACCCCGCTCTTCCTGTTGCATGAGCAGGTGGCGGAACAGTTTGCGGTAGAAGGCCTCGGGGGGCCGGTAGACGAGATGGTCCACCTCCAGCCGCGCCACCGTGCGCCTGATGCTGCGCCACGCGACCTCGGGGATGTTGACGTCGGTGGTGAAGGCCAGCACCTTCAGGCCATAGTCGACCTTGAGCCGGTGCAACAGGTAGAGACTGTCCTTGCCGCCGCTGAGGCAGACCAGGACGTCGTACGGGCCGCCGCTTGCGCGAACGTCGGCCAGCGTGCGTTCCAGATCGGATTCGCGCAGCGCCCGCGCCTGTTGCTCGGCCGCCTGGGCCGCCGCCGCGGGAGGCGGTTGCCGGCACCAGTGGCACAGCCCCGAGGCGTCGATCGCCGAACCAGGGACGCGTCGCGGCAGCAGGCAGTTTCTGCATCGATTCATCGCCGCGCCTCCTCCACCGCGTGCGTTCGCATGGCCCGAGGACGGCTGGTCGGCCGGCCATGCTCCATCCAGCCGCGAGCGGCACTTCAGGGGACCGATCGGGATTCGGCACCTTACAGGTGCAGCGGAGCGGCCATGCCGGGAAATCGGCGCGTATCGGCCGCCAATCTTCAGTTGCCTACTGCCTGCGCCAAGCGCCGCGCCAACCGGCGTACCAAGCTCACCCGCATCCCCGGCCGCGACGCCAGGTTGCCAGAATCCCAAGTCTAGTCGCCGAGCCGACCTCGCGGCAGGCACGTCCAGTCTGCGCCGGCCACGCCAGACCATACCGGAGCTCCTCGAAACCCGGCGCGGTTCACGATCCGACTGGGTGCCGCACATGTCACGACCCCCGGGGGCAGGGGGATGGCACACAAGGTACCGACGCAGCATAATGCCGGCATGGCTGATATCGACCCCGCCACCGCAGCGCACGATCGGCAGCCGCCCGGCTCAGGAGTGGCCAGTGCGGCTGCCCGCCGGCGCCTTGTCCGCGGCGTCTTCGCCGCTCCGGCGCTGATGACCATCGGTACGGGGCGTGCCTTCGCCCAGGCTTCGAGTCTGCGTTGTCTGGCCGGTGGCGCGCAGCCGTCGCACCCGATCACGGGCTCGGCGGGCTACATGAGGGTGGCGCTCTGGCAGACCGGCCCCGGCGCCTCGAAAGCCTGGGTCAGGCTGGTCGACCTGCAGCTCTACGGGCCGGTGAGCCCGACCACCGGGCTCGGGCCCAGCACACCGTTCCTGAGCGTCAACCCGTCCACCGGCGCCACCGAGTCGGCCGTCAGCTCGATCCCGGGTGGCGCCAGTGCGCAGAACAAGTTCGTGGTCGTCAAGTTCTCGGTGCGTGACAACGGGGAAGTCGAGGTCACCGGTGTCGGGACCAACCCCGGTCGGGCCGCCACGGAGAGTTGCTGGGCGTCCTTCGAGCCGACGCCCTGAACCTTCGTGGGCATGTTCGTGCGTGCCCCGGGCGTCGTCATCGAAGCCCTGGCGGAAGAAGTCTGGGCCGTTTACTCGCCATTGTCGGGTGAATCGCACCTGTTGAACGACGAGTCGGTTGCCCTGGTCGAGGGCTTCGTCGAGGATCGTCCGCGATCCGCGGACAACGTGGTTTCAGCGCTCGCTGCCGAATCCGGCGTGGCCGTCGAGGACTTGCACCGGACATGCGTCGGCGCCTGGAGCCAGCTGCTGCAGGCCGGCCTGATCGTCGCCTGCCCGACAGCCTCCGCCGACGCCCGCCCGACCGCTGCGTGACCTCGCGCAGCCTGGGTTCGGCCCCGCCCGCTGCCATCCGCGAGCGCCTGCGCCGCGGCGGGCTCGCGCTGGATCTCGGGCTGGCCCGCGTCAGCCTGCGCAGCGACACCGCCGCGCTGGCGCGCGACCTTGCGCTCGCCTACCGCCACTTCGCCTGGCCGCCCGACGACGGCTGGGTCGACCTGCACGTTTCGCTGCGGCGCCCGCTTGGCCTGCGGCGCTGGGTCGCACCCCAGGTCAGCTTCGTCAGCGACGGCAAGCGACCGTTCGCACCGTTTCCCGCCGACACCGCGCTGCCGCTGTTCGAGTGGGGCACGAACTGGCTGATCGGCGGCCGCATGCACGCCAGCCTGCTGTTCCACGCCGGCGTGGTCGAGCGCGGCGGCCTGGCCTTGCTGATGCCCGCCGTCCCGGGCTCGGGCAAGAGCACCTTGACGGCGGCGCTGAGCCTGCGCGGCTGGCGCCTGCTGTCCGACGAGTTCGGCGCCCTCGACCCGGACAGCCTGCGTTTCGCACCCGTGCTCAAGCCGGTGGCGCTGAAGAACGAGTCGATCGGCGTCATCCGCCGCTTCGAGCCATCGGCGCCGCTGGGCACCGAGTTCCCGCGCACGCGCAAGGGGACGGTTGCCCATCTGGCGGCGCTGCCGGAAGCCGTGGCGCGGGTGCACGAGTCCGCCGCCGCCGGGGCGATCGTGCTGCCGCAATGGCAGCAAGGCCAGCGCGCGGCCGCCCAGCCACTGTCGCCGCAGGCCGCGTTCGCGGCGCTGGCGTTCAACGCTTTCAACTATGCGATCATGGGTGAAGCGGGATTCCGGGCGGTGGTGCAGCTGGTCCGCCGGTGTCCCGCATGGCAGCTGACCTACAGTGATCTCGACGACGCGATCGGGTGGATCGAACGCCACTGGCCGCAGGTGGCGGACCGGCACGCCGACCCACGCGGAGGCGCCTGATGCCTGCGCCCCGGCCGACGTCGCAGACTGAGCCGCCGCTGCCCGCCGTCATGCCGGCTCCCCGGCCCGACGGCTGGCGTGGCGAGCCTCGCCTCGGCTGGCTGGCCGCCCTGCGCGACCCGGAGCTCGCACTGGCCTGGTCGCTGCCCGACTGGGATCGCGTCGTGCGCATGGGGCGCGCGCAGCGCCTGCTGGGGCGGCTGGCCGAGGCGCTGGACGGGGCCGCGCTCATCGGCCGCGTGCCACCCCAGCCGGCGCGCCACCTGGTCGCCGAGCTGCGCTATTCGCGCGCACGTGTGCAGGCCTTGACCTGGGCGCTGCAGCGCATCGGCGACGCGTTGGCCGATGCACCCTATCCGCGCGTACTGCTCAAGGGCGCCGCCTACATCGGCCAGGGCCTGCCGATCGCACCCGGGCGCCTGCCCTCGGACGTCGACATCATGGTCCCGCGCCCGCACTTGGCTGACGCGCAGGCGCGGCTGGCGGAAGCCGGATGGCATGAAGTGCCCCTGGACGACCACGACCAGCGCTACTACCGCGAGTGGAGCCACGAGGCGCCGCCGATGCGCCACGCGCAGCACGGGCTGGAGCTCGACCTGCACCACGCCATCCTGCCGCCGGTGGCACGCACGCGCGTCGACACCGACCTGCTGCTGGAACGCGTCCAGTCCAGCACCTGGCCCGGCTGGCAGGTGCTGGCGCCGGCCGACCAGGTGCTGCACAGCGCCGCCCACCTGTTTCTCGACGCCGAACTCGGCGGCCGACTGCGCGACCTGGTCGACCTCGATGGCCTGCTGCGCCACTTCGGCCGCGCGCCGGGCTTCGGGGATGAGCTGGCGGCGCGCGCGCGGCAGCTCGGCCTGGGCGTGCCGCTGGCGCTGGCCTGCCACCACGTGACACGCTGGCTCGGCACGCCGGTGCCGGCGGCGACGCTGGCGACGGTCGCCGCCATGGGGCCGGGCCCCTTGCAGCGCGCCTGGCTGTTGCCGGCGATGCGCGCGGTGCTGTGGCCTCCGGAGCCGGACGCCTCGCGGGCCGTGCGCCCGCAGGCGGCGGCGTGGGTGCTGCTCGCGCGTTACCACGCCACACGCATGCCGTGGCGCCTGCTGCTGCCCCACCTCTGGCACAAGTGGCGCGCCGGGCGCGCGCCGACGGACGGCGCGCAAGCCTGACCTGCCGCACCTGCGCCCCAGCGCGGTGCAGGCGCGCGCAGGGCTTGCGTGAAATCGTGCACCGCAGCGTGGCGCACCCCCCGGGTCTGGGGATGCCAAGCTGTGTCGACCCTTCTTACAGTACACGCCATCAACCCGTTGGCAGACGAGGCGCATGCAGTCACCGATGCACTGTCCTCGTGCCCCGGCGGCAGCCGAGAGACAAGCGGCGCCGGGCCTTCACCGACCATGATCCGCATCTTCAACCACTACCTCCACCGCCAGACGCTGCTGAGGATCCTGGCCGACCTCGGCTTCATCCTGCTGGCGATGATCGTGGTGTTCGCCACCCAGACCGGCGGGCTGGAGCAGCTGCTGCCGGTGGCCGGGCCGCAGGTGGTGTCGCTGGCGGCTGGCATGTTCGTCATCAACAGCGCGTCCGGGCTGTACCAGACGGCCCCCAACTTCACGCCGACGCAGGCGATCGCGCGCGCCGCGCTGGCGCTGCTGCTGGCGCTGCCGCTGACCTGGCTGATCTTCGGCCTGCTGCCAGCGGACATGGAAAGCCGCGAGGCCGTGCGCCTGGCGGCGCTGGTCGGCGTCAGCGTCGTCGTGCTGCGCCGCGTCTACGCGACCGCCTGGTCGAGCAGCCACGGCGCGCGCTCGCGCATCCTCGTGCTCGGCACCGGGCCGGCGGCCCAGCAGGTGACCAACACGCTGCGCGCGGTGGACCCGCACGCGCAGGTCGTCGGTTACTACCCGAGCCCGAGCGAGGCCGGCGCCGAGCCGGCGGTCGACACCCACATGCTGCTGCCTGGCGCGCGGCCGCTGACCGAGACCGCGCGCCAGCTCGAGGTCGACGAGATCGTCGTCGCGCTCACCGAACGCCGCGCCGGCGCGATGCCGCTGCGCCATCTGCTGGATTGCAAGCTGCTCGGCATCCGGGTGTGCGATGTCAACACGCACTTCGAGAAGACGCTCGGCCAGATCCGTCTCGGCCACGCGCTGGCAGGCTGGATGGTGTTCGGCGACGGCTTCAACCAGGGCTTCTGGCGCACCGCGATCAAGCGTCTGTTCGACATCGTGCTGTCGCTCGGGCTGATCGTCGGCACGCTGCCGCTGATGCTGCTGGCCGCACTGGCGATCAAGCTCGACAGCCGTGGCCCGGTGCTGTACCGCCAGGAGCGCCTCGGCCAGCATGGCCGCCCGTTCATGGTCGCCAAGTTCCGCAGCATGCGCCAGGATGCCGAGAAGGACGGCAAGCCGCGCTGGGCGAGCGTGCACGACGACCGCGTCACGCGCGTCGGCGCGTTCATCCGCAAGACCCGCATCGACGAGCTGCCGCAGCTGTTCAGCGTGCTCAAGGGCGAGATGAGCCTGGTCGGCCCGCGGCCGGAGCGCGGCTACTTCGTCGAGCAGCTGACCGAGCAGATCCCCTACTTCGCCGTGCGGCAGTCGGTCAAGCCCGGCGTCACCGGCTGGGCCCAGGTGCGCTACCAGTACGGCAGCACGGTCGAGGACGCCGCCGAGAAGCTGCAGTACGACCTGTACTACGTCAAGAACCACTCGCTGTTCCTCGACATCATGATCCTGTTCGAGACGGTGGCGGTGGTGCTGACGGGCAAGGGCGCGCGCTAGGCGGTACGCGGTCTTCGGCGCCGCGCTGCCGGCGCCACATGGCCGCGTTCGCCGCGCCCACGTTTTGCGTGCAATGCTGGCATCGGCCACGCGCCTGCACGCTCCGGAACGTAGCCGCCGGCCCCGGCCTGTGGTCTGATCGCCCTCCATGGGATCGCTGGACAGCAGCGCGTTCGAGCTGGCGCTGATCGGCTTCGTCGCCGCCGCACTCGCCTACGGCGGGCTCGCGGTGCGCCAGGTGCTCGGCGGCTACCTGCGGGCCGAGGCCGGGCCGACGGCACACTGGTTTCTCGCCGCCGTCGCCGCCAGCGCACTGTGGGGGGTCGCGGGCGCTGCCGCCGGGACCGACCTCGACGCCTTCACGCTGCTGCCGCCGGTACCACCGTGGGTCGTCGCCAGCGCCGACCTGCTGCGCTACGGCGCCTGGTTCGGCTTCCTGCTGGTGCTGCTGCGGCCGCCCACCGCCGACGCCGCCACCGCGGGCCCGTCCGGGCAGGCGTCGCCGCAACGCGGCGAGATCGGCCTGCTGGCTCCGCTGGCGCTCGCCATCGTCGGATTCGGTGCGCTGGCGCTCGTGGTGCCGACCTTCGTCCCCGGCGAGGGCGCCGAGCGGCTGACGCTGTTCGCGTCGATGGCGCAGCCGGTGTTCGGGCTGCTGCTGGTCGAGCAGCTGTTCCGCAACACGGCGCGCGACAGCCGCTGGGGTGCCAAGCCGTTGTGCCTGGCGCTGGCGCTGCTGTTCGCCTTCGACCTCTACATCTACTCGCAGGCGGTGCTGTTCGGCGCCTTCGACGCCGACGCGTTCAGCATCCGCGCCGGCATCCACACGCTGGCGGTGCCGCTGCTGTTCATCGCCGCCCGCCGCCAGGCCGACTGGCGGCTGCGGCTGCAGGTGTCGCACAACGCGGCCTTCTACTCCGCCACCCTGCTGCTGGCCGGGGCCTACCTGCTGTTCGTCTCCGGCGTCGGCTACTACGTGCGCTTCTTCGGCGGCAGCTGGGGGCGCGCGCTGCAGCTCGCGGTGCTGTTCAGCGCCGTCGTCTTCCTGGCCGGCCTGGTGCTGTCGGGGTCACTGCGCGCACGGCTGCGCGTGTTCGTCGCCAAGAACTTCTTCGCCTACCGCTACGACTATCGCGAGCAGTGGCTGCGCTTCACCACCATGCTGTCGGCACCGGCGTCGCCGCACGAGATGGGCGTGCTGGTGATCCGCGGCCTGGCCGACATGGTCGAGAGCCCCGGCGGCAGCCTGTGGATGCTGGGCGAGTCGGCCACCGGCGAGCCGGCCTTCGTCGAGGCGGCGCGCACGCTGCGCCTGCCGGCCGTAGCGGCCGAGCCGGCCGACGGTGGCTTCGCACGCTTCCTGGCTGCGCAGGGCTGGATCGTCGACCTGGCGGAGGCGCGCCGCCACCCGGAGCGCTATGAAGGCCTGCAACTGCCCGCCTGGCTGGCCGGCGCAGCCGACGGCGAGCCCGGCGCGGCGGGCCATGCGGCGTGGGCCGTCGTGCCGCTGATCGTCGGCGAGCGGCTGACGGGCTTCGTGCTGCTCGCGCCCCCGCACGCCGCCACCGAGCTCGACTGGGAGGTGCGCGACCTGCTGAAGACCGCCAGCCGCCAGGCGGCCGCCTTCCTGGCCCAGCTGCACGCCGCCGAGGCGCTGCTGGAGGCGCGCAAGTTCGACGCCTTCAACCGCATGTCGGCCTTCGTCGTGCACGATCTGAAGAACATCGTGACGCAGTTGTCGCTGATGATGAAGAACGCGAAACGGCTGCACGACAATCCGGAGTTCCGCCAGGACATGCTGATGACGGTGGACAACGCGCTCGACAAGATGCGCCAGCTGATGCTGCAGCTGCGCGAGGGCGCGCGCCCGCCGGGCGCGGCGCTGGGGGTCGAGCTGCTGCCGATCGTCCAGCGCATCGTCGCCGACGCCGCGCAGCGCGGGCGCACGGTCGAGCTGGCGGCCGCTGAGCGCATCGCGACCCGCGGCCACGAGGAGCGCATCGAGCGCGTGCTCGGGCACCTGGTGCACAACGCGCTGGACGCGACGCCGCCGGCCGGACGCGTCTGGGTCGAGCTCGCGCGCGTGGCCGGGCAGGCGCGGGTGGTGATCGGCGACACCGGCGCCGGCATGTCGCGCGAGTTCATCGAGACCCGGCTGTTCAAGCCCTTCGCCAGCACCAAGACCACCGGGATGGGCATCGGAAGCTACGAGAGCATGCAGTACGTGCGCGAGCTGGGCGGGCAGATCCTGGTCGACAGCACACCCGGCCGCGGCACCGTCATCACGGTCGTGCTGCCCCTGTTCGAGACGCAGCAGGGCTCGAACCTGCGCATGGTCGCCAGCGCCTGAGGCGGCACCGGATCCGATGAGCACCGACAAGATGCCCCCGCTGCTGATCGTCGAGGACGATCTGGCGCTTCAGAAGCAGATCAAGTGGTCGCTCGACCGCTTCGAGTCGGTGACCGCGAACGATCGTGCGAGCGCGCTGCTGGCCTTCCGTCGTCATCAGCCGGCGGTGGTGACGATGGACCTCGGCCTGCCGCCGGACCCGGACGCGACCTCCGAGGGCTTCCGCCTGCTCGAGCAGATGCTCGAGATCGACCCCCACGTCAAGGTCATCGTGCTGACCGGCCAGAACGACCAGGCCAACGCGCTGCGGGCGGTGGCGCTGGGCGCCTACGACTTCTTTGCCAAACCCTTCGAGCCCGAGCTGCTGCAGCTGACCATCGATCGGGCCTGGCGGCTGTGGGAGCTGCAGGCCGAGAACCGACGCCTGCAGTCGATGGCCCATCCGGACGCGCTGGCCGGCCTGATGACGCGCGACGCCGAGATGCTGCGCATCTGCCGCCTGGTCGAGCGCGTCGCCGGCAGCGACGCCACCGTGATGCTGCTCGGCGAGAGCGGCACCGGCAAGGAGGTGCTGGCGCAGGGCCTGCACGAGGCCTCGCGGCGCAAGGGCAAGTTCGTCGCCATCAACTGCGCGGCGATCCCCGAGAACCTGCTCGAAACCGAGCTGTTCGGTCACGAGAAGGGCGCCTTCACCGGCGCCACCAAGACCACGGTCGGCAAGATCGAGACCGCCAACGGCGGCACGCTGATGCTCGACGAGATCGGCGACCTGCCGCTGGCGCTGCAGGCCAAGCTGCTGCGCTTCCTGCAGGAGCGCATCATCGAGCGGGTCGGCGGGCGGCAGGAAATCCCGGTCGACGTGCGCGTGGTCTGCGCGACGCACCAGAACCTGAAGGCGCAGATCACGGGCGGCCGCTTCCGCGAGGACTTGTACTACCGGCTGGCCGAGATCGTGGTCGAGATCCCGCCGCTGCGCGCGCGCACCGGCGACGCCGTGCTGCTGGCGCACGCCTTCCTGCGCCGCTTCGCGCAGGAGCAGCGGCGCGGCGCGCTGGCCTTCACCGAGGACGCGCTGCGCGCGATCGAGGCGCACGCGTGGCCGGGCAACGTGCGCGAGCTGATCAACGTCGTCAAGCGCGCCGCGATCATGGCCGACGGCGGCCGCGTGTCGGCGGCCGACCTCGGCCTGAAGGCGCCCGAGGCGGCGCCGCCCGAGGCACCGGCCGAACACACCGACCTCGACCTGCGCAGCATCCGCGAGCGTGCCGAGCGCGAGGCCATCGTCACCGCGCTCGCGCGCTCGAACGGCAACATCCTGCGTGCGGCCGAGATGCTCGGCGTCAGCCGGCCGACGCTGTACGACCTGATGCACCGGCTGGCGATCAAGTGAACCCTGGCCGGCCGGCCCGCTCGAACCCCTACGCCACCCATCGCCCGCGAAAGCCGCCCCCGTGAAGATCCTCAAGCGCACGCTCGCCCCGGCCCTGATCGCCGTCGCTGTCGCCGTCCTGACCGCCTGCGGGGCCGACGACCCGGCGGCGCTGACCGCCTCGGCCAAGGAGTACCTGGCCAAGGACGATCCGCGCGCCGCAATCATCCAGCTCAAGACCGCGCTGCAGAAGGACCCGCAGGCCGCCGAGCCGCGCTTCCTGCTCGGCAAGGCCTTGCTCGCCACCGGCGACGTCGCCGGTGCCACGATCGAACTCCGCAAGGCGCTCGAGCTGCGCCACGACGAGAACCAGGTCGTGCCCGAGCTGGCGCGCGCGCTGTTCGTCCAGGGCGACTACCAGCGGCTGACCGAGCAGTTCGGGAGCACGGTGCTGTTCGACCGCATGGCCGAGGCCGACCTCAAGACGACGCTGGCGCGCACCTACGGCGGCCTGGGCCGGCGCGAGCCGTCGCGCGCCGCGGCGCTGGCCGCGCTGCAGGCGGTGCCCGACTACGGCCCGGCGACGATCTTCCTGGTGCGGCTGCAGGCCGACACCGGCGACATCGACGGCGCGCTGGCGGCGCTGGGCAAGCAGCTCGAACGCACGCCGCAGGACCCGGAAGGCTGGCATGTCAAGGGCGACCTGCTGGCCTACGGCAAGCGCGACCTGGACGGCGCGCTGGCGGCCTACCGGCAGGCGATCCGGGTGCGCGCCAACTACGTGCCGGCGCATGCCGGCGCGATGACGGTGCTGCTCGGCAAGCAGGACCTGGAAGCCGCCAAGCAACAGCTCCAGGGGCTGCGCGAGGTGCTGCCGGGCCACCCGCAGACGCAATACTTCGTCGCCAACGTGGCGCTGCTCGAACGCGACCTGGACCGCGCGCTGGAAGTGGTCCAGCGCCTGCTGCGCGTCGCGCCGGACAACCCGCGCGTGCTGCAGCTGGCCGGCGCGGTCGAGTTCGAGCGCGGCAACTTCCTGCAGGCCGAGTCGCACCTGGCCAAGGCCTTGCAGGCCGCGCCGGGGCTGGACGTCGCGCGCCGGCTGCTGGTGCTGACGCACCTGCGCCGTGCCGAGCCGGGCAAGGCGCTGGCGGTGCTGCAGCCGCTGCTCGAGCGGCCCCAGCCCGCAGCGTCGACCTACTCGATGAAGGCGCAGGCGCATGTCATGCAGGGTGAGCTCCAGGAGGCCGAGGCGGCGTTCGCCATGGCCTCCAGGCTGGACCCGGAGGACGCCCGCAGCCAGGCCGCGCTGGCGGTCAGCAAGGTGCTGCGCGGCGACGCCGACAGCGGGTTGACGGCACTGCGCTCGCTCGCCGCCGACGCCGACAGCACGGTGGCCGACCTGCCGCTGATCGCGACCCTGGTGCGCCAGCGCGATTTCGCCGGCGCACTGAAGGCGATCGACGCGCTCGAGAAGAAGCGGCCCGACCACCCGGTGGCGCCCAACCTGCGCGGCCGCGTGCTGCTGGCCCAGGGCGACCGGGCGGGCGCGGCCAAGGCCTTCGAGCGTGCGCTCGAGGTCCAGCCGGCGTTCTTCCCCGCCGCCGCCGCGCTGGCGCAGCTGGCGCTGGCCGACCGGCGGCCGCAGGACGCACAGGCCATCGTCGACAAGGTGCTGGCGGCCGACCCGCGCAACAGCCAGGCGCTGATCGCCAGCGCCGCGCTGAAGGCGCGGGCGGGCGCCAAGCCCGACGAGATCATCGCGATGTTCACCCGCGCGATCCAGCAGGTGCCGACCGACCCGGCACCGCGGCTGGCGCTGATCAACTACCAGTTGGCGCAGAAGGACACGCGCGCCGCGCTGTCGGCCGCCCAGCAGGCGGTGGCCACGCTGCCCGACCATGCCGGGCTGCTCGACGCGCTGGGCCGCGCCCAGGCCGCCTCGGGCGACACCAACCAGGCGGTCAGCAGCTTCAACCGGCTCGCCCAGCTGCTGCCGAACTCGCCCGCACCCTACATGCGGCTGGCGGACGTGCACTGGGCGGCCAAGAACCAGGACGCCGCGGTCCAGGCGCTGCGCCGCGCGCTGCAGGTGCAGCCGGACAACCTGCAGGCGCAGCGCGCGCTGGTCGACGCCTTCCTGTCGCAGGACAAGACCGACGAGGCCACACGCGTGGCACGCCAGATCCAGCAGCAGCGCCCGCAGGCCGACACCGGCTTCCTGATCGAGGGCGGGATCGAGGCGTCCAAGCAGCGCTGGCCGCAGGCGCTGGCGATCTACCGCAGGGGCCTGCAGGCCGCGCCGAACTCGACCGAGCTGGCCACCCGCATGCACGTGGCGATGCTGGCCTCCAAGCAGGACGCCGAAGCCCAGCGCCACGTCACGACCTGGCTGCGCGCGAACCCGAACGACGCCGCCTTCCGCTTCTACCTCGGCGACCTCGCGCTCGCGCGGCGCGACCTGCCGGCAGCCGAGGCCGCCTACCGCGAGGTGCTCAGGCTGCAGCCGGAGAACCCGCTGGCGCTGAACAACGTCGCGTGGCTGATGGCGGCGCAGAACAAGCCGGGCGCGGTGCCGCTGGCCGAGAAGGCGGTCGAGCTGCTGCCCGACCGGCCGGTGATCCTGGACACGCTGGCCACCGCGCTGGCCGCCGAGGGGCAGGTCGCCAAGGGGGTCGACGTGATGCGGCAGGCGCTCGCGCTGGAGACCGGCAACCCGCAGCTGCGGCTGAACCTGGCGCGACTGCTGGTGAAGGCCGGCGACAAGGCGGCGGCCCGGGCCGAACTCGACACGCTGACGGCGTTGGGCGACAAGTTCCCGCGCCAGCAGGAGGTCGAGGCGCTGCGCAAGCAGCTCTGACCCCGCCAGGTCAGCCGGCGCGCCGGCCGCGCCGGCCGAAACTGCGTTCGGCGGCGCGTCAGCGCGGCAGCGTCGTCGCCCCCATCAGGAAGCGGTCGATCTCGCGCGCCGCCTGCCGGCCTTCGCGGATCGCCCAGACGACGAGCGACTGGCCGCGCCGCATGTCGCCGGCGGCGAACACCTTGGGCACGCTGGTCGCGTAGCCGGTCGCGTCGTCGGTGCCGGCACGCGCGTTGCCGCGCGGATCGCGCTCGACGCCGAAGGCCTCCAGCACGCTGGCCACCGGGTTCGTGAAGCCCATCGCCAGCAGCACGAGGTCGGCCGGCCACTGCTTCTCGGTACCCGGCACCTCGACCATCCTGCCGCCCTCCCAGCGCACCTGCACCGTCGTCAGCGCCTTGACCTTGCCCTTGTCCTTGCCGCTGCCGGGCACGAAGGCCTTGGTCGCGATGGCGAACGCGCGCTCGCAGCCCTCCTCGTGGCTCGAGCTGGTGCGCAGCTTGGTGGGCCAGTAGGGCCAGGTCAGCGGCTTGTCCTCCTGCTCGGGCGGCTGCGGCATCAGCTCGAACTGGGTCACGCTGGCCGCACCATGGCGGTTGCTGGTGCCGACGCAGTCGCTCCCGGTGTCCCCGCCGCCGATCACGATCACGTGCTTGCCGTCGGCCCGGATCTGGCCCTTGAGCTTGTCGCCCGCGACCACCTTGTTCTGCTGCGGCAGGAACTCCATCGCGAAGTGCACGCCGTCGAGCTCGCGGCCGGGCACCGGCAGGTCGCGGCTGGTCTCGCTGCCGCCGGCGAGCAGCACGGCGTCGAACCCGACCAGCAGCTCGTCGGCCGCCAGCGTCTGCCGGGCGTCGCTCGTGACCTTGCTCGCCGGCCCGTCGGCCGGTAGCGCGCCGATCAGCACGCCGGTGCGGAACACCACGCCCTCGGCCTCCATCTGCGCGATGCGACGGTCGATGTGCGACTTCTCCATCTTGAAGTCGGGGATGCCGTAGCGCAGCAGGCCGCCGATGCGGCCGTTCTTCTCGAACACCGTCACCGCGTGCCCGGCGCGCGCGAGCTGCTGCGCCGCCGCCAGCCCGGCCGGGCCGGAGCCGACGACGGCCACGGTCTTGCCGGTCTTCACCGCCGGCGGCTGCGGCTGCACCCAGCCCTCGGCCCAGGCGCGGTCGATGATCGCGTGCTCGATCGACTTGATGCCCACCGGGTCGTCGTTCACGTTGAGCGTGCACGCCGCCTCGCACGGCGCCGGGCAGACGCGGCCGGTGAACTCGGGGAAGTTGTTGGTCGAGTGCAGGACGTCGATGGCGTTCCTCCAGTCGCCCTGGTACACGAGGTCGTTGAAGTCCGGGATGATGTTGTTGACCGGGCAGCCGCTGTTGCAGAACGGCGTGCCGCAGTCCATGCAGCGCGCGGCCTGGACCTTGGACTGTTCGTCCGACAGCCCGATCACGAACTCCTTCCAGGTCCTGACCCGCTGCGGCACCGGTTCGTAGCCCTCCTCGAGGCGCTCGAACTCCAGGAAGCCGGTGACCTTGCCCATCGCTGTTGCTCCTTGCTGCGCTTCACTTGGCCGCGGCGGCGGTGGCCGCAGGCGCTGCCTTGGTGGATTCGCGCGCCTTCGCGGTCGCTTCGGCCGCCTGCGCCCGGGCCGCCCGCTCGCCGAGCGCACGCCGGTACTCGTGCGGGAAGACCTTGACGAAGCGCGTGCGCTGCGTCGCCCAGGCGTCGAGGATCTCGCGCGCGCGCAGGCTGCCAGTCCAGCGGTGGTGGTCCTCGATCATCTTCCGCAGCAGCGTCTCGTCGGCGTGGCCGAGGTGCCAGGTGGCCGGATCGCCGCCGCGGTCGGTCTGCTCGGCCTTCGGCAGCACCTTCTCCAGCCCGACCATCGCCGTGTTGCAGCGCTGCGCGAAGCTGCCGTCCTCGTCCCACACGTAGGCCACGCCGCCGGACATGCCGGCCGCGAAGTTGCGCCCGGTGCGCCCGAGCACGACCACCGTGCCGCCGGTCATGTACTCGCAGCCGTGGTCGCCGGTGCCCTCGACGACCGCGCTCGCGCCCGACAGCCGGACCGCGAAGCGCTCGCCGGCGACGCCGCGGAAGAAGGCCTCGCCGCGGGTCGCACCGTACAGCACCGTGTTGCCGACGATGATGTTGCGCGTCGCGTCGCCGCGGAAGTCGATGCTCGGCCGCACGACGACGCGCCCGCCCGACAGCCCCTTGCCGGTGTAGTCGTTGGCGTCGCCGATCAGGTACAGCGTGATGCCGGGTGCCAGGAAGGCGCCGAAGCTCTGGCCGCCCGTGCCCTCCATCTGCATGAAGATGGTGTGGTCGGGCAGGCCTTCGGGGCGCTGGCGGATCAGCTCGCCGGACAGCATCGCGCCGACGCTGCGGTTGACGTTGCGCGCGTCCTCCATGAACTGGACCTTCTCGCCGCGCTCGATCGCCGGCCGGCAGCGCTCGATCAGCTTGACATCCAGCGCCCGGGCCAGGCCATGGTCCTGCACCTCGCAGTGGTGGCGCGCGACCTCCGGCGGCGCCTCGGGCTGGTGGAAGATGCGGCTGAAGTCCAGCCCGCGCGCCTTCCAGTGCGCGATGCCCTTCTTCGTGTCGAGCAGGTCGGCGCGGCCGATCAGCTCGTCGAAGCGGCGGATGCCGAGCTGCGCCATGATGCTGCGCGCCTCCTCGGCGACGAAGAAGAAGAAGTTGACGACATGCTCGGGCTTGCCGGCGAACTTGCGCCGCAGCACCGGGTCCTGCGTCGCCACCCCGACCGGGCAGGTGTTCAGGTGGCACTTGCGCATCATGATGCAGCCCTCGGCCACCAGTGGCGCGGTCGCGAAGCCGAACTCGTCGGCACCGAGCAGCGCGCCGATCACGACGTCGCGCCCGGTCTTCATCTGGCCGTCGGCCTGCACGCGGATGCGCCCGCGCAGGCGGTTGAGCACCAGCGTCTGCTGCGTCTCCGCCAGCCCGAGCTCCCACGGCGTGCCGGCGTGCTTGATGCTGCTCCAGGGCGACGCGCCGGTGCCGCCGTCGTGGCCGGCGATCACCACGTGGTCGGCCTTGCACTTGGC
>JRYF01003412.1_pt1 | contig 18671 bp, 16 predicted proteins | sample 235331 | NCBI WGS metagenome assembly JRYF01 (sample SAMN03074217, study PRJNA261475) | activated sludge metagenome | biome: Wastewater Treatment Plant; feature: Wastewater; material: Activated sludge; isolation source: activated biomass of a wastewater treatment plant treating hydrocarbon... ...
GAGGATCCAGTTTCCATACTCTTTAAAGGCCACCAGGCCAAATATCAGTAACAGTAGATTGAGGCAGATCAATCCCCATTGGCTCATTGTGGGAATAGCCTCTGCCTGTAAGCCGGCCAAAATCGGACGGTTGGGTACAGAATTATAGGCATAGTCCAGTATGGTTATACAGCTTCTCCCACGTATAGGACTGTTATCAACTCCGATAGTAAGCTCCAATTCCTGTTCAACCTCTACCTGTATCCAACCGTAATGCGTATTTCCTGCGATGTCAAAGGCGATTCCGATATACCCCCTTTTCCGGTTTAAAGGCAAATCATCGAACCAATTGGGATCGCCAAAAATATAAGTACCCCTTCCAGGGCCAGGGTCACAAGTTTCATAACTTACAACTGCAGGAATAATTCCCCAACCGGCTGTTGCTCTTTGCACACCCGGGCCAATATTTTCGCCCTGGGCAAGATTTTTAATATAACCATCTACTGAAGTACCCATAAATTGAGAATAGCCGCCCCAGGCTCCATTAGCAGCCCATCCCCAAGCCCATGCTTGATCACCACAATCAGCTTGATTCCAGGCAGAAACAGGTACCATAAATAGCACATCGGCATTGGGATTTCTGTTGGGATAAACACTATTAGTCCAATAGGCCATTGGATATGTTGTCCCTGGAGTAAAAATGCTGTAATTTTGTCCATACATATCCAGGAACAAAAAATTATTGCTCCATACTCTATTAGCAGCACCAGGTTGGTTTGCTGTTTCTACACTGGAACAAATCTGTGGATCAGGCAAATCGACATACACGATCTGCGCTTCGGCTTCCTGGATTCCTCCGGCCAATACTGCCCCGGCGAGGGTAGTATAAGCAGAAATTTTCTTTTTGAGTTCTATATCCATCTTATTCCTGGGTTTGATTTTTGGGTCTTCGATTTTCCGCTTTATTACGCATCTCTATCTTACGGGCAAGGCTTTTGTTCCACTGCGTTTGCTGTTCAGAATTTAAAAGCTTAAACACCTTTTCATCCCGCTCTTTTCTCATTTCCTGAATGGTCGACCGGTTACCGGGATTCCGATTTTGTTGATAAGGTATGATTTTATTTTGACATTCCACATAGACCGCCCTGATCTTGATCACCTGATCTGACGTCAATGAATACCTCTGAGTCATTTGTTGAATCACTTTGTCAAGATCCGGATAAGATGAACTTTGTTGACTAAAAACGAAAACCGGGAAAATTGCTAAACTGATCCATAAAGCAAATGAATTTAGCGGCAGCCATTTGTTCAGCATGATGATACAATGTTTTGATCTTTATAAAAAACAGGTATTAATGATAACACTAATACTCCATACCAAAAACAAATGTAATAAAAGTTTCTGAAAAAACAAATGTCGGACACAAATATAATTATAAATATAAAAATTTGAAATTTTGTGTTGCAAACAAATGAAATAGTTACATACAGCTATAAATGAAGTTTAATTAATATAAAAAATTTAAATTGTATTTTTTCAATTCAAGGTTAAGGATATATCAAATATTTTTCCCTTATCTTTTCAAACGCTTCCAATCCAGATTGCCAGCTTTTGCGGACCTGATCTTCCGTCCATCCGTTTTCTAATTGCTTTCTGAGTTGATCTGTTCCAGCCAACCGGTTAAAATGGGTACTTTCAATGAAAAACGGTTGATTAATGCGCTTGATCGAATGATAGTAGTGTAACAAATAGCTCAATTCCAAACGGTCAGGTTTCCAATTCAGATCAGCATATTTTAAGGATAAGTCCTCACCGTAGCATCTTATATTTTTTTGGGGTGGATTTACTGATCCTTTGTTTGGTTTTGGTGTAAATTCGAAAGTGGACTGACTCAAACCCGGATGTCCTAAACATTGAAAGGGTTTGTCTGTACCTCTACCCACACTGATCATCGTTCCTTCAAAAAAACACAAGGATGGATACAGTAAAACCGATAATTGATTAGGCAAATTGGGAGACGGAGCTACAGGAAGGAAATAATGATGATTTCGAACGAGATTTTTTACCGGGATAACTTCCAAATCCGCCCTTAGCCCATCCGATAGCCAACCCTCTCCATTAATCATCAATGCATATTCTCCAATGCTCATTCCATAAACCACAGGCACCGGATGCATTCCGATAAAAGAAGTAAATGCTTTTTCTAAAACGGGACCGTCAGTATAATGCATATGCGGATTGGGTCTGTCTAATACAATCAAAAGTATTTTCTGCTCTGCACAAGCCTCCATCACAAGGTGAAGGGTGGAAAGATAGGTGTAAAAGCGTACGCCCACATCCTGAATATCGAAAACCACCACTCCCACACCCTTTAAATTTTCAGCCGTTGGCTTTTTTGTTTTTCCATATAATGAAATGATAGGCAAACCGGTGTCCGGATCCTTACTATCGGGTATCCATTCCCCATCGCTGACATCCCCTCTGAATCCATGTTCCGGAGCAAACACATTCACAATGTCAATACCCTTGGACAATAAAGTATCTACTAAATGTGTCTTTCCTATAAGGCTTGAATGATTTACTACACAACTGATTTTCTTATTCCTCAATAATGGAATATATACTTCCAATTGTTCAGCTCCGGTCAGAATTGTAGTATCTTCTGGTTCCGATATTCCCTCTGTATGAAGGTCTGTATTTTTAGAAAAGCAATCAACCGAAAGAATGGCCATCATTATGAACCATAAAAAGTATTGGTGGGTAAAGAATGATTTGAACATAATTATTTGATAGTTTTACAAAGTGAATTGTTCAATAGTGGTTTACAATGAAGGAACAATATATGCAATAAATATTAAATTTGTATCTTTTTAAAGATCAAATAATCATGGCTCAAAACAAACGATTTGCCATTATCGATATTGAAACTACAGGTGTCTTGTCCAAAAGAGATAAGATCACTGAAATTGGCATTGTTTTGTTTGATGGCAAAAATATTATAGATACTTACTCCACTTTAATTTACCCTGAAAGATCAATCCCTCCGGAGATCACCAGAATAACAGGGATCAATGACCTAATGGTTCAGGATGCACCAAAATTTTTTGAAATCGCAAAAGACATTGTGGAATGGACGGAAAACTGCATATTTGTCGCGCATAATGTCCGATTTGACTATAGCTTTGTAAAAGAGGAATTTTACCGGTTAGGTTACACCTATACAAGAAAAAAAATGTGTACCGTTCAATTGGCAAGAAAACAGTTTCCGGGCTTGCCTTCTTACAGTCTGGGACATTTGATCGACCGGTTTAATATTGAGGTAAGCGCAAGACATCGAGCTTTGGATGATGCAATGGCTACAACAGAATTATTGGAAATTATCCTTCATTCCAATTCAGGTAAAAATCACGCTAATACATTAATACAAGGTGGACTTAAGGATTCATTTCTTCCTGCATCCATTTCGCGAGAACAGATCGAAAATTTACCTGAATCCTTTGGTGTATACTACTTCTATAACTCATATGGTAAGGTGGTATATGTAGGAAAAAGCAATAACATCAGGAAGCGAGTAATTCAACATTTTTCTGATACTACAAGAAAGGCTGAAAATCTGCAAAGAATGGTTGATTCTATGGATTATTTTGAAACGGGATCGGAATTGATTGCCCTATTGATGGAATCGGAAGAAATTAAGAAATGGAATCCTGAATTGAATAAAGCACAAAGGAAGAAAGAATTTCCATATGCCATTACCTGCTATATTGATGCAGAAGGATATCTATGTTTCAGTTGTAGCAATGTAACTCCGAAAGTAACGGAAAAACTCCAGATTCTCAGTCATTATACAAGCATAGAATCTGCCAAAAGCAGATTGGTAGCTATAACCAAAAAGTGGGAACTATGTCCCGCCAAGACTTCATTATCTGCACAATCCAGCAAGGGGTGCATGCCGTATAAAATGGGTCAATGCAAAGGAGCATGTTGTGGAAACGAAGATGACATGACATACAATCTTCGGGCATTTGAAGCTAAAGAGGATTTAAATCGTTTTTTTGAAGAGAATTTCATCATAGAATTAAACGGACGAAATGTTTTTGAAAAAGCATATATTCTTGTTCAGGATGGATTATACAAAGGCTTTTGCTTTTTAGAAACACAGGACTTTCATTTTAATGGAATGGAGATATCAGAGCAAATTACACCAAGTACGTTTCCTGTTGAAGCTAGCTCTATTCTGCATCGTTGGTTACAGCAAAATCCCTCAGCGAAGAAAACTCCCATTTATTATGATTCGCAAGTATGAATTTTAACGATTAACCACTCTCCTTCGATTTGTTTCCACAGTATTGAAAAACTTTCACTGGACTTTATTTTTTTATCATGATCTATGTAGTAACGAATTCCATAATGGATAGCCGCCTGGTTACTTATGATATCCAGAGACTCGGTTACTATTTTAATTTTGTCCAGATTCTCCTGGGAGGGGTATAAATATAGATATCGACCAAAAGCCTGTTCCCACCCATTTATGAACTCCTGATTGGCAATTCTGAATAATGCAGGAGATCTGTAATAAAAATCCATATAAGCATTGAGATTGCCCTGATTCCAAAGTGACTCCATTTGCTCAGCATTTGTCATGATTTTTTTAGTTATCTGATCATAATCAATTTGATCATTTGATTCTGAACATGAAAAAAGTACAATAAAGATTCCAATAAGAAAATAATATGATTTCATTTCAATGAAGTTGAATTAGTTTGTGAATAAATTACTCTTTGAAACCGCACTTAATATTTAATATAACAGACTATTACGAATAATATCTTAATAAAGCAAAAAAGCTAATCCGGGTCAAAATAATTAAAAGTTTACAAACTGAAATGATCTGCCTAAATTTAGGTTCTATTGAAATCTTTTTTATATATTGGTAAAGTAGTGAAGTAAAAACATAAACATTTAAATCCATTGGATTGCGAAACTTAATCATTTGGTCGTTAAAATATTAAAAAAATGAAAATATCTTATGTGATTCATGACAAATGGAAAGTTGCCATTTTACTGGGGACAACCATGATGCTTATCATCATTTCCAATCTGTTCATCACAAAAAATACTGGGAATATTCAGGATTCTTTTTCCTCTGTGGTCAAAGACCGATTAATCGTAGAAAGTTATATTTATGAATTAGCTGAACATTTATATGAGAAGAAGCTGATGATAGATCATTGTAATTTTCAAGTTGAATCTAATCGTGCTCAATGTGATTTTCAAATTCACAATATTCAAATATCTCATTTGTTAGAAGAATTCAGTAAAACAGCATTTACTGACGATGAAAGTATTCACTTTGTGGACTTAAATCTGACTATTCAGGAGATCGTTCGGCTTGAGAATGAAATGATGATACAAAGTGATCAGTCAGAGTTTTTAAATTTGAGAATGAATACACTCTATGCCACTGCATTAAAACACTTGCATTTATTATCTGATATTCAGATTTCAGAAGGTAAATTACTGAATGAAAAAACCCGAAAAATGTTATCATATCATAAAATGTATGGGCAGTTTGAACTGCTAATTCTTCTTTTTATAGCCTTTGTGATCCAGTCACTCATTTTTGCATCAAAGTCGTTGAAATCCCGCTTGGTAAGTGTACCTAACATGAATTGAGTAAAATAAATTGTTTAGGGAATTAAGGCAGTATTTAATCATTTTGAAACAAAAATATTATTTTACCGATATTTTAATTTTATGTGATTTTATTAATAAAGTCCTTTGGAATATGGAGTATGATACCTTTCTTTCCAATGGTTAATTAATCTAAATGCTTATTTATGAAAATTCGAATTTTAAGTTTAAAGGGGATTTTGACTTTCATGGTTTTCATGATTTTTTATGGATGTCAGAACAAGAGCGAAACACATTGGATATTTGAGATAGAGTTGGATAGTGCAATTGCAGAAAGTCCGATGGATGGAAGGTTACTCCTATTGTTGTCAACCCGGGATGACAGTGAACCGAGGTTTCAGATTTCAGATGGTCACCATACTCAAATCGTATTCGGAATGGATGTTGAAAATTGGAAGCCTGGAGAAAAGCTAGAGTTTGATGCCCAGGCTTTTGGGTATCCGTACGAATCTATTAATCAATTGGAGCCTGGCAAATACTTTGTGCAGGTGTTACTCAATCATTATGAAACATTTGCGCTTTCTACCGGACATCATGTAAAACTTCCTCCAGAGAAAGGCGAAGGTCAGCAATGGAATCTCAAACCGGGAAATCCGCTAAGCGATCCTGTGCAGTTGGATGTAAAAAAGGGAGGAAAATACAAGCTGGTACTGGACAAAGTTATTCCAGATATTCAGCCTCCTGAAGACACGAGGTACATCAAACATGTCCAAATGAAAAGTGAGATGCTTTCTGCTTTTTGGGGAAGAGACATTTATTTAGGCGCTAATGTCCTTGTTCCCCATGAATGGGAAAAGCATCCCAATGCCCGGTTTCCTTTGTTGATATTCCACGGGCATTTTCCATATACTTTTGGTGGCTTCAGGGAGAATCCGCCGGATCCGGATTTAGAGCCGGATTATAGTGAGCGCTTTGGAGTGCATGGGTATAATATNNATAATATAATTCAACAACAGGAAGCGCACGACTTTTATCTCAAATGGACCAGCAAGGATTTTCCACGTTTTTTAATCATCGAAATTCAACACGCTAATCCCTATTATGATGATTCTTATGCTGTCAATTCAGCAAATTTAGGGCCTTATGGCGATGCCATTACCTACGAGCTGATTCCTTTTATTGAGGAAAAATTCAGAGGAATTGGTGAAGGATGGGCTCGTTTTCTATATGGAGGCTCTACAGGGGGCTGGGAAGCTCTCGCTGCACAAATCATGTATCCGGATGAATACAATGGATGCTTTGCAGCCTGCCCGGATCCGATTGATTTTGCAGCCTATTGCCTGGTGAATATTTATGAAGACAAAAACGCTTATTATTATGAAAGTGAACATAAACAACCTCTTGTGCCCGGACATAGAAATTATCTGGGACATGTGAATGCATCATTACGGGATATGAATTACAGGGAGCTTGCTTTGGGTACAAAAAACCGGTCAGGTCAGCAATGGGATATTTGGGAAGCCGTTTATTCTCCTATGGATGATGATGGATATCCTAAACGTTTGTGGGATAAATATACTGGTGAAATTGATCATGATGTGGCGGATTACTGGAAAGAGAATTACGATTTAAGACATATACTCCAGCGGGATTGGGACAAACTGGGTGAGAAATTGAAGGGTAAAATTCATATTTACTGTGGAGATATGGATAATTACTACCTCAATAATGCAGTGTATCTGATGGAAGAGTTTTTAGAAAGTACAACCGAACCCTATTACTATGGTGAAGTATTGTACGGTGACCGGGCGGAGCATTGCTGGAATGGTGATTTCGAAAACCCGAATCACATTTCCCGATTAAGATATAATTCAATGTATGTTCCAAAAATCATGGATCGCATAAGAAGAACTGCTCCTATAGGTGCAGACTTGAGATCTTGGCGGTATCAAACTTCCGGACGTTAATTGTAAGGCTTATTATATGTTTAACAAAAGTATCTTTGACGCAAAAGCCAACGAATACAAGAAAATATTTTTAAAAAACGGACCCTTGTTTCCCGTAAAATGGGAGATGATGGAAAACTTCAATACATATTGGCAGCCTTCCGTTGATCCTTTTATGGCGTCTTATCAAAGTGTACTGATTGAGAGTACAGATAGTTGGTCACAACCTGTAATAGAAGCCAAGCAGGCTATGACAATGATGATCCAATACAATGAAGACATGGTCAAAAGTATGTTTTCAGACCTGTTTAATGAGAAACTTGAAATAGGCGGAAGGATAGAGCGCTTTCTTTTCCATTGTGATGCCATTCGTGAAGATATGAATGCAGAAAAAGTTCGCCTGGATTCGCATTGTCACGACAAAAGGATGATATGCATATACCTTATGTGCAGATATCCAGGGGTATACTGCTCTTTTGAATACAAGGAGTTCCGTTCTGTTCTTCAAGCAATGGATGGCCGGTCCATACCTACACCCTACGAATCCGACAGGTATTTTAAAAATATGAGAAATCTTGCCAGGTTTCTATGGGCTGATCCGGGTTTTAGTGAGGGATGTATATCATATTTAAGTACTCAAGTCATAGAATTACAGCCTGTTGAAATTGCTGTAGATTTTTGTTTCAGGATAGGCTGATCATTGGATGAGTATCAATTATATAAATTTTGATACAATTTGATTTAATTACACTCTCTCAGGTAAAGTTTTATATATTCACTCTCCTTAACCATGAAAAAAGTATAAAACCAAATGGCATTACATTGGAAGATCATAATTGGAATGGTTGCCGGGATAGTGTTCGGCATCATCATGTCACTGGCAGGTTGGACAGATTTTGTAAGGGACTGGATAAAACCATTCGGTACCATTTTTATCAATCTTTTAAAGCTCATAGCGATTCCTTTAATTGTCGCTTCTTTGATTAAAGGTATTTCTGACCTGAAGGATATTGCGAAATTCAGCAGTATGGGATTGAGGACGATCGTGATTTATTTAATTACTACAGTGATTGCCATTACCATTGGGTTAAGTATTGTCAATTTAATACAACCAGGTTCGACCGTAAGTACAGAGACTGTTGAAAAACTCATATCCGCTTACCAGACTGATGCCACTCAGAAAGTGGCCACTGCTCAGCAACAAAGGGATCAGGGGCCACTTCAATTTGTTGTAGATATTATTCCGGATAATATTTTTGGTGCGCTCGGCGACAATACCAATATGTTGCAAGTGATCTTCTTTGTTATATTTTTTGGTATTTCCCTTTTGCTGGTTGATGTAAAATACAGTAAACCGATCAAAGAGTTTTTTGATGGACTGAATGAAGTGGTTATGAAAATGGTTGATATTATCATGCTCTCGGCTCCTTATGCTGTTTTTGCATTGTTAGCATCTTTGGTTACAGAGACCGATAATCCAGATATTTTTGCCGCTTTAGGATGGTATGCCATGGTGGTGGTCTTAGGTTTATTTTTAATGATAAGTGTTTATTTATCTGTGGTTTACTTCTATGTAGGAAAGTCTCCGTTATTCTTCCTCAAGGGTATCAGTCCAGCTCAGCTCCTGGCGTTTTCCACCAGTAGCAGCGCTGCTACCCTACCCGTTACCATGGAAAGAGTAGAAGAACACCTCGGAGTGGATGGAGAAGTTGCCAGTTTTGTTTGTCCGGTTGGAGCAACCGTCAATATGGATGGCACCAGCTTGTACCAGGCGGTTGCAGCTGTTTTTATTTGTCAGGTATTGAATTTTGAGCTCACATTGGCTGATCAATTGAGCATAGTCCTTACAGCAACATTGGCTTCTATTGGTTCTGCGGCTGTACCCAGTGCGGGAATGGTCATGCTTGTTATTGTGTTGGAGGCGGTAGGACTGCCTGCTGAATCCCTGGCAATAGGACTTGCTCTTATATTTGCAGTAGACAGACCATTGGATATGCTTCGTACGGTTGTCAACGTAACCGGTGATGCTACGGTATCTATGATGGTGGCTAAAGTGAACAATAAACTCCATGATGACCCCAAAGAGCGGACACTTCAGGACTTTACAGAAAATATAAAAACCAATCGATGACTCTATTTTGATGGGGGCATGCTGGGTCTGACTTCAATTTTACTGGGAAGGGTTCTTGGATTCATTTTCAAAAGATCTGATACTATTTGGCCCAGATCTTCCGGTTGGATTTTCCATGCGTCTCCTTCACCGGGGGTTCTTTGATTAAAATATGAAGACACTGAGCCAGGCATTATAGTGGTCACCTTTACCCCATGATCCCTCACATCAAGCATAACTGCCTGAGTAAAACCAACGAGTCCAAATTTGCTGGCATTGTAAGCCGCCCCTCCTTTGAAAAAATTGGTGCCTGCCAGACTGGCAATAGTGATTAAATAACCCTTTGACTGAATAAGATGCGGAAGCCCTGCTTTTACTGTATTAAATACTCCAGTCAGATTGGTATCAATAACGGCATTCCACTGATCGGAATTTAATACTTCTATCCCAGCAAAATGACCCACTCCAGCATTGGCTATAACTACATCTAATCTTCCCCACAATCGTATAATTTCTGCAACAGCAGACAATTCATCTTTCTCACTCCTGACATCAGACACCAAAGTCAACAAGCGACTATTATTAATTCCTAATATTTTTCTGGCATTTTCCAGAGCGGCTTCAGATCGGGCTGTGATGGCTACTTTCATTCCTTCTTTGAGTAAAGATTGTGCGATCCCCAACCCTATTCCTTTGCTTCCTCCTGTGATGTAAGCTACTTTATCTTTCAGCATAATTTTCAAATTAATTTTATAAGTTGTAGAAATATAGTTCTTGTTATTGAGTCAACTGATCAAGTAATCTCGTCAAATCTTTTGATAAAGATTTCCTTGAAAATTTTTTAATCTCCTCATTTTCGATTATTATATCTGACTGCAATAATTCGAAAATAGCTGTTTTATAGTCTTCCACCGGGTCATTGTATTCCAGGCAACGTGCATGACCAATTCCTTTTAATATTGTTGCCACATCAGAATCCCTATTGGATACACACATTACCGGTTTTCCAGATGCCAGATATTCCAAAGTTTTACCGGGAATATTAACTTTGCTGTTGTGGGTATTGTTGACAAGAAGAAGTAATAATGAAGATTTTTTGTACCATTGAATAATTTCAGAATGCGGAATGTACCCCGGAAAGACCACCAAATCCTTTAATTCCGGGATCATTGAAATCTCTTCTTCTAAATGTGGGTCGACATTTCCAAAAAATAATATTTCCAATTTGTTTTTTAACCCGGGCTCTTCAGATACCCATTGCCTAACCGCTTCCAAAAACTGAACGGGCTTACGATCCTGCTTTAATAAACCGGCGTAAACAATTCTAATAATATCTTTGGATGAATATTCTAATTGGCTGGGTAGATCTTCTTCAAAATCTTCATGATCAAATCCGTTGGTTATACACACAAACTTCTTTAATTCAAAAGAAGTAAGACACTCATGCATATGAGGGCTTGTAGCTAATACAACATCAGCAGCATCCACTACCAATTTTTCAAGCTGGATATGTTTCTTTTTTAGATAGGAATTATTTAAAAACGACTGATAATAGTCCAATTGGCTCCATGGGTCTCTGAAATCAGCTACCCAGGGTATGTCTGGAAATTTTTTCTTTAACTCCAACCCTATCAGATGCATGCTGTGCGGAGGGCCTGTGGTTATGATTACATCCATTGGATTATTCTTGAGATATCTGGATAAAAATCTGACCGAAGTTCTTTTCCACAAAATCCGTGGATCGGGTATAAATAAGTGACCTCTTACCCACGCAATGGCACGGGAAGTGAGAGACAATTTATCTTCGGATGACCACTGATTTCCGGTATTGATTTCTTTCTTATCAATCCCAGGTAAAAAATTCAATAGAAAATAGGGTTCGAGTATTCGTTTTTTTAAAACCTTGACTTCAGGGTGTATATCTTCCAATAGGGTTTCATCCTTTAAATGGAAATCAGGATTTTCAGGTGTGTAGACGACAGGTGTCCAACCAAATTCAGGCATGTATTTTGTAAATTTCAACCACCTTTGGACACCTCCTCCGGAACTGGGAGGCCAATAATAAGTTATAATTAAGGCAGTTTTATTCATTATTTTACAAATAACCTTTGCAATATTTAAAAATACTTTAAAATAGCATCCACATATTTTTCCCACGACATGCTATCAGAAGTACTAATAATATTCGAACGATCAATTGGGGTTTCCATCATCTTTATCATGGCATTTTTCATCGATTCTATATCACCCGCTTCCGCAAGATATCCATTGTACCCTTCCTTGACAGTCTCAGGAAAGTGACCCACCCGTGTGGCAAGAATAGGAATTTGAAAATTATAAGCCAGACTTTCTACACCAGAAGGGGTAGCAGTGAGGTAATACAATACGATTGCATCACTCACTTGAAAATACTTGTGAACATCCTCATTGGGTATGAATGCGATCTTTTGACAAACATAATTTTCAATATTATACTGATGAATGAGTTCCAAAGGATTGTATTGTGTTTCATCCTCTGACTTTTTTAGCAAAAATTTTCCGGCTATTCTAAATAGAAATTTTTTAATCCGGGCAACCCATGATCGCTCATTTAATGTGTCCCAGAATGCTTCACCAACGATGAGCAAACTCGCATCTTTTCTATCTTTCAAAACACCTGCAAAAGCTTCAATAGCGTAATGCAATCCTTTATATTTTCTGATAAAGCCAAAAAACAAAAAGACAAACCCCTGTAGTTCCAATTCCTTTTTGAAGGAATTCGTATCAAATGAGGGGTCAGGATGATATAATTTATAAACAGGATGAAAAAGCTTTAAAACAGGAATAGACTTGGTTTTATCCGGGTTGTGATTTTCAGGAAGAATGAGTTCAAATGGTAAAGAGGGAAGAATATCTTTTAGCTCCTTGAAAGTATTAGAAGCATGAACAATGAAGGCATGACCTTGCCGTAAAGCGAACTTTGTAAGAAATCTGTCCAGCATACTTTGCTCCTTTTGCAGTACAAAGTGGAGATCGAAAACCACTTTCGCCTTGCATATCTCTTTTATTCTTCTGGCTATAAAACCCAAAGGTAACCCCTGAAGAGCAATCGACCATTGTATTATGACAAGGTCAGGATCTATTTTTTGGATTAACCGTGCGGTTTTGCTCCAACTAAAGGGGTTATTAAAGTTAGTAATATAGGATATTTCAATTGGAGTATCGTCCAAAAAATGAGTCTTACTGACGGTATCTTTAAATTTTCGTGGAATGATAGAAGGATATTGTTCTGACCATGATATAATATGTACCTTGACTCGTCCATATTCATGAAGTGTATTTGCCAATGAAGTATTATAATTGGAGAGCCCACCTTTAAATACAGGACCCGGGCCGAAACATACTACTGATTTAATTTTCATTCAACAAAATGATTCTGAAGCCATTCAACCATTGAAGGGGAGCTTTGGATCAATATAGCAGATAATACCTTCAATACAATAGATTAAATTATTTATAATTTTGCCAGGGCTGCTTCATACACTCTACCCATTCCTTCTTTTAATGAAATTTTGGGTTTCCACCCAAACCTGTTATATACTTGTGACATATCCGCGTACCGGGCATGGACCCCTACAGGTTTATCCAACAATTTCTTAATGGAAGGTTTGTAACCGGCAAAGCCGGTCATCAATTCAATGATTTGTAGAAAATTGGTCAATTGACCCGAACCGATATTCCATCCACTACCATCTGAAACATGATTCATAAGAATAAATATAAAATCAAGAACATCGTCAATATGGACAAAATCCCGGGCTTGTTCTCCGGTTCCCCATACCTCAAAAGGATCTTCTTTCCTGGCTGCTCTGGCAGCAATGGCTGGTATAGGGTATGAAAGATCCTGATCTTCACCATACCCTGAGAAAGGCCTTATGCATACTACATTAAGCCCATAGTGACGAGCAGCAATTTGGGCGAGATATTCACCAGTCATTTTGGACCACCCATATGTCATATCCGGCACACCCAAATTTGAATTATAGTCAATATCAGATTCTTTGAGTGCTACTGACCCACCTTTACCTTGCAGACTGACAGGATAAGCCGCGCTGGAACTGGGATAAAGAACTCGTTTTGGTGGGTATTTGCATAACCAGTAAAAAAACTCTGCATCTATAGACAAATCCAGTGCTACCATCATAGGATCACCATCAATTTTTGCCCTTCCTCCTACAATGGCAGCAAAATGAAAAACATCACTGAATTGCTCAAAAGACAATTGGTACTCTCGCTGAATATGATTAGGATCCTCTCTCAACTTGTATAAAAGCTTTCTGAAATCATCTTTTAAAAAATAAAATCTACGTTTTGAATCTAAAATTTCCAGGTTTTTATACGTTTCACCAAGGTAATCAGGAAACCAAAGAGAGGGATGAATTCCCGCAGAAAGATCATCCACCATGAAGACCACATCATCCGTGGTTGTTAATAATCTTTTAACCATGTTTCTACCGACGAATCCACAGGCTCCGGTAATAAGATGAATGATCATAAAAATGAATGAGGTTTTAGGTTGTTTTATTAAAAAATTGGGTTGAGGGATTTATTCCTAAATGATTTCCCATGCGGTTGTTTTCTTGTAATTTCTGTAATATAAACCCACAACTATAAGCAATAATAGAATAATTAAAGAAGAACAAATCAGGCTGATCATTTCTCCAACTAAATAAGATTTGGGCTTAAAATGAAAAACAATTTCACTTTCCCCAGGTGGTACGATCAATCCCCTTAAGATATAGTTGACTCTCACATGATCCACTGGCTTATTATTGATATATGCTTGCCAGCCCGGTGTGTACCAAACTTCGGAAAAAACAGCAAATGCTTCGGAATCGGTTTTTGAATAATATACCATCTTATCGGGAAAATAACTTTTTAGCCCAATTTGTCCTGAAGATGAAAATGATCTCTTGTTGGTATAATTTTCAAAATCTGAATGAAGAACTGCCGTTACACCTGGGTCAATCCTATTCAATGCGTCAATTTCTTCATTATTCGAATAAGCCATTTGAATTTCATCGATAAACCATGCATTGCCTAAAGCCTGGGGATTGTATTGTGCCATTTCTTTTTCATCCTGCCCTTTTACTATAATATATTTCGTATTTAGCATATTTAAAACAGGTTGAAAACCTTTACCAATATGTTGGTCTATCATATCCTGATACCGGCTAAGTTTGGCCGGATTATAACCGCCAACGTTTTTATGATGATACGAAGGTATAGCATCATTAAAAGTACTCACCGATAAATCAAGAATCCTGTAATGTGGATCAGGGTCTTGTTTGATTTGTAAATCAACGGGCCTTGGGGTGTATGCACTTTCAACTTTCCGCTTAGGAACAAAAGTACTTTCATTTATATACTGTTTTCCAATACCCAATAGGTCAACAAAAGCCAGTGCACCAATCAGTGACAGCATCATAGTCTCTTTAATACGACCACGCAAATATATAGCAATCACAAAAGTGGAAAGACCCATAAACAATATTGTCCTTAATGCTGATGATTTTAAATAATCAATCCGTGTTTGTTTCATTGCATCGACATATTGACCGAGCATGGAATCATAGCTTGAACTGAATTCAAAAATTGAAGGTCCAGCTATCCAGAGGATCAATGCCAGTCCACCTAATGCACCGAAGGATTGATATAATGGCTTTAGATATGACTTTTTATTGTTTGAAAACACAATCTCCTTTAACCCTAAAGCCATTAAAGTCGACATAAATATTCCTGTGACAGCAAGGACGGAATTAGGTGTTCTGAATTTATTGAAAAAAGGAAGGTAGTTATAAAGTGCCCTGTTGAACCATTCCAGATTAGAACCCAACGAAATTAAGAAAGTCATTATTACAGCTGAAGTCAACCACCATTTCCAATGATTTTTGACAATCAGCGTGGAAAAGACAAACAAGAGAAATACTACGGCTCCGAAGTAAAATGGACCGGAAGTACTGGGTAGCTCACCCCAGTAAAGAGGAAATTTTTCAGATTTGTATTGGGGAAGCATTTGAATTAGAGGTGATCTTTGTTTCAATACTTCCATAGTACTGCCCCCCATTGCCATGGGTATGTAGGTGGGTAATAGATCTTTGTAGCCGTTACTCCAATTCATTGCATATTCCCAGTCCAAACCCTTTGCAGAAGCGGTAGTAGCTTCCTTATCTATGTCCTGAGCTAAAGCTGATCCTCCCCTCATGGTACTTTTAGAATATTCATAAGTTGTGATGAGCTTGGAGGCAGAAGAACCCATCGCAATTAGAGTACATATGGCAAGAACCCCTATTTGCTTACTTAATGGAAGAAAATTTCGGGATCTGAATTGGAGAAAAACATGGATAAAGAAGTATATCATAAGACCCATTCCCAGATAATAGGTCATTTGAGGATGGTTGGCTCTTATGCTCAAACCAAAAAATAAAGAATAAAGCAAAGCACCAGTGAAATATTTATTTCTAAAAATAAATGTAAGTCCGGCAATAATCGGCGTACTTAGAGACAAAACTCTCAATTTGCTCATATGCCCTGCTTCAAGCAAAGTTATAATCCCTGTAGAGTATGCAAATGTTAATGCGCCGATGATGGCTATTCCCGGTGGAACTTTGAGGAGGCATAAAGTGATATAAAAGCATATCAATCCCATTAAGAAAATACCCATAGGCCTGTCAAAATACAGATTCAACAATGGCTCAAAATACTTAAGTAAATTATTTTGCTGAGGAGCCGATAACTGAAATGTAGGCATACCAGAAAACAATGATCCAGTCCATAATATATGGTGGCCCGTAGATTTTTCGACATCTACTGCTTCCTTGACCATTGCATTATATTGAACAGAGTCGGCCTGAGCGAGTACTTTGTTTTGAAATTGTGGATAAAAGAAAATAAATGAAGCCAATAGGAAAATGATCAATGCCAGTATATGAACTTGAATATCTTTTGTAATCACTTGCTTCATACTTCTTTAAATTTTATTCCTGCAAAGGTAATCTATGTTATATGCCAATAGACCTTTAATCATCACAAAATTCTACCATTCCAAATATCCGTCCTCCAACGGCAAAGATCTGGGGATTATTTTTAGAACGGTAGAACTTGGATTCCCGGTACTGTATATATTAAGTAATCCGTATTTTATAACTTCCAATACATCGTGGATATCACCTTTGAGGTATGTGCTCATGGCATTGGTATAAATCTTTATTCTGTTCTGTGATTTTAAATATTGGATCAATTCTAAAACATCCTTTTCATATTCATCCTTCAAAGGATAATGACTAATTTCTATGGTTACGATCATATATTCAAATATTGGATTAACTGATCTAAAATATTTCTGTCAATGGAATGATTCCCTGGGTATTCAAATACTACAGGATTACACGCCTCTCTTTGCATATTTTTCCACATGAATTCCTTCCGGTCAACTGTTAAGAATGGATCATCTTGACCTATTAGCAAAAAATGCTTATTTTTTAACATTTCAGAAACTCGATTCATTGGGATATCTTCAGGAAACCAACCGGCATAGTTGACAAAAAAGTCAAAATAGGGTTTTCTTGCCTGAACCCATCGATATAAGGTGGTAGCGCCCTGAGAGAATCCGAACAATATAATTTTTGCATTGCTAGTTTTGATGTAAGCTTCATAAACAGAATCAAGATAATCGCAAAAGTCTTCGATTTCATCCAATCGAAAACGGGAAGTCATCCATGATGGAACAGGAATCCTATCATTTCCTTCAAGGTAATACCTTGAAAGTCCTTCCGGTGCAATAATAAAATGTTTATTTGGGTCAAGCCGGTCAAATTTCCTAATGAAACGGTCTGAAGGCTGTCCATATCCGTGGGCAGCAATCCATATGGCATTGCTATCAACAATGTTATTGCCCATTGTAAAAACATGAGCACGGCGACTGGTTTGTATGATTTGGTCGGTAATCAAGGATTTTTAATGTATAATATCAACCTTCTCATATCGAATTCGTTTGAGTGTATATATGGCAAAAGAAAGAAATTTTTTAATACATCCCAGCTATATCATCATGTTTTTACTGCTGGCAGGAATTACAGCCTTGTTCCTTGGCTTTTCAGCAGCATATCTTTACAATAGAATACAACAAGGGATTCCTCCGGTCAAATTGCCTTCTATGTTTTATTGGAATACTTTGTTATTGATTTTCAGTAGTATTTCTCTTATTTATGCTAAAAATTCATACAAAAAAGACCAGACAGAATCTTATAAGTATGCATTACTTACAACATTTGTACTTACTATTTTATTCCTCATTGCACAGGTGATGGCATGGATGCAACTTCAGAATCAGGATATTTTTATTCATTTTTCCAATATGGCCGCTTATCTTTATGTGATTTCGGGCTTACACTTTTTGCATGTACTTGCGGGTGTTCCTTTTTTATTTTGGTTTGTATTGACTGCATTTCGCGAAATGAAAAGTCCGGTAAGCGTGCTTTTGTATTTTAGTGACGTAACAAAAAAAAGAAAGCTTCAACTTCTTAATATTTACTGGCATTTTTTAGATTTACTATGGATTTACCTGGTGGTATTTTTTTTAGCTAATTATCTTATCCAATAAAGGAACATTAAGCTACTCAGAGATTTTTAGTACCGTAAATCTTAATTCTTTGCATTTTTTGGCAACAATTATAGTTACTTTCAAATGTTTCCATAATCAAAAAATCATATTAATACTCTCTTTTTTGGTTCTGGCTTGTCCAGGTTGGCTGTATAATTTAGTTAAACCATGTTTTAAGTGGGTGTGTGAGCACCAAAGGTGCGGCAATCATTAACATAGCCTGCAGGGCTATGTTGGGAATGGTAGTTAAATTAAGCGCCAATGGTGCGAAATAAATTAATCCCAAAGATACCGTTCATCGTAATCTATATTATACTTTTTCAGAAAGTCCAGGTACTCCTCCTTGAAAGTCAATTTTTT
>JRYF01009937.1_pt1 | contig 18644 bp, 18 predicted proteins | sample 235331 | NCBI WGS metagenome assembly JRYF01 (sample SAMN03074217, study PRJNA261475) | activated sludge metagenome | biome: Wastewater Treatment Plant; feature: Wastewater; material: Activated sludge; isolation source: activated biomass of a wastewater treatment plant treating hydrocarbon... ...
ATCAAATTGGAGCCGCACCCAGTTGCAGCAGCAGATATTTGATGCAGTTGATAAAGCTAAGGTAGAGGCAGAAACGGCGCTTGAGCAGGTGAAAATAGAACAAGCAAAAACAGAAGAAGCCTTATCCCTCAACGAAGCCGAGCAAGAAAAGACCAAAGAAGCGTTGCTGGTATCAGACAGTTTGTTTCAAAAAACAAATACGTTAGCAAATGCCATTTATTTTTATGCAGACAGGTTTGCTTTGACTTATGGTGAAAGGGAAGGCGAGAATGTTTATTATTTTATGGATAAAAATGGCGATGAAGTGATGAAGCTTGGTCGTTGGAAGGAGGCTACTCTTTTTAATCACAACGGGTATGCAGATGTGAAAAAACAGGAAGGGGAAAAATTGATAGCATATAAATTGGATACGCTTGGCAGGACTGTCCCTTTAGGCACATTTCTATCAAATTCAATTTCCTTTCTTTTTGATAAATTAGATTCAGTTCCTGATATAGTTTTTCGGTCACCTTGGTTGGAAATACTTGAACTGAGCCATAACAAATTGAGGACACTTCCCCCGCAAATAGGAGAGTTAGATAGCCTAAAAGAATTGTATTTGAAATCAAATAAACTTATTTCCCTCCCACCGGAAATTGGGAAGTTAAAATATCTTCGGAGGTTGGATTTGGAGAGGAACAAACTTAGGACCCTCCCGCCAGAAATTGGTGGGTTAGACAGCTTGTTAGCATTGAATTTAGAAGATAATAATTTGATTTTCCTCCCTTCTCAAATTGGAAAGTTATACAGACTAAACGAATTGGATTTAAGTGATAACCAACTTCGCTCCCTTACTCCTGAGATAGGAGAGCTATGCAGTCTACCAATGTTGGATTTAAGTTACAATAAACTCACTTCCCTTCCACCAGAAATAGGAAATATGGGCAGCTTAGAAGTATTGAATTTGGCGGAAAACAAGCTGATTTCTCTTCCCCCTCAAATAGGAAAGTTGAACGGACTAACGGAATTAAATTTGATAGATAACCGAATAGTTACTCTCCCGCCTCAGATAGGAGAGCTAGATAGCTTACCTGTGTTACATTTGAGCTATAACAAACTTATTTCCCTCCCGCCTGAAATTGGACACATGAGCAGATTAGAAGGATTAAATTTATGGGGTAATAAAAAGTTAGACCTATCTAGCGTCTTCAATATTTTTTCAGATTATCCAAAACCCATTTTATTAATTTCATCGGAATTTGTAGGTGATTGGGGAGCGTTATCACAATCTTATGAAACTATCGAAAAATTAAGGTTTTGGATTAATATTAACAAGATTAACAGGCTGCCTCCGGAAATCGGGAAAATCAAAAGTCTCAGGGTCGTTGATTTAGAGGGGAGCAAATTGAGGCGCCTTCCTCCTGAGATTAAAGGGCTGAAAAGTCTGAGGGAATTACATTTAGAGGAAAACAAATTGAGGCGCCTTCCTCCGGAAATAGGAGAGTTGGATAGCCTGAATGTGTTAAGTTTAAATGGAAACAAATTGAGGCGCCTCCCTCCAGAAATAGGAATGTTGAAAAACCTGACTACTCTAAATTTAGATAGAAACAATCTTAATATCCTGCCTCCGGAAATCGGACAGCTCAAAAGTCTGGAGAATTTGAGGTTGGCATTTAACAAACTTCGAAGCCTGCCACCCGAAATTGGAGAGTTAAAAAGCTTGACCATGTTGGACTTAAGAGGTAACCGTATTTCCAAAGCTGAGCAGGAAAAAATCAAAAAGCTGCTGCCGTGGTGTGAGATAATATTTTAAGCGAAACGTAGGCTAAAGCAAGACAGACCCACAAGCCCTATCAGCGATTCGAGCGCTAACAGGTCTAAAATCGGCCTAAAACCAACAACTATGAAAGAAGACTACTACCCGCCACTGAAAAGCGGGCCGGCCTGCCATCTTTTCGACCGGGGGAACAACGGGGAAGGGGCAAGTTAGGCGGTAACTTCCTCCATAGGAGTCCCTTTGGGAAAGTTACCGCCTAACTTAGCCTAACTTACCGCCTCACCCAACCTCAATGAGAAAACAATGAACTTCTACCCACAGCAACTTTTTCACATCTACAACCAGGGCAACAACCGACAACAAGTGTTCTTCACCGCCGAACACTACGAGTTTTTCCTGTGGAAAATGCGGGCGCACCTGCTGCCTTTTGGTGACCTGGTGGCCTGGTGCCTGATGCCCAACCACTTTCATTGGCTGTTCAACGTGCAGCAGGTGGCATTGGAACGGAAGCACTACCGTGCCTGGGTGGACGAAACCGAGCTGTTGCGGCGGCGGAAAAAATTCGGGGAGGCGGCACAGCCCGTCGAGCCTGACAAAAGGCCGGCCAGGGAAGACTCGACCATTACCCGCTGGCGTACCCCCTGTCGTCCGATTGAAAAACGGTACTGCTCGTCACGAGCTTTGCTCGTTGACGGGCTGTGGCTGCGGCCTCTGGCCGCTGAATGCTATCCCATCCTTTATATTCCCGCCGTCGGTACATACCCGCCTCGCTGGCACAGGGTCTGTCCATTGAAACGGCTTACTTGTAATGAGCTATACATGTAAACGGGTTTTGGTAGCTGCCCTTTGGAGTCCCCTTCGGGGAAGTCACCAACTGCCTGTTCCACCATTCCCCAAAAAACCTTAGATTTGCTGAAAATCGAAGCCTTATGCCTACCGCCATCAAAGTCCCCTTGCGTTCGCTGAACCCTGCCATGATACAGGATTGGCAGGAAAAATATCCGAATGCGGAAGTCAGTCTTGTGTTGCATCGTGACCTTGAGCAAGCGCCACTGAGCGAACAGCGTTTTTGGGAAATTATCGCCCTGCTGGACTGGAGCAAGGAGGGGGATGATGATGCCGTAGTCGAACCGGCAGTGGCGCAACTGGCAGCAAGTCCGGTGCGGCATATCCTCGAGTTCGAGGATATTTTATCGGAAAAACTTTACCTGCTGGACACCCGTGCCCATGCCAGAGAAATCGGCGAAGATGCCTGGTCGCCCGACCGGTATTTTTCTGTGGACAATTTCCTGTATGCCCGTTGCTGTGCGGTTGCCAATGGCGAGGCCTTTTACAAGCAAGCGCTGAACAACCCTGCCTCCATGCCGAAAGACCTGACCTTCGAGGCACTCTTGTACATTGCGCCGGAAGCCTACCAGCGCAAAACCGGTAAGCGGATTCAAAACCTTACCGCTTATTCTTATGAAACATACAGCAACGAAGCAGGCTGGCAATAACTACCCTCCAAACGCTTTTCCTTTTTATGAAACCTCACGGCAACCTGAACACCAACGAAAAAGAGCATCACCTGTATGCTATACACGACAAGGAGGAAAACGACATTTTCAAATATGGCATCAGCGACAAACCCATCGGAGACGACGGGTATTCGGAAAGAATGCGGGAACAGGTGGATATCCTGAACCTGGCTGTTGGCTGGCTACGGTATTTCGCCGAGATAATATTGAGGGGGCTTTCGCCAAGAACCAAAGCAAGGCAAATTGAAGACGAATACATCGCTGCCTACAAAGAGAAGCACGGTAGAAATCCCAGAGGTAACAGGGAGAGAAACAAAAAAGGCTATTGAATATGAGTATGACAATCCCCACCCATTCATGAACTCAAAGTCAGGCAGTGAATTTCCCGTTGGCACACCCCCTATTCCCCATTTGAAAAAATAGCTGTGCTAAAGTTACTGCAGAAAAGCGAGCTGACCTGCCATCTTTTCAACCGGGAGAGCAATGGGGACGGGGTAAGTTAGGCGGTAACTTCCTCCATAGGAGTCCCTTTGGGAAAGTTGCCGCCTAACTTGACCTAACTTACCGCCTCCCTCAACTTCAATGAGAAAACGATGAACTTCTACCCACAACAATATCTACAACCAAGGCAACAACCGGCAACAAGTGTTCTTCACCGACGAACACTACGAATTCTTCCTCTGGAAAATGCGGGCGCACCTGCTGCCTTTTGGTGAACTGGTGGCCTGGTGCCTGATGCCCAACCACTTTCATTGGCTGTTCTACGTGCAGCAGGTGGCATTGGAACGGAAGCACTACCGTGCATGGGTGGACGAAACCGAGCTATTGCGGCGGCGGAAAAAATTCGGGGAGGCGGCAATGCCTGTCGAGCCGGACAAAAGGCCGGCCAGGGAAGATTCGACCATTACCTTGAACGAGTCCATCGGCATTTTACAAAAAGCGCACACCCGTGCCATCAACAAGGAAAAAGGCTGGACGGGCAGCCTGTTCCGGGGCGATTGCAAGGCCAGGGACGGCTGGATGGATGAGTTCATCACTTTGCGAAAAATGGACGGTAGGCTGAACTATCGCTTTGTTCCGGGCACCGACTATAGCTACACTTGTTTTTGCTATATCCACGAAAATCCGGAAGAGGCAGGGCTCGTCAAAGCTGCGGTTGATTGGCCGTATTCATCGGCACGTGATTATGCAGGCTTGCGGAGGGGCAGTTTGTGCAAGGTGGAGTTTGGGAAAAGGATTTTGGGGCTGGGTTCAAGTTAGGCGGTAACTTGAAGTTACCGCCTAACTTAGACCCCAACTTAACCCCGCCCAACTCAACCTCAATGTAAAAACAAAAGCAGTGTCGAATCCCTCGACGAATAGGTAAAATACACCCCGTATTGATGGAGCGTAAAATGTAATTCATGCGCATCTCCACCCTCAGGTGAGCAATAGATTTTACCGTCCCTTTCCATGTGAAAGCCGTCCCAGGAGTTCCCGTATTGGCGACAATCAACATCTTTTACGTAGTAGAGGCCGGTTTCGATGGTTTCCAAGGCCCAGACCCCGGAGGAATCCTGTTCGAGCAACGTCATTTCGAGGAGGTAAGTGGAATCGCCCCGGAAAGTGAATGCAATGTCGGGGCAGAGCGTGTCCACACAGCCTTCCGGCAAGTGATTTCCATAAAATGTAGCGCCGACCGGCGTCCACGTTTTCAGCAAAGCGTCGAGGATGCCGTCGTCGCTGTTGTCCATTTCGGCGCAGAAGTCGGGCACGGGAATGGTGTCGACGGTAATGGTGTCATTCTGGCCCGGGTTTTCATCTAATGAGTCAGTGTTTTCTTTTTCACAGGCAGTAAGGAGGAGGGAAAAAGTGAGCATGGCCCACAGGAAGGTCTGGATAGCTTTCATTGGTTGGTTTTTGATTTCCGGGATAACGCCTGTCCCGCACCCAAAATTGTGGGCTGGCTTTGGCCAACCTGCCACTATTTTTCTTACTGAGCGGTGGCCCGGCCCCTCACTGTACTCTTTCCCCTTATCAATACCCCTTTGACGTACGAGACATTGGCTAAACCCAGCCACTACTGCTATGCCTGCACTCGTCCGAGGCTTGTGGATAGGGGGGCTGGTCTGGGGGGCGGGTACCAGAACGGGGAAACTTGCCGGAAAGGGAAATTGTGTATGGGTTGTGATATGGACAGGCCATTGTTGGTTTATGTACGTCGGGAGATGTGCCGATAGAGGCAAGCAACGCAGGCACTGGAAGACTTTGGTGCCAGCGGGGGCAGGCCGGCAGCAGTGGGGATATCTTTATTCTCTGAAAAAGGACTCCATGTGTGCCAACACCAGCCAATCATTCTTTGTGCCATCTTTCGCCGACCGACAAACCTGTTGGTTTCAAAGACCTGTTAGTAAGGGCTAACAGTTCTTAAATCGGATAAAACCAACAACTATAAAAGAAAACTACTCCCCACCGCTGAAAATCGGGCTGACCTGCCATCTTTTCAACCGGGGAAACAACGGTGAAACCTTTTCCCGGAGACGAGGAATTATCCGTACTTCCTCAAAAAAAATTGGGATATAGCGCTCCCATTGCCTGTGCCAGGTGCTGGAGCCTAAACATTTTTAGGTGATGCTGCGTTTCGGGGATTACCCGCACCAGCAGGAGCGCTGAGCATAAAACAACATAAAATGACAGTAATCGAAATCATCAAAGGCGATATCACCGTGTTAGCAGTAGATGCCATTGTCAACTCTGCGAACGACGACCTTCTTGGTGGTCACGGGGTGGACGGAGCCATCCACAAGGCAGCAGGATGGGGGCTGTTTGACGAGTGCAATACCCTGGGTGGGTGCAAGACGGGCGAAGCGAAAATCACCGGAGGCTACAACCTGCCTGCCAGGCACGTCATCCACACAGTCGGCCCCATCTGGTACGGTGGTGAAAAAGGAGAGGCGGAATTGCTGGCCACTTGCTACAAAAACTGCATTGAAGTGGCCTTGGAGAATGGCTGCAAAAGCATCGCCTTCCCGGCCATCAGCACCGGCGTGTTCGGCTATCCGCTGGAAGCTGCTACCCGTGTCGCTATCCCAGCGGTAAGGGAAAGCGTAGCAGGTACCGCTCTGGAAAAGGTCATTCTCGTCTGCTTCGATGAACAGGCTTACAGAACATATCTGTCAATATTTCAGGAATCAGAAATGCAGCGATGAGGGTGGTTGTAATTACGCAATCTTGAAAACGCAGTTGAATCAAATAGGAAAAGTGATTAAGAGAAAAATGGATTAACCTCCAACCACCCCCACCCACCCGTTTTCATCGGTGTAAAAAATCACCTGCCACTCCTGCCATGAGTGCTGCCGAAGGCTTTCCTGCTAACCCGCTCGTGCAAGTCTCCTGACATGCACACGATAGCCACCGTCAGCACACCCGCAGCAGGAGCAGCTTTGATGGCTGCACCTGCTTTTTGCTGACCAATCAGGAGCGGCAGATGATTTTTCACGAGGATAGTTACCCCAAGCTAACCTCAAAAAAGAAAATGGAATGCTATTTAAGACAACAGGAGATAGATAGGTTTCAGACGCTCAACAATCACCTCCATCACCTCCGAAAACTCCAACCCAATATCCAGTTTGGCTTTTCGCTTCCAGGCCTCCCAAAGTGTATTTCTTGACTCATCCAGGTAAAAGGCAGGCTGAAACAGGCTATGGTTTTGGGATGCAGTTGTTCCCCGTCGTTCAAAAGTTTGCAGGATGGCCTGTTCTAAAATTTCACTATCAACAGAGTGGTTGGACAAGAGGTGGTAAACATCATAGAAGTCTTTCATCCGGGTATTGATTTCACCCAGGTCAATCATCACCTCAAATTTTTCTGCAATGGTGGATTCGAGGGAATAGGCATACAATACGGGTGCGTCCATTTCAAGGATTACGGGATAGGTCATTTTCATCGGTTCTGGCACCACGATGTCTCCAAACCCTATGTCAATTTGCAGCCTTTGTTTTGTCCGGTCCAAATGGCCGGTAATGCCAACTCGAAGCCCTTGGTAGTTACCATCTTTGACAATGTCTTCGATGGTCAGGGATTCCAAATCAAATGTGACACCGTCCTCTTCGTAAGGCCTTTCACAGATGTTTATTATTGCCCTTCTTAGCGAATCGTGGGTTGACTGAATGTTCATGCCCAGAAAGTCAATATCTTTGGTGACCCGGCTCCGCTCCCCCTCAAGAGCATACAAAAAAGCCGCACCTTTCAGGCAAAAATGATGATTGTACCTCGACCTGGAAAGCCGATACAGAAACCTTTCCTGGAAATAGCGGAGCAGGAGCAGTTGATGGTTTTTCCCTTCCGTCCTGGCGATGTGCAGCAAGCGACCTTTCACCGAGGCCACGATGTTTTTCTTTTCGCTCATAGTAAAATGGTCAAATAGGTTTTCAAATACTCCTCTACACGAAGCAACCGGGCAAAGTGAAGCAGTTTCTCGATACTCCGGTCTTTTTCTTTGAGGTAGTTCTGAAGCACTTCCTTCTCCACATCCTTTCCGATCTTGTTCCTGAACCTGATGGCATCGCACACCGATTTTTCCTTCCCATAAATTTTGACGGTCGTTTGGCCTATTTTGACCTCGGAAATGCCGATGCTCCAGTATTTTTGACTCCAGTAATAAACCCTGATAGGCGGGTAATCCGGCAAAACAACCTTCCGGGATTTCTCAATGGCAATGTGATATTCGGGTGGAACGAAATCAGAGAGTTCGTAATAATTCCAGGCAGAAAAAAGGCATACCACTCCATCAGGCACAATCCGGCTGACCTCTTCCAACTCGTCATCAAAATTTACCGAAGCAAGCCTGTACAGCCCTCTTTTGATTTTCACGACTTCACCTCCCTCGACAAGAATATCAAGGTAATAGTTATGAAAACCCGCATCCAGGATATCCTGCGTTCGGGCATAGCCCTTATTCCGTTTGAAAATTTCGAGTAGTGCCTTTTCTTTTTCCATTTTGTAAAAACTACTGCTAAAGTAGCTAAAAGCAGTATTTTTTACAAAAGCATAGATAACTTTTTCATCAAAAATCGTGAACCAAGCCAATGGATATTTTAACCATGGATTTCACAATTCTACGGCTAATTTTAGTTGCCAGCCGTAGAATTTTAAAATTACTCATAGGATAGGTAAACCCTATTTGTCCCCTATATGAGCCACACATAATTGCAATATTCAAAGAAATGGAAGCAAAAAAGCCCAGGCTCATCGCCCGGGCTTCAAAATTATAATCCCATGAACAATTCCAAAACGCTACCTCATTGGTCGCCCTTCACCGCCGTTTGGCTCACCCCTGCGGCGACTGAACCGGCAACGACCAAGACTTTGGCAACCCCCAGTATCCAGGCAGGCAGGGCAACTGGAACAGTTATCAGCGTACCACCAATGGCGCCCAGGACAATCCCCAGGTTCCGGATAGTTTTGAAAAAGTTGGGAGTCGGAGCGACCAGCCGCTCCAGGACGGACATTTTTTGAGTTTCCATAAGCCTATGAATTTTAATTTGGATGAAAAAGGGCATGGATCTCTTCAGCCCATGCCCCAGATAAAACAATTGTGCAAACCGTACCCTCATTGAGGGCTAAATCAGAACACGTCCACCAACTGCATTGCATTGCCGGAGGCGAACAGGTAAAAGTTTTCGCCGACCTTCTGGTAAAATTCAATACCAACGGCATTCAGCACCGATACTTCAGCGGCCGGTTCCATATCGTTCAGGAACCTTGCTTCCAGGCTTACATCAGGAGCCTCTTTGTTTACTTCAATGTAATCCGAGAAAGCGGTCCCGGTCATGCCGTTTTGTTCGGCATTCTTCGGTTCGTAGTTTCCAGTTTCCGGACTGAACGCATAATCGGAAATTGCAGCCACCGAATTGACCAAGCGGAAGTGGGATGCACCACTTGGCACAGTCAGCAAATTTTGAGGATTGAACTTGGGTACCACCAGCGTCGAGCCTTTCCTTGCATCCAATTCAACCAGATCGAACGGAGTGCGGAGCACGGTGGACAGTGAAATGTTTTGGTCGAAATCCAATCCCTGCAGTTGCTGCGGAACCTGGGTAATGAGAATCGCCCGTTGGCCACGTGCCTCGGAAGCGTCTTCCAGGTTGATGCGTTTGATGATAGCCGTCAACGTCCCGGTGAGTCGTCTGTTGAACATGTGTTTCAAGGGACTAAACGCCGTGCGGATAGCCTTACCGACCTTTGCGCAACCAGCAAATTCCGCCATGTTTTCCCTCGTCCGTTTGAACTCGTCGGCGGTGAGTACTTGGTCTGCGGTCGGCCCACCGACCAGGCCGGCGAAGTAGCCCTTCTCGCCTTTGATTTTGAAATGCCGCACGTCGCCGATCGTGCCGACATACTTGATTAGACCTTTTTGCCTTGCCATAGCTTTACATTTTTGTGATTAGAAAACGTTGAAAATCAACTGCAAAGGTCGGGAGGAAAGAAGGGGCGAGTCAAACTCATAATGAAGCAGCAACCTGCAAAAGGCACAGTTGTAAGACGAAAATTTTAGCCAAACAAAAAAGTGGAAGGAGATTCAGAAAGTTGTAAGACGGGTTTTAATGGAAATTTGGTGAAATACAGCGCAAGGAGAGGAAATTTTCAAAATGTTTAACCTATGTTTAACCTGAAATGAAAAAAGCCTCATAAATCATTGATTTACAAGGCTTTAAGTGAAATAATCGTGATCCCGACAGGACTCGAACCTGTGACCGTCTGCTTAGAAGGCAGATGCTCTATCCAACTGAGCTACGGGACCCAACTTGTTCAAGAACATTTACTGAATGAGCCGTAAAAGTAGCGCTTTTTTGAAAAAACCAACCGGCAGCTTTTGCCGAACCCTGACAGGTTGGTTTTTGTTCCTCGCCTGTCAGGAAAACAGCTATCTTGACCTCCGAATTTATCCGTTCGGGAACGTGTACGAAACAAGATGTTCCTGATCTCAGGTTGAGAAGGTTGAGCACTCAACCATCTCAACAAGTTTTCAAACACGTTGCTCACCAATCAACTCGAATGTTATGAGCGTCAAAATAGAAGAGAGTTGGAAGGAAGTCCTGGCCGACGAGTTCGGGCAGCCGTACTTTCAGGCCATTTCCGCTTTCCTGCGCAAGGAGATAAGTGCCGGGAAAACCATTTACCCGCCAGGGCCATTGATTTTCAACGCTTTCGACACCACGCCTTTCCACAAGGTGAAGGTGGTGATACTTGGCCAAGACCCCTACATCAAACAGGGCGAGGCGATGGGCCTTTCGTTTTCCGTGCCCCGTGGGGTGAAAATCCCCCCCTCCCTGCAAAACATCTACAAGGAACTTCACGACGACCTTGCCTGTCCGGTGCCCGCGCATGGCGATCTGACAAAATGGGCCGAGCAAGGTGTCTTCCTCCTCAACACCGCCCTCACGGTGGAGCAGGGCAAGTCCAACTCCCATGCGGGCATCGGCTGGCATACCTTTACCGATGCGGTCATCCGCAAACTCTCGGAAGGGCGGGAGAAACTCGTGTTCATGCTCTGGGGAAATTTTGCGAAGCAAAAAACTGCGCTGATCGATCCGTTCAAGCACCTGATACTCCAAGCCGCTCATCCTTCCCCCCTGGCCGGCGGAGCGTTCAACAACTGCCGTCATTTCTCCAAAGCCAACGAGTTTTTGGCCATGCAAGGGCTAGGAACGATTGATTGGTGCATACAGTAGTAGTCAGTCAAGTGATTTTAGACGAGTTTTCAACTTGTTTAAAACACAAAAAAACCTCTGCAAAACAAAGAGTTTGACTATCCAATTAGGGCCTGTTGATGTGCTGGGCCTACATTCAAAACACGGCCCGTCAACGATGACAGGGAACGCATCCAGACCAACCTTATAGATGCCTACGAGTTGCTGATGTCCTTTGTGGCCAAACACCTGCCCGACAATTTTTTTATGCAGGGCGACCAGCGGGTAAGTTTAAGAGCCAAAAGTATAAGTCAATCTGATAATTCACCGCGAGTGCATAGCGCTGGACGTTCATAGTTTGTATCTATTCAGCAAGGTTTGTTTTGTGTGAAAAATTGAAAATTTTTCACACAAAACAAACTACTCTCTGAGAGAGGAAGAAGAAAAATGCAATTTTTTCTTCTTCCTCTCTCCATGCTGAATAGTTATCATAGTTTATGGCAATAGGTCGAAAAAGCCTCCAATCTTTGTGGCTATCTTTGCATTTCACTCATAACCTGACCGTTTGCATTACGGTCAAATTGAACAGCAATGAGCAAGATAAAGATAAAGAATTTTGGCCCGATCAAGGCGGGTTGCCTGGATGATGACGGCTGGCTGGATGTCAAGAAGGTGACCGTGTTTATAGGTAACCAAGGCAGTGGAAAGAGCACAGTGGCCAAGTTGATAACGACTTTTATGTGGATCGAAAAGGCATGGACGAGGGGCGATTATGACAAGAACTGGTTCGCCGACAAGGACAAGTTGAAAAACAGGTTTCTGAAATATTTCAGGCTGGGCGATTACTTTCCCAAAGCCGACAATGCCGTTATTCATTTCGTGGGAAATTCCTGTAGGATAAGTTTCGAAAACAGAACCCTGAAAATTGAAGATGCTAACAACGGGGTGTATGATTTGCCACAGATCATGTACGTTCCCGCAGAACGCAACTTTACTGCCGACGTCAAAAATCCTCGCATCCTCAAACTGACTTCGGAATCCATGGTGGAATTTGTGGGGGAATTCGGAAAAGCCCTCGACGAACTGAAAGGAAGCCTGAAACTCCCGGTCAACGACGTGGATGTTGAATACAACAAGCAGTTTGATACCGTATATATAAAAGGCAAAGTGAAGGGCGAACCCTATAAAATAAATTTGTCGGATGCATCGAGCGGGTTTCAATCTTTGGTCCCGCTGTACCTTGTCTCCTGGCATCTTGCCAATATGGTAAAAGGTCAAGGAGATGGCCGGAGCGAATTGATGACGAGCGACCAAAGGGAGCGTTTTAGGAAACAAATACAGGTAATCATGGGAAATGATGATTTGACCGATGAACAAAAGCGGATTGCTATTTCAGAAGAAGCAAAAAGATTCAACAAAACTGCTTTCATCAATATTGTCGAAGAACCCGAGCAAAACTTGTTCCCTACCGCTCAATGGCAAATACTGAAAAGCCTCCTGGAATTTAACAACATGAACGAGGGGAACAAGCTGATAATGACGACGCACAGCCCGTACTTGATCAATTATTTGACCCTTGCCGTCAAAGCAGCCACCTTGGCCCCCTTGATAAAGAATGATGAGCTAAAGCAACGTCTGTGTGAAATCGTGCCGACGAGGTCTGTGGTGAACCCGGAAGATTTGGCGGTGTATGAAATGGATGAAATAGACGGGACCATCAAAAAATTGGCAACCTATCACGGACTGCCTTCCGATGAAAATGAATTGAACCTAAAACTTGGGGAAAGCAACGAGCTGTTTGCCCAACTTTTGGAAATCCAGCAAGCACTATGACCCTTGATTTTTTCATAAACCATTGTCAGTCCCAGTCCAATAAAAAACGCTTCGGCATCATTGACCTGCCCCCTGCCAAAATAGATGAGCAGGATGGTGCAGCATGGATTGCCGTTGTGGACAATGAATATTTAAGACAAGTAACCTTTACCGCCGTTGATCATTGTATTGAAATAAGAAGAACTGACGGCAAGATGGAAAAACGCTGTGATGGTTTTTTGACTTATGATAACCATATCATCTTCCTTGAATTAAAGGAAAGCCATAAAAAAGGGAGTGATTGGGTGAAAGAAGCCGATGCCCAATTGAAAGTGACAATCGGATTATTTGAATACGCTTCCGATGCTGCGATCTATAAGAATAAAATGGCCTACATCGCCAATAGCGAACGACCCCGTTTCAGGCAAAGTCAAAAATTGCGGATGGAGCAATTTCTGGCAGACACAGGATATGTGCTGAGAATTGAAAATAGAATAATTATCTGATGGTTATTGACCGCTGTCAACAACCTCTTTAACGACGGTTAAGGCATCCCTCAAACAATTCAAACCCTCACAAATCCCCCCTCCTCCAATCGCCAGATTTTCAACGGGTTATCCTCTTTGAGTGCCTCCGGCAACATGTCATCGGGAAAATTTTGCCAAGCCAGTGGCCTGGCAAAGCGCCGGATGGCCGCCGTGCCGACGGAAGTGAAACGGCTGTCGGTCGTGGCCGGGAAGGGGCCGCCGTGCTGCATGGCATGGCACACCTCCACCCCGGTCGGCACGCCGTTGAGGATGAGGCGGCCCGAAGTTTCCCGCAGGGCATCCATCAGGCCGTGCCATTCGGGCAACCGGTTTTTTTCACAAAAAACAGTGGCCGTTAGCTGGCCTTGCATGGCATTTGCGATTTGCAGCAAATCATCCGCTCCAGTGTAGGCGACGAGCAGGGTAAACGGCCCGAATACTTCCTCTTGCAGGTGGATGTTTTTCAAAAAAGCCGAAACCTCCGCCACGCCGACCGAAGGGCGCACAAAAGGCGCTTGTTCCAGTTCCCCTTCATATACGATGTCAATGCGGTGACCTTCTTTCACCTGCCGGAGCGAACGCAGGTAACCCTCGAATATCCGATGGTTCAACATACACTGCGGCTGTACGCGGGACATGGCATCTGCCAGCAATCGGGAAAAACCGCCCGCCTGCTCCTGCGGCACGAACACCAGCCCGGGGTTCGTGCAAAATTGCCCCGCTCCCAATGACACGGAGGCGGCGATTTGCTGCGCAATGCCATCGGCCTGTGCCTCCAATATGCCCGGCAGGATGAAAATCGGGTTCACGCTCCCCATTTCAGAAAAAACAGGAATGGGCACGGGCCGCTTGTTGGCCAGATCGAAAAGGGCCTTGCCGCCCCGGAGCGAGCCGGTAAAGGCCACTGCCGCCGTGCGAGGGTGTTTCACCAAAGCCTGCCCTACCGGATAGCCGCCGTTCAGCGAAGAAAACACGCCATCGGGCAAACCGGTGCGCTGGGCGGCACGCTGAATGGCCCGTGCGACGAGATCGTTGGTGGCGGGGTGCGCCTCGTGGGATTTCACCACCACCGGACAACCCGCAGCCAAGGCCGAAACCGTATCGCCGCCCGCCGTCGAGAAGGCCAACGGGAAATTGCTGGCCGTGAACACCACGACCGGCCCCATCGGCACAAGCATACGGCGTATGTCGGGTTTGGGCAGGGGCTGCCGGGCCGGATCGCCCCGATCAATGACGGCCTCCACCCAAGAGCCTTCCTCCACATAACCGGCAAAGAAGCGCAACTGCCCGCAGGTGCGGCCCCGCTCGCCCATGATGCGGCCTTCCGGCAGCCCGCTTTCCTCCATCGCCGTTTCGATAAGCGCCGGGCCAATGGCTTCGATTTCATCGGCGATGGCACGCAGGAAGGTCGCCCTTTGCAGGCCCGTGCTGTTGCGGTAGGTTTGGAAAGCAGCACTGGCTTTTTCCATCGCCGCATTGATTTCGGCGTGGGTGGCTGGATAAAATAGGGCACCTTCGCCACGGGCGGTGATGCCCCGCAGGGTGGTTTTGCTTTTTTTTGAAAATGAAAAACCGATGATGTTTGTTATTTCAGACATGGTTGGCGTGGTGGGTGGTGAGATTTATTCCCAGGTTATGGCTTCGGTTTCGAGGGTTATTTCCTCATCGTTCATTTTGACCAGTTTTATCGTGAAGACATGCTGCTTGGCCAGTGTTGGCCGTTCGGCAATGACCAGTTGGATGTCCCCGGAGTTCGTTGCCATATTCGAGTTCAAGGGCACCCATTCAAAGTTGCCGTTGCCCTTGAATATTCTTACGAGGAACAAATCGTTGAGTGATTGCCCGGCAGGGTGGTTGTCGTCAAAGTCTTCATTGCTGACAATGGCAATGGTGTTGAAAGGGTATTTCATGCCGCCCCAGCCCTCATCGCATTTAAAGGAAAGCGCTGGGCTAAAGCCAAGACCCTCAAGGTGCATGGAAAGGTACCTTATATTGATGGGGAACAGCCAAATCCACAGACTGTCTTGCTGCCCGATTTCAGTTGAAGACAGCGAATGTTCCATTTCATCAAAATCAAAATACCGGAAGTCCTTGCAGCAGGAAATCGCAAACTGAAGGGCAAAAAAGGTCAATAACACGGCGACGATTCTTGTTTTCATAAGTCAGCAGATTAATTAAAATGAGATAGCTACCCACGTTTAGATTTTCAGGTAATCCGGCAGCGGAGGCCTGTTTTTCAAGCCCGATTCGAGGACAGCAAGCACCTGCAGGCGGCTCTCGCCTTCCAGCGGTTTGCGCGGCAGGCGCACATATTCGCTGCCAAGACCCGTCAGGGCCTCCGCCAGTTTGATGTTTTGTACCAACTGCGGGCTGAGGTCAAGTTCCAGGATGGGCATGAACCACCGGTAGATTTTCAGCGCCTCCTCCATCCTGCCCGCTTTTACCAACCGGTAAATGGCAACTGTTTCTGCCGGGAAGGCATCAACCAGCCCTGCCACCCAGCCATGAGCACCCATGAGCAGGGCTTCCATGGCCAGTGTGTCCACGCCGCAGAGAATTTTAAGGCGGTCGGTGCCGAAGCGGTTGATCAGCTTGGTGATGTTGGAGATGTCGCGGGTGCTTTCTTTGACAGCCTGTATGTTTTTGTGTTTGAGCAGCACCTCGAACATGGCGTGGGTCACCTCGATCTTGTAGTCCACCGGGTTGTTGTATATCATCATGGGCAGGCTGGTGGATTGGGCGATGTTCATGAAATAAGCCACCACCTCCTCGTCGGTGGCCTTGTACTGCAACGGTGGCAGCACCATGAGGCCGTCGGCCCCTTTGGCCTCCGCTTCCTCGGCCACCTCCACGGCGGCCCTGGTCGAGCGCTCGGCAATGTTGACGATAACGGGAACTTTTCCTTTTGCCGTTTTGGCAGCGGCTTTCAGAAGTTGCATTTTTTCTTTGTGCAACAAGGTGCTGGCTTCGCCAAGCGAACCGCCGACGATGAGGCCATCCACGCCTGCCTTTATCTGGGCTTCGATGTTTTTGATGAAAAGGTCGAGGTCCAGTTTGCCGCTTTTCTTGAATTTCGTTGTGAGCGCCGGGTACACGCCCTGCCATTTTACTTTCATGATGTAAAAATATGGGTGAACAGATGCTGCAAATGTATGTCTGATCAGCGGAGGTTTGTGAGCCAAAGGCGCATAAAACCCTATCGAACAACATTAGAGTTGATTCCGCTTCGGAGAGTCGGCACAAGAGAAAAAACAACAGAGAGAGAAGATTATTTGAAAGAAAATTTTTTTTAAAAAATTTTCTTTCAAATAATCTTCCCTCTCTAAATATTCTTCTGCCGGTGCTACATGCTACAAATTGAAATGACTTTTCGGAGTGGACTCAGAGTTGGAGCGACGGAGAATCAAGGTAGCTTAATGGATTGGCAACATTCAAAAAGCGCCCTGCTCCCATTTCTCCGAAAAAAGCCCCCGCAGGCCTGTTTCGTTTGCTTCGCAAACGCCCCGTTCGGTAATGAGGCCCGTCACCAGGCGGGCGGGAGTCACATCGAAGGCGTGGTTGGCGGCCATTGTACCAATAGGGGTCAGGCGCACCTCCCGGACTTGGCCATCCTCGCACAGGCCCCGGATGCTGTGAACTTCCGCTGCATCCCGCTCTTCGATGGGGATTTCCCGCAGGCCATCCCGCAGCGACCAATCAATGGAAGAAGAAGGCACGGCGACGTAAAAAGGCACGCCGTTGTCCAGTGCTGCAAGTGCTTTGAGGTAAGTGCCGATTTTGTTGGCCACATCTCCGGTTCGGGTGGTCCGGTCGGTGCCGGTGATTACTAAGTCCACCTGACCGTGCTGCATGAGGTGGCCGCCGGTATTGTCGGCAATGACGGTATGCGGGACACCGTGTTCCTTCAGCTCGAAGGCAGTGAGGGCGGCCCCCTGGTTGCGCGGGCGTGTTTCATCCACCCAAACATGGACGGGGATGCCCCGGTCGTGCGCGGCATAGATTGGAGCCGTGGCCGTGCCGTAATCAATGCAGGCGAGCCAACCGGCATTGCAATGGGTGAGGATGTGGACGGGGGCTGCACCGTTTTTCTTGCGATAAATGGCCTCGATCAAGGGCAGGCCGTGTTCGCCAATGCTTCGGCAATGCTCAACGCTTTCTTCCGTGATGGCTTGGGCGGTGTGCAGTGCTGCCGCCGTTTTTTCTTCGTTGGATTTTTTTTGTAAAACAGCTTCCATGACCACGTCAACGGCATAAGCCAGGTTGACGGCGGTGGGGCGGGCCGCTTTGAGCTGGGCCGCTGCCCGTTTCATCCTTTCATCGAAATCGCTGCCCGTCACTTGCCGTGCTGCCGCGTACATGCCGAAGGCAGCCGCCGAGCCGATGAGCGGTGCGCCCCGCACGTGCATGTCCCGGATGGCGGTCACGAAGTCGTGCAGCGTCCTCAAATCCTCGACGACAAAGTGGTGTGGCAGGTGGCGCTGGTCAATGATGCGGACGGTGGCGGGATCGTCGGGATGCAGCCAGATGGTGCGGTAAGTAGTATTATGGATACGCATTATGCTCCTTTTTCTTTCAGCATTTTCACGTCCCACCAATCCTTTTCACGACCGGCCCTGATCTTCATATCAATCAAAGTATCAAGGTCAACGACATTCAGCGGGACACCTGAAAAGTCCGTTACGATCCTATTGGCAAAAGCATCTTCAAACCGGACAATGGATGAATACATCGGGAGCAGTTCCATTGGGAAATTTTCGTCAAGGACAATGGTCAACTTGCCGTTGGTGGCGTATTCCTCTATGGCTTTTTCGACATCGCTTTGTTGGTAGCCCAACGACAACAAGGCATTTTGCAGCGAAGCCAGGTTGGCCGGGCTGTTGTCAACCCAAATATCCATGTCACCGGTAGTCCTGTCAACGCCGTAGAGCACTACGGCCATGCCGCCGACCACCAAGTATTGGGTGTTCGAAGCATTGAGTGCTTTGAAAAAATCCAGGAATATTTCAGGCAGGTTTATCATTTCTCTTCCTTAACACAAACGAGTTGGGATCAATCGGTTTGGGCTTGGCCCCCAAGGCCCGGCGGATTGCGAGCACCACAAAAAACCTTTCCAGCCGCTTGCCCGGCGTGAGCGACCGGAAAAGCTCGTCGCTGTACTTTTCCATTTCTTCGAAGGTCTTGAAGGACTTCCATTGCAGTCTCTTTTCCACGGCTAACTTTTTGGCAAAACTACGTGAAATCGTTGTTTATCGTTGTTGGTTGTTCGTTGGGGGGTCACGGCACCCTTGCCTATCTTTGGCCTATCATCCCCGCCAACAACGGCGGTGCGGCGAGAAGCAGACAAGTTACGGGGGCGCTTCAA
>JRYF01008832.1_pt1 | contig 18604 bp, 16 predicted proteins | sample 235331 | NCBI WGS metagenome assembly JRYF01 (sample SAMN03074217, study PRJNA261475) | activated sludge metagenome | biome: Wastewater Treatment Plant; feature: Wastewater; material: Activated sludge; isolation source: activated biomass of a wastewater treatment plant treating hydrocarbon... ...
GCGAAGTCCACCTGCGGCCAGGCCAGCAGGCCGGGGAAGGTGCCGCCCGCGGCGGGCGCGGCGGGCGCGGCGGCGGTGGCGCGCACCAGCCCATGCCCGTAGGCGTTGTTGGGCCGGGGCGAACCCAGCGGCTCGACCGACTCAAGCAGGGCCTGCCGCAACGCCGCGCCATCCAGCGCCGGATTCGCCGACCGCAGCAACGCCGCGAACCCGCTGACGTGCGGCGCCGCCGCGTCGGTCGGCTTCAGGGCCACGCTTTTGCCGGTCGCGGTGTAGGACTGGGCCTGGTAGAGCAGCTCGGCGTGTTTCAATTCGGTCCAGAAACCCTTGACCGTCTCGGCGCGTTGTGGCCCATCCGCGCTCGCCGGCGCCAGATAGGTCCGGAACAGGTCGAGCCGCTGTCCTTCCGGGCCGCCGCCACTGGCGAGCAGCGCGATGGCCTCGCGCCAGGCCGCGTCGTAGCCGGCAAAAGCGGTTTCTCCTTGATCGATTAATTGCTCGCGCAGCAGCGGCAATCCCAGGGCGGCCACGAATTCATCCACCAGGGGGCGAACCTTGGCCGGACCGAAGCCTTCGATCGTTCCCAACCCCACCGGGCGCGGGGTCGATTCGTCGCCCTGCCAGGCGCCGGTGGCGTTGTAGACCAGCCGCTGGAACACCCGGCTGTCCTGGGTTTCCAGCAGCGGGGCCAGCCGAAAGCCGGTCGCCACGTCGCGCGCGCTCAAACCCGGTTCGAGCGCGCCGACATCCACCAGGGCATGAAGCACTTGCGGCTGGCGTCCGGTTTGCCGGGCCTGTTCCAGCAGCGTCCGGCCCAGGGCGAGCGCGTCCCCGGTCGTCGCGTCCGTCGTCCCGGCGCGCACGAAGGCCAGATCGATGCTGGCCGGCTGGCCGGGAATCACGTCGACCACCCCGGCTTGCAGCGCGGCCAGCGCCTGCTGGACTTCCGGGTCGTCCGCCTCGATCTGCGCCAGTTGCCGCAACTGCTCCAGCAACCGGCGACCGGTCTCCGGGTTTCAGGCCCAGGGCCGCGCTCGGGATCAGCGGGAACAGCGCCGTGGCGGCGTAGCGGTAGGCGCGGAACAGGCGCTGGCGTTCCGGGCGGTCGGCATACGCGGCGCGGGGTTGAAATTGCGAGTAGTCGATCCGGTAGCCGAACAGCGGCGAAGGAGCCGCTCCCCCCGCCGCCAGCACCAGCGCGTATTCCGCCGCCGCCCGTTCGCTCAGGCCGGTCTCGTCGCCGTTCAGCAGCGCTTGCAACAACTCCAGGTAATCCTGATTGGCCTCACGGATTGGCGTGTCGGCTTGCTGGGCCAGCGCGCCGGTCAAGGCGGCGACCGCGGTTTGCAGGCGCGGTTGGAGAGTGGCCTCTTCCCAGACTCGCAGGGTGTCCCGCCACAGTCGGGTGAAGGCGTGGGCCGCCAGATCGAAGGTGATGTAGTCGCCGATGCCGAGTTCGCGGTTTTCGGCGTAGAGTTCGGTGAAGCTCAGCGCGGTCTCCGGGCTGGCGCCGAGCGCCCCGCTCGGGCGGGTATCAGGCATGCCCGCGGCCGGTGGCGCGCCATGGCCCAGCGAGACCACGGCGAGGGCCGTCGCCAGACCTAGCGACAGGCGCCAACGTCGAAAGCGCGGCATGGAGAATTGTGTGGAAGATTGCATTCGGGGACCCCTCGAGTGGCTGGGCAATGAAGATTCAGAGACTCACTGAGGGTCAGACGGACACGGCGACGGTTTCCGACGGGATCTTAGGCGATTTCCAGAAATAACAATGACCCGAACTGGCTCCCACGCTCCTGCGTGGGAGCCCTGGCCATCGCGATGCTCCGGCATCGTGGGCCGCTGGAGCGGCCCGAACGGCATTCCCACGCTGGAGCGTGGGAACGAGATGTCGGTAAGGGCTTTGCTGGAAATCGCCTTAGCTTGATTCTGGCATTCCGCCGCGGCCAGGCGCGGTTGCGCCGGCATTTTCGCGTTGAGGAATTCGAGACGGACGCCGCGCGCCCATTCGCAGAGTATCCCATCATCAATATCCGGCTCAAGGGCGCCAACTCGATCCTGGTCAAGGTGAAGTGCCGCTCCCCGCCTCCGCTCGCTATCGGGATGATTGGACATCCCTGTCCTGATTGATTATAAGAACTGACCGCGGGGTAGAGCCCTATTTAATTACGGGCATTTATCTGATCCGCCCGAAAAAACGGGACAGCCACCCTCAACCGTGAGGCAAACCAAAGCCAACAGCCTTGCTAAATTTTTCCACACGAGAGAGCGCGCGTTATGAAAAAACTTGCCATTGCAACCTTGACCGCCGCCTTACTATTGGGTGCGGGCGGCGCGAACGCCGTCGAGGAGAAATTCATCATCATTGGCACCGGCGGCCAGACCGGTGTCTACTACGTGGTGGGCCAGTCGATTTGCCGGCTGGTCAATCGCGGCGAAAAAGAACACGGCATCAAATGCACGGCGCCGTCCACCGGCGGCTCGGTGGCCAATCTGAACGCCATCCGGGCCGGCGAGCAGGACATGGGCATCGTTCAGTCCGACCAACAGTATAAGGCGCTGAAAGGCCAGGAATCTTTTGAAAGCGCCGGCCCCAACGAAGAACTGCGCGCCGTGTTCGCGGTGCATCCGGAATCCTTTACCGTCATGGCGCGCAAGGATGCGGGCATCAAGACTTTCGATGACCTCAAGGGCAAGCGGGTCAACATCGGCAATCCGGGTTCCGGGCAACGCGCCACGATGGACGTGCTCATGCGGGAAAAGGGTTGGGATGTCGGCGTCTTTAGACTGGCCTCGGAGTTGAAAGCCGCCGAGCAGGCCCAGGCGTTGTGCGACAACAAGATCGACGCCATGCTCTATGTCGTCGGTCACCCAAATGGCTCCATCCAGGAAGCTGCTTCATCCTGTGAGGCTGTTCTGGTGCCGGTCACCGGCCCGGAAGTAGACAAGCTGGTCGCGGAATTCCCTTACTATGCGACCTCGATCATTCCCGGCGGCATGTACCCCGGCAGCGATCAGGACACCCCGACCTTCGGCGTCGCCGCGACGCTGGTGTCTTCCACCAAGGCGTCGGATGAAGTCGTTTACCAGGTGGTCAAGGCGGTGTTCGAAAACTTCGACCGCTTTAAGAGACTTCATCCCGCCTTTGAAAATCTGGACCCAGCGCGGATGATCAAGGCGGGCCTGTCCGCGCCTCTGCATGACGGTGCTGTCAAGTATTACAAGGAAAAAGGCTGGATGTAATTCTGTCAGGCTGCCCCCCTCCCGCCGGGAGGGGGTTGGGGGAGGATGAATGGGGATGAGCGAAGCCAGCAAGCAAATGACAACGGACGGGCAGCAACTGCGCGATCTGGTAGCCCAGGCCGATACCGGCATTCGCTCGCCGGGAGGCATTCCCGAAAAAATCCTGCTGAGCGTGGCGGCGGCCTGGTCCCTGTTTCAACTCTGGATCGCCTCGCCGCTGCCGTTTATGGTCGGCTTTGGGGTGTTCAACGACACCCAAACCCGCTCGATTCATCTGGCGACGGCCGTATTCCTGGCCTTCCTCGCCTACCCTGCCTTCCGGCGATCACCACGCACGCGCATTCCGCTCGCGGACTGGTTGCTGGCGATCATCGGCGCGTTCTGCGCGGGCTACCTCTTTCTGTTCTATAACGAACTGGCGACCCGGCCCGGCGCCCCGATCACCCAGGATTTGATCGTCGCCTGCATCGGCATGATCATTTTGCTGGAGGCGACCCGCCGGGCCTTGGGTCCGCCCTTGATGGTTCTGGCCGCGCTGTTTCTGCTCTACACTTTCGCCGGCCCGCACATGCCGTCCCTCATCGCCCACAAGGGCGCCAGTCTGAACGCCGTGGTCACCCACCAGTGGGTCACCACCGAAGGCGTGTTCGGCATCGCGCTCGGCGTCTCCACCAGCTTCGTCTTTCTGTTCGTGCTGTTCGGGGCGCTGCTGGACAAGGCCGGCGCCGGCAATTATTTCATCAAGGTCGCCTTTTCCCTGCTCGGACACATGCGCGGCGGCCCCGCCAAGGCGGCGGTGGTCTCCTCAGGCCTGACCGGACTGATTTCCGGTTCGTCCATCGCCAACGTGGTCACGACCGGCACCTTCACCATTCCCATGATGAAACGGGTCGGCTTCTCGGCGGAGAAGGCCGGCGCGGTCGAGGTGTCCTCCTCGGTGAACGGTCAGCTCATGCCGCCGGTGATGGGCGCGGCCGCCTTCCTGATGGTGGAATACGTGGGAATTACCTATTTTCAGGTCATCACCCACGCCTTTATCCCCGCGGTGATTTCCTACATCGCGCTGGTGTATATCGTCCATCTGGAAGCCCTGAAAGCCAACATGCAGGGCCTGCCCCGACCGGGCGTCGTCAAACCGTGGATGCAGCGCCTGATGGGGATGCTGTTCGGTTTTATCGTGACCGCCGGGCTGGCGCTGGCGGTTTACTACGGGATCGGCTGGTTGAAACCGACCTTGGGCGACGCCGCCACAGGAGTCATTTCCGCCTTGCTGGTCGCCGTGTACGTGGGGCTGGTGTGGATCGGTTCCCGCTATCCCGAACTGGAAGTCGATGATCCGAACACGCCCATTGTCAGCCTGCCCGAAGTCGGTCCCACGGTGAAGTCCGGTCTGCACTTCCTGCTGCCGGTGATCGTGCTGGTCTGGTGCCTGATGGTGGAGCGGCTGTCGCCGGGACTGTCGGCCTTCTGGGCGACCGTGTTCATGATGTTCATTCTGTTGACCCAGCGGCCGTTGTTCGCGCTGTTTCGCGGCCAGGGTGGCTTGAACGCGCAAATCCGGCGTGGTGGCAACGATCTGTTGGAGGGCTTGATCGCCGGCGCTCGCAACATGATCGGCATCGGCATCGCCACGGCGACCGCCGGGGTGATCGTCGGCGCGGTGTCCCAAACCGGGGTCGGGCTGGTGTTGGCCGACCTGGTGGAAATCCTGTCGCTGGGCAATATCCTGTTGATGCTGATCCTGACGGCGGTGCTCAGTCTGATCCTGGGCATGGGCCTGCCGACCACCGCCAACTACATCGTGGTATCCTCGCTGCTGGCGCCGGTGATCGTCACCCTGGGCCAGCAGTCGGGATTGATCGTTCCCCTGATCGCCGTCCATCTGTTCGTCTTCTTCTTCGGTCTCATGGCCGATGTGACGCCCCCGGTGGGTCTGGCGTCCTTCGCCGCCGCCGCGGTCTCCGGCGGCGATCCGATCCGCACCGGCGTGGTCGCGTTTTTCTACAGCATGCGCACGGCGGTGCTGCCGTTTCTGTTCATCTACAACACCGATCTGCTGTTGATCAACGTGGACTGGCTGCACGGTGTCGGCATCTTCGTCGTCGCCACCATCGCCATGCTGTTGTTCGCCGCCGCCACGCAGGGCTACTTCATCACCCGCAGCCGGTTTTACGAGTCCCTCTTGTTGTTGCTGATCGCTTTTACCCTGTTCCGGCCCGGATTCTGGATGAACATGATCTATCCGCCCTATGAGGAGCTGGCGCCGGCGCAACTGCTGGCGGAAGCCGACAAGCTGACGGCGGGCACGCCAATTCGCCTGCACGTCGATGGCCTGGATGAAGTCGGCCGACCGCGCAACTTTGTCGCCATTCTCATCATGGGCGAGGGAGCGACCGGCGCGGACCGCCTGACCGACGCCGGGCTCGAACTGATCGAGAGCAACGGCAAGCTGATCGTCGACAACGTGCGTTTCAACAGCGCCGCCGCCGCGGCGGGGCTGGAATTCGATCAAACCGTGGAAGGGGTGCTGGCGCCCCTGGAGCAACCCCGGAAGGAATGGCTGTGGATTCCCGCCTTCGTGGCTCTGGGGGGACTGATCAAGTGGCAACAACGCCGCGCCCGTGCCGCCACGCCGGTCGCCGCGTAGCGGAGGTGGCTGATGTACAAAGAAATTTTATTTCCGATTGATTTGAATCACGACAGTTCCTGGGTCGATGTCCTGCCGTCGGTCGTTGAGTATTGCCGGGCCTTTCAGGCGCGCCTGCACGTGGTCACGGTGGTTCCCGATTTCGGAATGCCTCTGGTCGGCGGCTACTTCCCCAAGAATTTCGGCAACAAGATGTTGAAGGAAGCCAACCAGCGCCTGCACGAGTTCGTCAAGAAGCATGTGCCCTCCGACGTGCCCGTGCAGCACATCGTCGCCGAAGGCGTCGTGTACCAGGAAATCATCCGGGTGGCCAGGGAGATCGGCGCGGACCTCATCATCATGGCTTCGCATCGCCCGGAACTGGGCGATTTTCTAGTCGGACCCAATGCGGAACGAGTGGCGCGCCATTTCGACAAGTCGGTGTTGCTGGTCAGGAATTAAAAAAGCTAAGGGTGAATTTCGGCTGATTTTCGCGCAACCTTTCAGCGCCAACCACTTACGGGGCTGGAATCACCGTCCGGTTGATCATGGGATGATCGTCGTCGCGGGGACCAAAATCGCTGTCGGGATGCCAGGCAATGACGTCCAACGCTTCTTCCCGAGTAAAAAAGGAATGGATGCAACCGGTGGGAATGTACCAGCCCATGCCCGGCCGCAACGGATACACCCCCTCCGGGGTACGGCACTCGCCGGTTCCTCGCAGGATGACCCCAATACGCACCGAGGGATGGGTATGGGGCGTCTGATCGGTGCGCGGCGGGATGTGCAGGTGATTCAGGCAGGGCTCGCCCAGCCGCGGCGGGCAAACCAGGAGAGTGTCATCGCACCCGTCGATGTAGCGCAGACGACCGGCGAGTTCGAGGGGACCACCGATTTGGCGCAGCCCCCGATAGCCAGAGAAGGCGATCACCAGACCAACCCCCCCGCCAACCTCGCCACCGTCGGGCAACACGAAAAACATCCCCGCGCTCAGTGAGAACGGGCCGGTTTCGGCATCCCGCAGTTGGGATGGGCCGACAGTGACCATACCGTAACCCGTGGCGCCGACCGGCAGCGTCACCGGTTCCATGCCCCAGCCCCAAACCTGAATGGCCCCCAAATCCAGCAGCAACCCTGGATTTACCCGCAACGGCGTAAACGTCTCGACCGCCTTTTCCGGTCCTTCGCTAGCCTGTGGCATCCGGCGGTAACTCCTCGCGAGCAAAGCGCACCAACGCTCCGATGCGCCGTTCGCCCATGGATTCCAGTTCGATCAAGGTCAGGTTCTCACCCGGTTCCGACGCGTTTGGGTCGAGCTTGACACCCATCCGGTTCAGCCGCAGGTTCAGCGGGCGAACCTGCAAATAAGGCTCTGGCTGGCTCAGCACCTGTCGGACCTGCTCCAGATAATCATCCAGCGTCCCCAATTGTTTGCGGGCCGCCACCAGTTCTTCTTCCGTTTGAACCAACCGCTGCTCCAGAGCCGCCGCCCGCCGTTCGTCGGCGATATCGTCCGGACTCGACAGCAGCGGCCGCAGACCCTGGGAGTGCCCGCGCAGCGCGCGCAACTGCGCCTGCAACCGTCGACGCTGCTCCTCCAGATCGCCGCGCCGCGTCCGCAGCTCGCCGATCCGTTCCAGCGCTCGAGTCGCCAGAAACACCACAGTGCGCTGCCGCAGTTCCCGACGCAGTCCATCTTCGCTCGTGGACGGGAAGAACAGTTGATGCCGCGAGAAGTTAACCAGCGTTTGTCGGACCTCCCGAACCAGCACATCGCCGCGCAGCCCCATGCCAAAGGATTCGGTTTCACGCCTGACCATGAGCATCAGGGCAAAACACTCCCGCGCGCCCCCCTGGAAGAAGCTTCGGATCGCCGGCTGATCCAGAGCTTCCCGTAGATCGTTCGCCGTCGCGAAAAAGGCGTTGACTTGCGGGTCGATGGCCCAAACGCGACCGGCGAGCGTCACCGGCGGAGGCATGCACCGCAGCAGTTCATCGCTGTAGCGCAGCGCGGTTTCCACCGCATCCGCCAATTTCTCGACGTAATTGCCGATCAATCGAATCCGCGGTTCGCTGGCATCCACGACCCACTCGACGGGCACGCGCAGCCGGGTCAAGCGTTCCTGGCTGTGCCGACGTTCGATCCACTGGTGTTGCGCGAATGCCGCGATGCCGCCCAAGACCTGGCTCAGAACGCTCTGACCGCCGGTCATGATTCCTCTTTCTCCTCCTGCCTCCGGACTCAGGACAGCCGCGCCAGGCGCTGGTGCAGGGGGCTGGAGCGGGGAAAATGCGCGCGAAGAAAATCCATCTGATCGGCCAACACCCGCTTGCCCTGCAAGTAAACGTACTCGGCGTGATTGGGCGTGAACGGGATCGCCAGCAACTGCATTCCGGCCTGTTCGGGAGTCCGACCACCTTTGCGGTGATTGCAACGCTTGCAAGCGGTGACCACGTTGTTCCAGCGGTCGCCGCCGCCCTGCACGATCGGACGGACGTGGTCGCGAGACAAATCCCGGATCGGGAAGCTCTCGCCACAGTACAAACAGGTATTGCAGTCGCGCCGGAACAGCGACAGGTTCGAGAGTGGGGGCACGTAATCGTGGCGGGCGCGCAGCCGCGCGTAGGTGCCACCCTGGGTCGCGATGATGGAATTGACCGTAACTATACTGCGCCGCCCGCTGTAGGCATTGACACCACCGCGCACCGTGTAAAGCACCATGCCGCAGGTATAGGCCACCTGCTCGGCATGGTACAGCCGTACCGCCTGTTGATAATCAATCCACTCCAATGGCATTCCCGTCACATCCGTGCGCAAGACTTGTTGTTCCAATCCGTACATGCGTCACCTGTGCCTTATTCCCCGTCGTCGATTCCTTAATTATCGCTCGCCAACATGAAGGCCCGTTGACTCGCGAACAGTCTATAGACGCACCGATGGACGATGGGTTGCACGGGCGCCTGCGCTAGGCTTCAGAGGCCTATTTGCACTCCGGTCGTTTGTGATCTCGAAAGTCCAGGCTAATATTTGTTTCGGGGACAGTATACTTATTTTATCCTGTTCGATAAGGAGTGAGTCGTGGCAAGAGTGGCGCGCATCGTTGCCCCGGGACATCCACATCATGTCACACAGCGCGGTAACCGCCGACAACCGACGTTCTTCGGCGACGAGGACTACGCCGAATACCGACGCTTGGTGGCGGCGTCCTGCGCCCGATGCCGCACGCAAGTCTGGGCTTACTGCCTGATGCCCAATCACGTTCACCTCATCATGGTACCAGAGGACGAGGACGGTCTGCGATGCGCGGTCGCGGAAGCCCACCGTCGCTACACGCGGCGCGTGAACGGCCGTGAAGGATGGCGCGGGCACCTGTGGCAAGAACGCTTCCACTCGTTCGTCATGGACGAGTGCTATCTGCTGGCGACCACGCGCTATGTGGAGAACAGCCCGGTCCGGGCCGGACTTTGCCCCGTCGCCGAGGACTGGCCCTGGTCGAGTGCGCGGGCGCATTTGCAGGGGCAAGACGATGGTCTGGCGCGGGTCTCGCCCCTGCTCGAACGGATCTCTGACTGGCGAAGCCATCTGCGCGAGCCGAGTTCGAGCGACCTGCCAGACGCGATTCATGCCCACCTGCGGACGGGGCGTCCCTTGGGTGCCGATGCGTTTGTCGAGCACTTGGAAATCCGGCTGCGGCGCTCGCTCCGCCGCAAGAAACCGGGGCCGAAGCCGCAACACCAGAACCCCACTACCCACATCCCTTTTTCGGACATCGACCCGAATTAAGCACACTGTCCCCAGAATCAAGGAAACGTCTCTTGTCCTTTGATATTGCAGGGAATTATGATCGATACTTCGCCAGTCGGCTATACGATCATCGCTACCCACACCCCAATCCGGCGTGTCTCGACTTGATCGTGAACGAAATCCGTCGGTCGGGAAGCCGGGTGCTGGATTTTGGTTGCGGCAACGGCCGCTACATCGCACCGCTGCTGGATCGCACCGACGCCACCCTGGTCGCTTACGATATCAGCCCGGAGGCGATTCGCGAGCTATCGCGGCGGCAGGCCCCGCACATCGAATCCGGTCGATTGCGGCCCTTTCTCGGCGATCTGGCCGCGCTGCGCGCGGCGGTCGGCGCGGACGGATGCTTTGATCTGGCGCTCATGATGTTTGGAGTACTCGGTCACATTGCTTCTGGCGCGTTGCGCCAAGAGGCGCTGGCGACCCTTCGCGATCTGTTGCGGCCCGGCGGCCGGCTGATTGTCACCGTACCCAACATCGGGCGGCGGTTCCTCAAGGAGCAGAAAGTGGCGCGGCAGCGCGGACTGGAGCCGGGCGATATCCTCTATCGGCGCCGGACTCATGATCGAACCATCCACATGTATTACCATCGCTACAATCNNCATCGCTACAATCTGGCGGAGTTCCAACACGAACTCGAACAGGCTGGGTTTCAGATCGTGCGCTTGCGGGCCGAAAGCGTGTTGCCGGAAAGCGGCGTCGTCAAATCCGCGCCGCTGCGCTGGCTCGATCACATGCTGGCCGCGATCACGCCGCTGCGCTACGCCTACGGATTTCTCGCCGTCGCTCGGCGATAAGCCATGCATCGCTCGTTGCTCCTGAGCCTGATCGGCCTGTTGGCGCTGGCCGGTACCCTGGCCGACCGCGAGGCGCGAGCCGACCGACTCAATCTCATCCACCAACGCGGCGCGCTCATCGTCGGCGTCAAAGCCGATTATCCACCGTTTGGGAGGCGCGACACCACCGGACGGTTGGTCGGTTTCGAACCCGACTTGGCCGCCGAACTGGCCCGCCGGTTGGGCGTCGCTTTACAGTTGGTCGCGGTGACCTCCACCAACCGCCTGCAAAGACTCGAAGATGGCGCGATCGACGTCGTGATCGCGACGCTGGGCGATACGGCGCAGCGCCGACGCATCGCCACCCTCATCGAACCCCATTACTACGCCAGCGGCGTGACGGTGCTGGCGCCACCCGATACCCGGCTGTCCGGATGGGCCGATCTGCGCGGGCGCAAGGTCTGCGCCACCCAGGGGGCGTATTTCAACCGGGAGATGAGCCAGCGCCACCTGCTCGATTTGCAGATTTTCAGTGGCACCCGCGACACGCGCCTGGCCCTGCGCGATGGTCGCTGCATCGCCTGGCTTTACGACGACACCGCCCTGGCGAACTTCCGACTCGATCCAGACTGGGCGAAATACCGGACGCCGCTGCCGTCGACTCTGCTCTCGCCCTGGGCCGTCGCCATCGCCGCCGCGGAATCGGGTTCCTCCCTGGAACGCGCCATCGCCGACGGCATCGCCGACGCCCATCGCAGCGGCTGGTTGATCGAAGCCGAGCGCCGCTGGGGCATCGAGCCGAGCCAGTTCCTGGCCGAAGCGCATCGACTCTGGACGCAAGTTGATGCCGATGGCCGTCCGATCTGCGCCCGAAAGGCCAGCGGCGAATGGCCGATTGAATGCCGCTACGCCGAGCGGCTGACCGCGACCGAGGTCAGCGGCCTGCGTCGCGTCGGCCTGCTAGTCCGGGAGCGGACCGGCCTCGATCTCACTTTCGTCTACGATGTCTATGATCGCGGCCTGTTCCTGCGCGGCCTGTGGCTCACGATACAGTTGCTGGTCGCGTGCGTGATCGGCAGCCTGCTGGTGGGCTGCGCGGGTGCGCTGGTCGCGGCCTCCGGGGTTCCCTGGCTGGGTGGCTGGGTGCGGGCGACCGCCACGCTCGGGCGCATGACTCCTCCCTTGCTGTTGATCTATGTGATGTTCTTCGGCGTCGGCCATCTGGTGGTCACGCGGTTCGGCTGGACCGTCGACGGTTTTCTGGTCGCCGCCGCTTGCCTGTCGCTGTACGCCGGATGTTCCACGGCGTTCGCCATCCTCGACGCCAGCGCCGTGNNCAGGCCCTGCGGTTGGCCTACACACCGGTGGTCGCCATTCTGGTCAACGTGGTCAAGGCGACCGGCATGGCCAGCGTGATCGCCGTTCCGGAACTCATCTCCGCTTCAACCGCCATCGTAGCCGAACACGGCAATGCCGGGGTCATGATGAACGTACTCATGATCACCTATTTTCTACTGGTGCTGCTGGTGGTGCGGGTTTTCGCCGGCATCGAACGATGGGTGCTCCAGCGTGACCGCCGCTGAAATCATCGAGACGCTGTGGATCTGGACGCCGTTCCTGATCGGCGGCTTTGCCTGGAACATTCTCATCTCGCTGGCGGCCATGCTCGTCGGCACCCTACCCGGCAGCGTCTTGGCGCGGCTGCGTCTGGCGAAGCGCCGGTCCTGGGTGCGCGCTAGCCTGATGGTCACCGAATTCGTGCGCAACATCCCAACCTTCGTCTTTCTGTTCTATCTGGCGTTCCTGATCCCAACGGAATTCGCCTGGGGGGAGCGGATTTATCCTTTTCCCGCCTGGCTCAAGGCGTCTCTGGCGTTGTCGGTGGCGGTGGTGGGCTTCGTTTCCGATACTCTTTATGTGGCCTGGCGGCACTGGCGGGAAGGCGATCACGCCGCCGCGCTGCTGTTCGTACCGAACTGGACCGGGTACTTACTCATCATCGTCATGGCATCCAGCACCGCCTCGGTGATCGGTGTCGACGAAATCGTGGCGCGTTGTAACGTGATCATCGCCGCCGTGGGTCATGATGACCTGATGCTATGGATTTATCTGTACGCCATTGCGTATTTCGTGCTGTTCTGTTTCCCGCTCAACCGGGCGATGGAGTCCTTGAAAAACCGGATGCAGGCGCACGCCGGATCGGCGTTATCCAAAAAATAGGGGGAAGGTTCATGGCGAAAGTTTGGCCAGCGTTGCTGGCCGCATTCCAGCGCGGCCTGTCGGGCGCGATCCTGACCCTGCTCGTCCTGGCCGGGACGCCCGCCGTCCGGGCGGAACCCGTGCTCGAACGCATCGAACGCACCGGCGTCTTCATCGCGGGAACCCGCGCGGACGCCGTACCCTTCGGCTACCGCGACCCGCGGGGTCAGTTGACCGGCTTCGCGGTCGACCTGCTGGGTGAAATCCAGCGGCGGCTCGAACGGCGTTTCGACCGGGCGCTGGAATTGCACCTGCATGAAGTCACCGCAGCCAATCGGATGGCGTTGGTGATCGACGGCGCCATCGACATCGAATGCGGCGTCACGACGCCCACTTGGGCGCGCGAGGCGCGGGTGGATTTTTCAATCCCGTTTTTTGGCAATGGGACCCGGGTGATGACCCGCCAAAGCGCCATCAGCCAACTTCAGGATTTGCCGGGCAAGCGCATCGGCGTCGCCGCGGGCACGACCACCGTCGCTATTCTGGCCGAGCACGTACCCGAGGCGATCCCGGTCGAAGTACCGGACATGGCCACCGGCCTCGAACGGTTTCGCCGCGGCGAACTCGATGGCTTGGCCAACATCGGCATCGTACTGCGCGCCATGGTCGAGAAGGACCCGCTCAAGAGTCAAGTGATCCTGTTGCCGCGCAGCGGGCGGTTTTCCTTCGAGACCATGGCCTGTATCCTGCCCCAGAACGACTCGGCCTGGCGGGATTTTGTCAATCGCACCTTCGCGGAACTACTGGACGGCGTCGATGAATATCGGGGGAGCTATATGGAAATCTACGAGCGCTGGTTCGGCCCCCGGGGCGTGGTGTACTTTCCCCTGGATTACGCGACCGCCCAGCGGTTGGCCGCTTCCATCATTTGGCTGCACTAGGCCAGCGCCATGACCCTGCGCGGGCGGCTGTTCCTGTTGGTCACCCTGCTGGTCGTCATCGGCATTCCCGGAACCGCCGCGGTGTTCGGCTACGGGTACTGGCGATCGGTTCTGGATCGCACCCAGGAAGACGGTCTGCTGTTGGCCCGGTTGTTGGCCCAATCCATCAGCTTCAACCAGCAGACGCCGGCGGTCGTGGAAAGCCTGGTCAACGAGGCGGCGCTGGCTCAAGCCAATATGGTCGCCCATCTGATTCAGGTCGCGAATCAGCGCGGGACGTCGGCCGACGCGATCAACCGCGCCCTGCAGCACGTCGCCGCCCGCGAGCAGATCGCGGAAATCTGGGTGACCGATCGCCAGGGCGCTCCCCGGTTCTGGTCGCTCCCGGAACTCGATGCAGCCCTCGGCATCGAGAGCGGTTTGACGCGGCAAGCGATCTTTCGCCCGGTGCTGGAGGGGCGCAAGTACGCCGTGGTCACCGAGCTGATGCGTCGCGACCTGGAAGGCCGGGAGGTTTACTACGGCGGGGTCGCCATGCCCGATCGGAGCGGCATGGTCTTGATCGCCCGCCAACCCGGCCCTTTCCGCGAATCCATCAACCGGATCGGTCTCAAGCGGCTGATGGAAACCGTGGTGGCGGACGCCCCGATCGACGCCATTCGCGTGTTCGATCATACCCTTCAATTGTTGGCCGCAACCTCGGACCAGGGCGAGAGCGAGAGCGATGCCGTCGCTCTGACCGCCACCGGACGCCGGTTGCTCGAACAGGCGCTCGCCACCGGCGCTCCGGCCTCCTCTCTCGAACGTCAGGGGATCGACGACGTACTCCTCGGGCGCACCCAGTTGCAAGTCGCCGCCCCGGTATTCGGCGTGGACGGTCTTCCGGAGGGCGTGACGCTGATCGATCGGTCCATCGATATGCGGGATAGCCTCCAAACCCTGCTGGCGCTGGGCGGTGGTTTGACGGTGGTGTTGTTGGGTCTGGGTTTGGCCTTGGCACTGTCGTTTCTCAACCGAGCCGTCCACCCGCTGGCCCGTTTGACCGTGCAGACGCGGCGCCTGGTGGAACGCCATTTTGCCGCCGATCCGGAGATGGAAGCGGATTTGGCCCAAGTCAGCGCGGGTCGCCGCGACGAAGTCGCCTATTTGGGCGGGGCCTTGCGGTCGATGATGGCGACCTTGAAAACCTATATCGCCGATTTGAAGGAAACCACGGCGGCGAAGGAACGGATTGAAGGCGAGCTGGCGGCGGCGCGCGGCATTCAGATGGGTCTGTTGCCCCGTGATTTCACCCCCCACGAAGCTGCCGGCTACGATCTGCATGCGGTGCTGGAGCCAGCCAAGGCGGTCGGCGGCGATCTATTTGATTTCTTCATGCTGGACGAACATCGCCTGTTCTTTCTGATCGGCGACGTATCCGACAAGGGAGTGCCGGCGGCGTTGTTCATGGCGGTCACCAAAACGCTGTTCGCGATCGAGGCGCGACGCGATTCGACCTCGGTCGGCGGCATCATGGCGCGGGTCAATGCGGCACTCTGCCGGAGCAATTCCGAGGACATGTTCGTGACGGTCTGCGCCGGCATTCTGGACGCGCGCACCGGCGCCGTGGTCTGTAGCGACGGCGGCCACGATGCGCCTCTGGCGTTGCGGCATGGCGGCGTGGAGCCGATTGCAAAGCAGGGAGGTATGGCGCTGGGCATTTTCCCCGACAATCGTTATCGAGAATGGACCATTCAGTTAGCGCCCGGTGAAGGATTGGTCGTCTATACCGACGGCGTCAGCGAAGCGATGAACGCCGCCGGCCAGATGTTTGGAACCCCACGTCTGCAAGGCGTTTTGCGCGCGCTGGAACCCGAGGCTCCGGCCCGCGCCGTGACCGCGCGCGTCATGAGCGCGGTGCGTGTGTTTGTGAAGGCTTATCCGCAAAGCGATGACATCACGCTATTGGTGCTGCGCTGGGTTCCCGACCGGCGATCAACTCTCTCTCCCTGATTCTTCCGCAACCTCCTCGCCCCCAACCCTCCGGTTCGATCAGTCTGTCAAGTGAATGATCCGCGGGGGATGAGCGACCGCTTCGAGAAACTTCAGGAGATCGGCCGAAGCGATGGTCGTGGTTCGGTCGTTGCACAGCGGATGGAAATTCAACAGCGGAAGATCCAGCACGGATCGATCGATGACCACGCGGACCCGGCCAGCGGCGTCGTTAACGACCGCGAATGGCGAAACGGCGCCGGGAATGATGCCCAGGATTTGCGCCAGTTCCTCGGCCTTGGCGAGCGAGAAACGCGGCGCGCCGAGCAAGGCGGCGGCGGTCCGCAGGTCGATCATTACGTGCTCCAGCGCCGCCAGCAGCCAATACCCACCCTTCTTGTCCCTGAGAAACAGGTTCTTGACGTGTCCTCCCACCAGGTTGCCGCGCAAACGCCGGCTGTCTTCCACCGTGCGCAGCGGTGGATGCGCCACCGTCGCGCTGGCGATGCCCAGTTCGTCGAGCAAGGTAATCAATTGCTGGCTATCCATGATACAGTCGTACTATCTTATTGATGGCCGATCACTTCAACGACATTCCCGTGACATCCGCGCGCAAGACTCGCCGTTCCAGGCCGTGCATGCGTCACCTGCGTCGGTTCCCCGTCGTGATACCGCCTTGTCGCTCGCCAGCATGAAGGCCCCTTGACTCGCGAACAGTCCATGGACGCGCCGATGGACGATGGGTTGCACGGGCGTCCGCAAACAAGCTTCAGAAGCCTATTTCACTCCGGTCGTTTGTGATCTCGAAAGTCTAGGCTAATATTCTACAAGTATCGCGCCCCCCGCCAGCCGGCGCGCATGCCACAACAAACCCCAGCAACTGCCAAAGGCTTCGCGCAAGCCTTTTTTCGTGCCAATTTCCGGGCGGGCGGGAGCCCGGTATCCATAAACCACCCAGGAGGCAACATCATGCCTGTTCGTATGGCCGTCCCGAAAGAGCGTACTTCGGGCGAACGGCGGGTCGCCCTGGACCCGATGATGGCCGAGCGTTTCACCAAGCTCGGCGTGGAAATGCTGATCGAAAAAGGCGCCGGTCTCAGCGCCTTTTTCGCCGACGAAGCCTACAAAACCAGCCGACTGCTGGAAGACGCCAAGACGCTGTACGCCGAGGCCGACGTGGTGTTCAAGGTGCAACCGCCCACTTTGGAAGAAGTGGAACTGCTACGGGACGGCTCTATCCTGTTGAGCATCCTGCAGCCGCACCGTAACCTGGAGATGGTCAAGCGCTTGCAGGCCAAGAACATCACCAGCTTCGCCATGGAACTGATCCCGCGTATCTCCCGCGCCCAATCCATGGACGTGTTGTCCTCGCAGGCGGCGGTCGCCGGGTACAAGGTCGCCCTGCTGGCGGCCAACCTGTCTGGGGGCTTTTTTCCGATGCTGACCACCGCCGCCGGCACCATCCGCCCGGCCAAGGTACTCGTCATCGGCGCCGGCGTGGCCGGCCTGCAGGCCATCGCCACCGCCAAACGGCTCGGTGCCATGGTGGAAGCTTACGACATCCGCCCCGCCGCGCGGCAGGAAATCGAGTCGCTCGGCGCCAAGATGATCGACACCGGGGTCAGCGCCGAAGGCGAGGGCGGTTACGCCCGCGAACTGACCGCCGAGGAGAAGCAAAAGCAGGCCGATACCCTGGCCCGCCATATCGCGGCGGCCAACGCGGTGATCACCACCGCCGCCATTCCCGGCCGGGCGGCGCCGAAGATCGTCACCGCCGCCATGGTCGAAGGCATGAAGCGCGGCGCGGTCATCGTCGACCTGGCCGCTGAATCCGGCGGCAACTGCGAGCTGACTCAACCCGGCGAAACCATCGAGCACAACGGCGTGATCATCGCCGGCCCGCTCAACATCCCCAGCAGCTTCCCGGTCCCGGCCAGCGAGATGTACGCCAAGAACCTGTACAACTTCCTGTCGCCGATGATCAAGGACGGCAATCTGACCCTGGACTGGGACGACGAGGTGATCGCCAAGAGCGCGCTGACCCGCGACGGGCAGGTCTGCCACGAGCCGACCCGCAAGCTGCTCGAACACTAATCGTCTGGAGATACGACTATGGAAGCGATGTTACAAGCGCTCGAGCTTTTTCTTCCGCTCTACATCCTGATGCTGGCCGGCTTTCTCGGCTACGAGATCATCAGCCGGGTGCCGGTGATCCTGCACACCCCGCTGATGTCCGGCTCCAATTTCGTCCACGGCATCGTGGTGGTCGGCGCGATGGTGGTGCTGGGCGAAGCCAACCCCGACAACACCCTGGCGCTGGTTGTCGGGTTCCTCGGCGTGGTGCTGGGCGCCGGCAACGCGGTGGGTGGCTACGTGGTCACCGAGCGGATGCTGGACATGTTCAAGAGCAGCAAGGCCGCGAAGAAGGAGTAACCCATGGGCCACCTGATCGAACTCAGCTATTTCCTCACCGCGGTCCTGTTCATCGTCGGCCTCAAGCGGATGTCGCACCCGACCACCGCCCGCAGCGGTATTCTGTGGGCGGGCGCGGGCATGTTGCTGGCGACCCTGATCAGCTTCCTGCACCCGCAGATCGCCGGCAACTACCTGCTGATGATCGTCGCGATCCTGCTCGGCAGCGCCGTGGCCTGGTACAGCGCCAAGAAGGTCGAAATGACCGCCATGCCACAGATGATCGCCATCTACAACGGCATGGGTGGCGGCGCGGCGGCGGCCATCGCCGCCGTCACCCTGTTGGGCGGCCCCGAGTTGTGGCATCACGCCTCCCTGGGCAAACCGCTCTGGCTGTTTCTGCTGCTGGCGGTGCTGGGCGCGATGATCGGTTCGGTGTCGTTTTCCGGCTCGATCATCGCCTTCGCCAAGTTGCAGGAGTACCAGGCGTTTCGCAACGCGCTCCGGTTTGGAGGCCAGCAGAAGGTCAATGCCATTATTTTCGGCGTGATGCTGTTGCTGGGCCTGATCATCGCCCTGGGTGGACTGGACAATCTGGCGCTGCTGGCGGTGTTCTTCCTGCTGGCGCTGGCGCTGG
>JRYF01007513.1_pt1 | contig 18573 bp, 11 predicted proteins | sample 235331 | NCBI WGS metagenome assembly JRYF01 (sample SAMN03074217, study PRJNA261475) | activated sludge metagenome | biome: Wastewater Treatment Plant; feature: Wastewater; material: Activated sludge; isolation source: activated biomass of a wastewater treatment plant treating hydrocarbon... ...
GTTCCTACGGAACGGGGGACGTGTCCAATTTCTGAAAAACTATCATCAACATGAAAGAAACAAACCACCAACTCGGCAAAACCCTCTGGGCCATCGCCGACCAGCTACGGGGCGCCATGAACGCCGACGACTCCAGGGACTATACACGCTCGTTCCTGTTCCTCCTATACCTCCCCAACAACTACGAGGCAGCCGCCAAACTTATCAATTTTAATTGCCGTAAGCCTGAACCTTAGCCCACAACTCCCCCCCAATTCTTCGAACATACCCCGGAAAAGGGTCAATATCCAATTCAGTCGTCCGGAAATTCACGATACACAGGCGAAGCGCAAATTTTCCCCCAATCACCGCTTTTGATAAAAAATATTTTCCGTCCGTTTCCAGGCGGTTCAGGATGGCCTGGTTCAGGTGATTGAGTTGGGCTTCGGTGGCTGTTTCCCCAAGTCGGTATTTCAGTTCCGAGGGCACATAGCGGAAAGTAGTGATGCTGAGATTTTGGGAAAAGACTTCGAGGTCTTCCTGGGCTGCAAATTTTTCAAAAGCATACCTGGCCAGCCGGATGTCTTCCCGGATGAGTTGCCGGTGCCCCTCCATGCCCAGGTATTGCATCGAAAGCCAAACCTTGAGTGCCCGGAAGCCCCGGGAGTTTTGAGGGCCATAATCAATGTAGTTCAGTCCGGCTTGTTCAAAATTGTAGTAAGGCGGGTGGTAGGAAAAGGTGTCCGTCAAATGTGCCGGTTTTTTCACCAGGACACAGCCGGCTTCGAGCGGGGTGTAAAGCCATTTGTGAGGGTCAACGGCGAGGGAGTCAGCGTTTTGCAGGCCGGTAAATTCATTTTGCAATTCGGGAAGTGCCGCTGCGAAACCTCCATAAGCGCCATCCACATGAAACCAAAGGTCGTACTTTTCGCAGATGACGGAGATTTCGAGCAGGGGGTCCACTGCCCCGGTGCTGACCGAGCCGCCGGTACCCACTACCAGGAAGGGTTGGAAGCCCTTTGCCAGGTCTTCCTGAATTTTATTTTCGAGTAAAACGGTTTTCATCCTGCCGTCCTCATCTGCTTCAATCCAGCGAATACTGTCTGTTCCCAAACCGAACAGGTCGGCAGCTTTTTGAATCCAGGTGTGCGTTTCATCGGAGCAGTACAGGGTGAGCGGTTTGTCCAGGGATAGAAGGCCTTTTTTGCGAATTTTTTGCCCGGCTTTGGCTCGCATGGCTGCCAGTATGCAGATGTTATTTGCCATGTTTCCACCGCTGACCAATAAGCCTCCGCCCGCCGGATAATCTATGAATTGACCAATCCATTCGATGGTGTGTTTTTCGATTTCGGTGGCCACAGGTGAAAGTGTCCAACCCCCGACGTTGGGGTTCACGGCAGCGGCCAATAGTTCACCCAGTACGCCCAATGGGGCCGGGGAGGAGGTGATGTACCCCCAGAATTTCGGATGGCCGTTGAAGAGGGAATAATCGAATAAAAGCGTCGCCGTTTTTTCCAAAAGCTCGTCGGCTTCCATGCCGTTGTCAGCATCGGCGGCAATGTTTTCTATCATTTGCCGGAGGTTTTCAGGACTTGCCTGGGTGGTGACCGGTCGTTGGGGCAAATCGTGGAACAGGGCTGCGATGCGGTCAACCATCGCATATCCCAGCCGCTGAAATTCGGCCTGTCCGATTTCTATTTTTTCAAACCGGGAGTGGATGGGGGCCATATTGGTTTCCATATTCATTGTTTTCTGTTTTTAATGCCAATAACGGGTTNAACTTCGGAAATCTGGCTCCTTGACACCTGAAAATCAACCCAACATTATAACCAGTTATTCGCATTTTTAGTCAATGCCTTCAAAAATATCAGTTTCCTGCTTTCGCCCGCCATTCACGAGGCTAAAGACCCGGTAAAATTCCTGCTGACCCCACAAGACAAGGTGCTGCGCCTCCGTCAAATGGTGCAGGTTGCTGTAAGCTGCCATTTGTGTTTGGTGGCAAAGAACCGCTTGCCAGGCTGTTTTCCAATACGGTGTGGCATCAATGCGGGTGGTGATGGCCCAATCGGGGTAGGGCATGGCGATTCGTTTTACCCCGTCCACATTCGAAGCCAGTATTTTAAAAGCCGATTGATAAACCTCCCACTTCGATGGAGGCCATGCCAGGTAATATAATTTTGAAACGGCGTGAGGCAAATAACCCTGCGTGACCAACGACGAGTCGGCTGCCCGAACGATGGCTGCCGTTGCAAACTGGGAAATGGCGATGTGGTCGGGATGCCCGTAGCCGCCTTCGGGGCCGAAGGTAAGTACCACCTGCGGCCTGACACGCCTGATATGTTGGCTGATACAGTCAATGATTTCATCCGGCTTGGCTTGGTCGAGGCCTCCGTCCAGGTAGCCGAGAAATTCCACCTCCTTCACCTGCAGGACACTGGCTGCGTTCAGCAGTTCCTGCGCCCGTGTTTTCCCTACTACGTACCAGCCGGGCGACTCTTTTTCATGGCCGAACCTGCCACGTTCGCCTTTGGTGGCCATGAGAATGTGGGTCTGCACGCCTTCGCTGGCGTATTTTGCCAATGTGCCGCCCACGCCCAACGATTCGTCGTCGGGGTGGGCGAGGATGCACATCAGCCGTTTTTGGATTGATTTCATTTAGGAGCGAGGATTGGTGATTTTTGATTTGTGGTTGTGCAAGGGCATGATGATGAACATATTTTGATACTTATACCAGTTTGTTAGTGTAGCTTTTTTGTCAAAAAGCCTGATTCAACCTTGTGTTGCAAAGATGAGGAGAAATGAAGTTTGTTCCTTGTGTGCATGAGTACAAGGTAGGATGTATTTATTCCAAAGTAAATTTTTTGAGTTTGTCGGGGGGAACACCCGGAGGCGGCTACTGCTTTTCCAATTACTCAAAATATCCTACCGACGAATAAAGCAGGTAATGGCCTCTGTGCAGGTACACGTTAATTTTGGATGAAAACCTCTGAGGCCAACATCCAATGAAAATCTCTTTTTTATGAAAGACAAAACTTTACACCTGCTTCATAACCTCCACGCCATTTCGCACTCATCGAATGATGCCATTATTTCAGCAGGAGCGGATGGCAGGATTCTGACGTGGAATCCGGCTGCCGAGCGAATTTTTCACTATACAGAAGAGGAGGCTCGGGGAAAATCACTCTCACTCATCATTCCGGAGCGATATCGGCAGGCACATGAAATGGGTATGAGAAGGGTGGCGGCAGGTGGCTCCCCCAATGTCATCGGAAAAACCGTGGAAGTTGCCGGGTTGAAAAAGGACGGCGAAGAATTTCCTGTCGAACTTTCCTTGTCCACCTGGATAGCCGGAGATGAACGTTTTTTCTGTGGCATTATCCGGGATATTTCAGAGCGAAAAAAAGCAGAATATGCCTTGATTCAAAGCCAGACCAGGCTGGAAGAAAAAGCGAAAAAACTCAAACAGGCGAATAAAAAAGTCCGGGAGAAAAACGAGCAGTTGGAAGGCTTGTCCAATAAACTCGCAAAATATCTCTCCCGCCAGGTATATAATTCAATATTCAATGGCCACCGGGACGTAAAGATTGAATCATATCGCAAAAAACTGACGGTTTTCTTTTCCGATATATGCAACTTTTCGGAACTGACCGACCGCATCGAATCGGAAGTGCTGACCCACCTGCTGAACAAATATTTGAACGAAATGTCCAAAATCGCCATCGAATATGGCGGCACCATTGACAAGTACATCGGCGATGCCATCATGATTTTCTTTGGCGACCCGGAAACATTGGGCGAAAAGGAAGACGCTTTGGCCTGCGTGAAAATGGCGCTGGCGATGAAACGTAAACTAGGTGAGTTGCAAAGGGAATGGGAAATTCTGGGCATGCCCAAACCGCTCCAGGTTCGCATGGGCATCAATACCGGCTACTGCACGGTCGGGAATTTCGGTTCGGATGAAAGGCTGGACTACACCATCGTCGGCGGGCAGGTGAACCTCGCCAGCCGCCTGGAAACTGCTGCCGAGGTGAACCAAATCCTAATCTCGCACGAAACTTTTTCGCTCATCAAAGACCACATTGTTTGCCAGAAAAAGGCAGAGTTGAAGATGAAAGGCATCGCTTATCCCGTGCAGACTTACGAAGTCATGGGCATGTACGAAGAATTGAAAAAGGAACGGGAACGTATCAAAAAGGAACTGGCGGGGTTTCGCCTGCTGATAGATTTTGATAAACTGAACTACTCCGACAAACTGGCGGCCAGGGAAATTCTCGAAAATGTACTCACGCATTTGACGTAAGGAACAGTGAAAAAATAAATTTACTTTTTGATGCCTTGAAAGCACAGGAAATAAAGGTTTGATAAAAGAATAAAATTGCATTTTATTCTTTTGGTGTTCCTAATTCAGGCTGAAAGCAGCCTTACATCAGTTTCAGCAATTCGTCTTTTCTGTTTCTCGCCACCGGCAAAGTCATTTTGTTGGACAGAAGGAGATAGCCGCCATCGGCCCGCACATATTCTTTGATGTGCCGCAAATTGACCAAATGAGAATGGTGCGCCCGGAAAAAATTGAAAGGCTCCAGCCATTCCTCCACGTCCTTCAAAGTTCTCGAAATCAGTTTTTTACGACCGTCGGTGAGATAGACCATCGTGTAATTGCTATCGGAAGTACAAAGGATAATTTCGTCAGGGGAAACGAATTCGATGCTCTCTTTGGTGGCCAGTGCGATGCGGCCGGGCAGGGCAGTTGTTTCTTCTTTTTTATTGCTGAAAAGCACTTCGACCGGTTTGCCGCTTTTGCGTTTGTATTTTTCAATGGCATCTTTCAACTCCTGGTTTTGTATAGGCTTGAGCAGATAGTCAAGTGCATTGACTTTAATGGCCCGTATGCCGAATTCGTCGTAGGCTGTGGTGAAAATGACTTCGAAGGGTAGCTCCCCACCCAGTTCTTCCAAAACCTCGAAGCCGTTCAGCCGGGGCATTTCAATGTCCAGAAAGACGAGGTTCGGCGGGTCTTTTTGCAGATGTTGCAAGGCTTCCATGGGGTCGTTGAACTGGGCAACTACCTCCACGTCCGGGCAAAATTTTTCCAGTTTCCAGGCAAGCGTGGCCAGGGAGTGTTTTTCGTCGTCAACTAAAACTGCTTTGATCATGGCAGATTGTTTTTGGATATTGAAAAACGTTGATTTTCAAGACCTTTTATGTTTTTTGCTTAAACTCAGAACTCATGACCCGGCCAACAAAATAAAGGGTTTGAAACGCCCAATTCGCAAAATGAAAATGCGATATTTTTCTGTGCTTAGTGGCGTGTCAAGTTAATACTGTCGGGTACTTAGCCAGAGAGGAGTTGGGCAGTTTTGCAAACACCCCCGGCCCCTAAAGGTGAGCAGCCCGAAGCACCAAAGACCTACCGTTACCATAGAGCGCTCTTTTTGGATTATCTGGCATCCGTCGTTACTCCAAAGCGCTCCCCTTTAGGGGCCGGGGGTGTTTGGCGGACATACACATTCCTCATCTGGTAAACCATACATTCAATTTACGAACAGGTCAGAAGTTCTTAAAATGTATCCAAGTCCAAAATCAGGATAAAGTCATAAAAATCAGCGTCTTTCAGCGTAAAAATCCTTCTTCTTAAACAGGTATGAGCAACTCAACCCGCGTCCCCCCCGCTTCTCCTGCTTCGTTTTTTAAATCAATAACCTGAACCGAGGCGTTGGCATTCGATATTTTATTGAGCAGCGACAGCCGGTCGCCGGTAATTTTCATCCCGAAAGATTTTTTGCTGGTGCCGGATTTCGATTTCAGTTGTTGGGCTGCTTCCCGTCCGATTCCGTTGTCTTCGATGATGCAGAGCAGGTGCCCGTTTTGCTGCCGAAGCAACAGGTCGAGTTTTCCTTTGCCTTCTTTTTTTTGCATCAATCCGTGCCAGATGGCATTCTCGACATAAGGCTGGAGCAGCATGGGCGGAATATGGAATTGCTCCATATCCAACCCTTTTTCCACTTTCATTTCATAGTCGAACAAGTTGTCGAAACGCATGCTTTCCATTTCGATGTAGAGGCGCAAGGCTTCGAGGTCGTCTTTGAGCGGCACGACCGTACTTTTGGAGTTTTGCAAAATAAGGCGAATGAGGCGGGAAAAGCGGTTGAGATAGTCCGATGCTTTTTCCGGTTCGTTGTTGATGATGTAATATTCGATGGAATTGAGGCTGTTGAAAATAAAATGCGGATTCATTTGCGCCCGTAGCGCGCTCAGTTCCACGTCCGTTAATTTACGTTCATATTCAGACTTGAGGCGTTCCTCCTTTCTCACCTGACCAATCCGGTAGCGATAAACCAGTATGCCGGCCCCAAGCCCGACCAGACCTGCCATGCACCAGAACCACCAGGTTTTATACCAGACCATCGAAATATGAAGGTTCAATGCAAAAGGTTCGGAGAGCGCCAGTCCTTCGTTGTTGAGTGCTTTCACTTTGAACTGGTACGCTCCGCCCGGCACGTTGGTGTATGCTGCGAATTTGCGCTTGGTGCCGTCAATCCACGCCTCGTCGAAGCCTTCCAGTTTGTAAAAATACCTGATACCCTGTGGCATATTGTAGGCAATGGAAGAAAATTCAAAGGAGAAAAAATTCTGCCGGTGGCTCAGGAAAACCGTGTCGGGTTGGCCATTGGCAGGCTTTAGTTTCCAGGGCTTATCGAACACCTTGAACGAGGTGAGATAGGGCTTGGGGAGTTCTTTGTTGGTAACCAGTTTTTCCGGGTAAAAGAGGGCGATTGCTTTTCGTTTGCCCACTGCTATCGCCCCGGAAGACAACAGGCTGCTGGCTTCGTCATACCCTTCCAAGCCGTAGGCCAGGTAAAAATGTTCATCAAAACGCATTGTTTTTGTGTCGAACCGCTGGATGGCTTCATTGGTAAATACCAGGAGTTGGTTGCCCAGCAGTTTTACCATGTTAACCTGCCTGCCTATCAAGCCATCTTCTTTCGTAAAATGGCGGAGAATGCCGAACTCCAGGCTATCGGCATTGGCATAACCGAGGCTTGCCTGGCTCGTGGCAATCCAGATATCCTTGCTATCAGGGTTGGCCTCTATATGGCTCATTCCCCTGAAAACATAAGTGCTCCCACCCTTGTAAGGCAGATACACAAATTTGTTTTCGGAGGGTTTGTATATCAGCAGGCCATTATTTTCCCTTATCCATAAGTTGCCGTTGATATCCTCTTCGATATGGTCGCCGCCCAGACTTCCTTTCCATGCCGCTCGGAGTTCTTCGTCAAAGGTGTGAATCTCATTGCGCCGAAGGTCAATTTTCTGCAATGCCCAATTGTAACCTGTCACCCAAAGTTGTCCCGTTCTATCTTTTTGTACTTTGGTCATGCGTGGATTTGCCTTTGGGGATTGCAGGTGAAAAAGGCGAAGCCGAGTATTTCCGGGTTCATACAGGTAAAATCGTCTGTCTTCGACAATGAAAATTTTCCCATTGTCCAGAAAAGTCATGTCAAATCCCAAAAATCCGAAGTTCTCCCCACCCGTGTAGCCGGGCGGAGGAGGCACAACCGACCACCTCCCGGAAGTTTGGTCGAGCACATACAAACCTCTTCCGGCTTGCGCCAATATGTACAGCTTTTTCCTGAGCGTATCCTCCAGGATTTTGCGGGTCAGGCACATCAATTCGATGTCTTCGCCTTCATAAGGCACGATATTGAATTGCTGCACCAAAGGATTGTAAATGAATACGCCAAGCCCCCTTGCCGCGCTCCAGCATCGTTGCGTTTCATCAATCATATCAACGCTGTACCAGATACCTTTCTTCCGGTCGTTCGTCCAGGTTTGTTTCACACAGGCTGTTCGTGAGTCGTAAAGCTGCAACCCCGCCTGCGAATTGATCCAGAATTCATGTTCCGATTTCGGGTAAAAACCATTGATGGTGCCCTTGCCAAAAACATAATCCCGGGGCTTGCAGGCAGGATTGAAATGCGAAATAATACCGGTAGCCGTATCGAGTACGAATACTCCTTCATACCAGACCCCGTAGTAGATTTTCCCGTCGTAATGCGGAAAAAGGCAGCGGATGGAGTTGGCGAACCCCTCCACTTTTTTGTCAGGGTGGAAATACCAGAAGCGGGTTGAGGATCCGGTGACGGCATTGAAGCGGTACAGCCCTTCTCTCGACCCCAACCAAAAAATGCTGTCGTTGAAAAGGTCCATTTTCATGGACATGATGGAGAGGCAAATGAGGGTATCCTGTTGAGCTTTCAGCGGGATGCATAGCTCACGCTTAAAATCGTCCGTTTCCGGCCGGTACCTGTATAGTCCCCTGTCCCGGAACCCAATCCATAAATGCCCTCTTTTATCTTTGAGCAAGCAGTAGGGGTGGTGATCAGGATGAGAAAATTCATTGCCCGGCTCGTGGTCATAATTTTTGAATGTGCCTGTTTTATAGTCGTAAACGGACAGGAATTTAGAAGTAGCTATCCAGATTTTATCGGTAGTGCTGTCAGGCAATATATCGAGGATAATACCCGAAGATATGGAGGCAGCGTCCTGTTCATCCGGTTGAAAAACCTCGATGAATGAGCCATCGTAACGGCACAAACCGTCATCAGTGCCAATCCAGGTGAAACCTCTATGGTCTTTGACAATTTTATAAACCATATTGCTGGTTAAACCGAGATCAGAATTCAGCACATGCGGGTTTTGAAAAAAATCCTGGGAATAGGAAAACGATGGCAGCCCTGCCAAAAAACAGATGCAAAGGAAGGTGACGTAGTTTTGCAAGGAATGGGCTATCATTCGGCAGTATTTTAAGCAGCCAACCGGAAAAAATCACGCAACGCTGTCGTTTGAACCGGGCGGGTAATAAAAAACCATTGCTTTGAATGACCTCCGCCAGCGTTGCGTGATAGTTGCGATATTTGAAAACTTATTTCGTAACTACTAAGCAGGGGGTGTTTTTGGGGANNTTTTCTCTCTCCTCCCGCCCCTTTCTAAACAGTTACCTTATTTCAAAAGATACCCGCCCAGTGCAAGAAAAGCCAACCCTTTTATCGTACACCAACAAATGTAGGCAATGAAGGCTGATTTTCCGTAATTCTTTAAATGCTCCCTGAACATGATCATTAGATTTTAAAGGTTTTGAAAAATGTGCGAACCCGGTGACCAGGTTCGCACGATCCTGTGGTACTGTCAGATAAACAATTTTTCTTCTTCGGGCTGCGTGCCCTTCATGATGGTCAGGTAAGTAGGCTCCTTTTCTTTTTTCCTGAAAATGGAAGGAATCAACATCGGCACCATCTGGCGGTAGCGGCGGTATTGCTCGCCAAAGTGGACCAGCAAATCCTTTTCTTCCAGGCGGATTGCCGTCAGGATGTAAACCGTGAACGCACCTGCAAAAAACAACCGGGTAAACGACATCTCCGTGGCCGACCAGAACGCAAGGATGAAACCGAAGTACAAGGGATGACGGACAAAACGGTAGAACAAAGGCACGTTAAACGGCAAATGCGTGTAGGGTTTTCCCCTGAAATAAAGCCATGTTTGCCGCAGTCCAAACAGGTCAAAGTGATTGATCATGAACGTGGAAAGCAAAACGATGAGCCAGCCCAGGGCAAACAATGCCCAGATAACGCCCTGCATAAAACCGTTTTCCACCACCCACACCATGCCGCCCAGCGGTTGCCAAAAGGTGAACATAGTGATCAAACAGGCACAAGTGAACACCATGAACGTACTCCGCTCGATCTGCCTCGGCACGTATTTCGTCCACCAGCGTTTGAACCCTTGCCTTGCCATGATGCTATGCTGAAGCCCAAACAGAAGTACCAACATGGTGTTGGTGAAGATGGCTTGCACCCACGAGGCTTGAAGGGGGCCATTCAGGCTTATAGGCACCAGCAGGTCGCCTACGAAGCCAATGAGGTAAAGAAAAGTACCGAAAAAGAGGAGGTATGCTATTACCCCGTACAATAAAACTGCAAATCGCTTCATTGGTCGAATGATTTAAAAGTTAGAAAATTGAGTGAATCGAAAAGGAGTAATTCTAAAAAGTCGGGTGATTAACTCCGTTTGATGATGCGAAAATACAGGCGGGTGAGGCGCATCCGGAGCAGTACATTATCCGGTGGCAGGGTTGATGAGTAGTTGGTAAATTATTTTGAGAAACAAGAATCGAAGGAAAAATAAATTGTCAGATTTATTTTTATCAAACATCTCCTACCAGTGCTTTCGGAGGTTTATCACTTACTAGTTATTTTTTCACCGTTCCTAAGAAAAGGAGGACTTCGAGAAAATCACCTTTGCCCTGACAAACCTGGGCATCGCAATGGAAAAATGGCAGCTCCTCCAAATTTTTAACAGGCTGATACCTTGCAGGTGCGAGCAAGGTTGTATGTTTAGGCGCATTGAAGAAAATCACATTCCTCAGTTAACTTTTCATGCCAAAACCGCGCATCATGAAAACACCTTTCACTGTCCTGTTCCTCCTGCTTGTAGCCACAAGCCTTTTTTCACAAAACCTCCAAACAGAAAAAGTCGCCACCGATTTGCTGAAAGCCATCGAAGCTGCGCCCGAAGATTTTCACTCCATCCACATCCTGCTGGCCGACCAGGTGGACCTGGCCAGTCTCGATGCCACACTGACGGCCCAACGAGCCACTGCCTCGCAACGCTCCTCCGCCGTCATCACGGCCTTGCAGGAAAAAGCAGATCGGACGCAAGGCGAACTGCTCGATTTTTTGGAAAACCTGCCAGCCGTGAACAGGGGTACCGTTCAGCCCCTTTGGATTACCAATGCCATTTTCCTGGAAGCAAATGCCCCGGCGGTCGCAGCGCTCAGCCAACACCCCGGTGTGGCCTGGGTGGGGCGAAACCTCCCGGCGGTACTTCACGCCCCTGAAAGTACATGCGCTGCACCGCCAGTCTCGCCCGGTGGCCGGGAGCCGGGTCTCAGCGTCATCCATGCCCCGGCGCTTTGGGAAAAGGGGTACACCGGCTACGGGCGGCGGGCATTCATCGCTGATACAGGCGTTGACCCGACTCATCCGGCCCTGGAGCTACAATACCTGGGCTTGTATGTACCGCAGGAGCAAGCCTGGCTGGAACTCGACCCGCACACCCTCCTGCCCGTCAACACCGAGCCTTTCGATTGCCAGACACACGGCACCCATGTCGCAGGCACGGTGATGGGCCTAGACAGGCTGAACAACGACACCATCGGTGTTGCCTTTAATGCCCAATGGATGGCCGCCCCCATGCTTTATGTCTGCGGTAAAAACACGCAGGGCGTAGCGGTCTCCCTGCAATGGGCACTCAACCCCGACGGAAACCCAGCGACCACCGACGACATGCCGGATGTCATCAACAATTCCTGGGGCTATCCATCCGACAGCCTGTTGGTACCCGATTGCATCAGCATCTATGTANNAGCGGGAATTGCTACGGTATGGTCAGCCGGCAACAGTGGCCCTGCTCAGGGAACCATCGGATTGCCCCAAAACATCAACACCCATGAGGTCAGCATATTTTCCATAGGAGCGCTCAATGGCAACAGCAGTCAATTGCCCATTGCCGGTTTTTCCAGCAGGGGGCCATCCCAGTGTGGTGGCACGGGTTCCCTGCTCATCAAGCCGGAAGTCTCGGCCCCCGGTGTCAATGTGCGCTCCAGTGTGCCGGGCGGCGGATACACCGCCAATAGTGGCACCTCCATGGCGGCTCCCCATGTCAGTGGGGCTATCCTTTTGCTCAAGGAAGCCTTCCCGGATGCGACCGGGAAGGAACTGAAACTGGCGCTGTACCACACCTGCACCGACCTGGGGGTGCCGGGCGAAGACAATACTTATGGCATGGGGGTCATCAATGTGGAAGCTGCTTTCGACTATCTGGTGGCGCAGGGCCATGTACCTGTATCGCCCTTTGTTGCCAACGATGTGATGCTGTTGGAGGTCAGCCTTCCATTCTTTTCCTGTGAAATGCAGGTCATTGCTCAAATCACGGTGGAAAATGCCGGTACCGACACCCTGTTTTCTTTCGATGTAGTTTATCAGGCGGGTGCAAGTTCCAACACCTGGGGCTGGTCGGGGTACTTGGCTCCACGGCAGCGGGCGGTGGTTGTCCTGCCGCCGTTGAGCAGTTTGCCTGGTGCCTACAAGTTTCAGGTAGAACTCCAAAACCCCAATGGCGTTCCCGATGCCCGCCCTTTGAACAATCGTTTGGTGAAAAACATCCGGGTATCGGAGCGGGAAAAAATTTATGCCGAAGTAGAAGGGCCTTTCGAGACGGTTTGCGAGAACACCCCGGCACTGCTGAGGGCATTTTACAGCGGGCCTGAAACTCCAAGCATAGCTTGGTACGATGCGCCGGTGGGTGGCAACAAACTGGCGGAAGGAATGGTGTTTGTGACCCCGCCTGTCACCCAGCCAACTACTTGGTTTGCAGATGTAAATTACCAGGCCCAGGCGGGGCCATCTGACCTGGCTATTGGTGAGACCAGCCTGGACAACGTGCAAAACACTGGCCTGACACTCGAAGTATATGCACCTTTCACATTGAAGTCGGTCAAGGTTTTCGCAGATGAAACTGGCAGTAGGATACTAGCCCTGAGGAACGAAACAGGCGAAATCGTTCAACAAAGAATTTATCCCGTTACCACGACCGGCGAAGTGGAAGTCACGTTGAATTGGCTGATAAACCCCGGCAGCTATTCGTTGATAAAACCACTGGGGAAAACGCTGTTCCACAACACGACCGGAGCCGTTTATCCTTATTCTGTCAAAGACATTTTCGACATCACGGGCACCACCGACGGTCTTGGCGATACCGGGGTCTGGTACTATTTCTACGATTGGCAAGTCGCTTTTGCGGAGCCTTGTGGCCGCACGGCTGTTCACGTCGGGGTGATGCCTGCGGGCAACATTCCGCAAGTCGCTTTTGCATTTGCTCCCGACAGCGTGGATGTGTCGCAACAGATGCCCGTGCAGTTCACCAATACCACCACCGGTGCCGCAGGGCCTTGGCACTGGAACTTTGGCGATGGCAACGGGAGCCTGGAGGAAAACCCCTCCCACCTGTATGATACCGCCGGTGATTTTGTCGTCAGCCTGCTCACCGCCAGCCCGGAAGGTTGTCCGGGATTTGCCCTCGGCACGGTGCGGGTCACCAGGCAAGTGGTCAGCAACACCGGTGATGGCGCTCGCTCTTTGCAAGGCATCACCGTTTTCCCCAATCCCGTTTCGGAAACACTCCTTGTTCGGCTGGAACTGGAGGCATCCCAACCCGTGGAACTGGAACTGTTCGACCTGACGGGCAGGAGATTGCGGTCGGTCAAATATGCTGCCGTGCTATCGGATTTGTTGCCATTCGATGTGGCAGGGCTTCCGAACGGTCTTTATTTATTGTGGGTAAAAACGCAGGAGGGTAGGGGGGCTTGGAAAGTTGTCAAGGGGAAATAGGCCGTTTGCGGAAGGCATTTGTTCCGAGGGAAATGCTGTTATTTGTTCCCTGCCAGGGCGATAGCATTGCTATAGGAAGTATAAAACTAAATCTTATTTTAGCGCCAATAGAAAAGGCGAGTTTCCCCGCCTTGTTTGTTCTCACAACGGAAAAATCCTTATTGTGAGTAGCTTTCAAAATGTGTTGCAAAGCTATAAAAGTTTACCACAAAAAATTCTATATGCCATGAAAAAAATATTAGGACTTGACATAGGGACAAATTCTATCGGTTGGGCCCTGGTAACCGAGCCTGAAACTGAGCACGAAGAATCATCTATTCTAAAAACAGGAGTTCGAATAATCGCCTCTGACACTACCCACATCCGTCAGTACGAAGAAGGCAAATCTGTTACACTCAATGCAGACAGGAGGATGAAACGCAGTATGAGGCGCAACAATCAACGCTACAAGCTCCGCAGAAAGCTTCTGTTGAAAAAATTGGTGAGTATGGGAATGATGACGAGAAACATACTTGAGGATCAAAATGGCTGGGATCAACACCTGAAAGTTGCAGACACCCTTTATTTGTATGAGATAAGAGACCGGGCCGTTAGAGGAGAGCAGCTTACTCTGGAAGAATTGGGAAGGGTTTTTTATCAACTCAACCAAAAACGGGGCTACAAGAGCAATCGGAAGGCGTATTCTAAGGAAGATGAAACATCGGAGGTGGAAAAATCTGGATCCACCAATCCGAAAAAGAAAGGCTTGCTGGAACAAATTAAAGACCGGGAATTTATCTTGAAAGAAAATGGCTGGACAATCGGGCAGTTTTTTTATCACAAGCTGCTTGAGAATCCCAACATCCGCATCAAGCAAAACACATTTACCAGAGAAGCATTCCAAGAGGAATTCGACCGGATATGGGCAAGTCAGCAGGATTTTTATCCAAATGTTTTAACGGAAGATGCCCGAGTGGAAATCCGTGATAAAATCCTTTATTATCAACGACCGCTCAAATCACAAAAGCATTTGATAAGCGGCTGTCAGTTTGAGACGAGAACTTACCGTGACAAGCAAGGGAAATCAATTACACAACCAATTAAAGTCATTCCACGTTCAGCACCCTTGTTTCAATATTTTAAATTGGCACAGCAAATCAGCAACCTGACGATTTCCAACCTATCCAAAGCCGGCGAAGATGCGTTCAATCGTTATGGAGAGCGCAATTTGACCGATAATGAAAGGTCGCTGGTTTTCATCTACCTGGATTCCAGGAAAAGGGTAAAGGAAAAAGAAGTACTCAAAAAAGTACTCGGATTGAACCCCAATGATGGTTACAAACTAAATTACGAAGAACTGGAAGGCAACGACAGCAAAGCGAAAATAATCGAAGCATTTGAGAAGGAGGATTGCCTAATGCCCGATGGATTGTTGTCGTTCGACCCGTTCCAACCATACGAAAAACAACCTTTCTTTAGATTGTGGCACTTGATCTATTCGTTGGAAGACCCAAATCACTTGGCAGGGAAGCTGGAGCAACAATTTCAGTTGCCGGAAAAAGTGGCAAAACGGCTGGCCAAGGTCCACTTGTTGCCGGATTATGGAAACCTGAGTGCAAAAGCCATTCTTCGCCTCTTACCTCACTTGCAAAAGGGGCTGACTTACGACAAAGCACAATTGGAAGTTGCCAATGAAACGGGCCTGGAAGCCTATAAACGGCACAAGCTAACATTGGATGACCAAAAACAAAGGATGCTTGCCAAAGCAATCACCGAAGTAAAAATAAAATCCTTGCGCAACCCGGTCGTCGAGCAGATTTTGAACCAAGTTGTCAACTTGGTCAATGCTATTGTTGCCGACACCGATTTGGTCAGTGAAGAAGAAAGGCGAAATGACCAGTTTGAAATCAGGGTAGAAATGGCAAGGCAACTCAAATCAAGTGCAAAACAAAGGGCAAAAACAGAAAAAAAGATAAAAGAAAACAGGCAAAAGAATGACGAAGCGGTCAAAAAAATTATGGAGTTGGGCATTGCGAAGCCTTCGCTTTCAGACATTGAGAAGTACAAATTATGGTTGGAGTGCCATGGTGTTTCCCCTTATTCCTTTGAACATATCCCGTTAGCGAAGCTCTTTGACAAAAATTACTATGAAATCGAACACATCATCCCACGTGCAAGGTTTTTCGATGACTCATTGCAGAATAAAACAATTGCTGAAAGTTCCATCAACCGGAAAAAAGGAAACATGACCGCTTACGAATATATGGAAAGTCAGGGACTCCTTAAAAAATTCGAGCGCTTCGTACTGGACAACAAGAATTTTTCAAAGGGAAAAAGGAAGCGTATGCTCGACCCTAACGTGCCGGATGATTTCGTCAACCGGCAATTAAATGAAACACAGTACATCACCAGTGCCATTCGGGAGAAACTGCTTGAAATCAGCTATACAGTGACAACCACAACCGGAAGCATTACTGACTATTTAAGAAATGACTGGGGGCTGAACGAGGTACTGCAAAAGCTGAATTGGGAGCGTTACGAAGCGGCTGGTCAGGTTTATGACGACATAGACAAAGAAACGGGAGAGATAAAAAAGAGAATACGTGGCTGGTCGAAACGGGACGATCACAGGAACCATGCCTTAGATGCCATTGTGGTGGCTTTCACCCGACAGGGATATATTCAGTCATTGAACAATCTGAACCAGTTATTTCAAACAAACAATGGCTTGAGGCAAAGCGGCAGGAAATTCCCAAAACCAATGGCGCATTTTACCCGAAAGGTGCAGGAAGCACTGGAAAGCCTGCTCGTATCTCACCGCAAAACCAACAAGGTAGCAACCCGGAGAATGCACAAACACCTGGTAAAAGGCAAGGAATCCGGCAAAGTACAGGTGACCCTCACACCAAGGGGAAGACTGCATGAAGAAACTGTTTACGGGAAAATCAAATTCATACCCGAAGGTAAAAAGGGAATGGAAAATCAAAAAGAGGATTATGTGGTCCGTTATCCACTCAATCAAAATTTCGAGGCGAAAAGTGTTCCTTACATCGTTGACAAAGCCGTGCGGGAAAAGGTCAGGGAACGTTTGGCGCAATCCAACAACGACCCAAAACAGGCATTTAAAGACCTGGAAAACAACCCCATTTACCTGAACGAAGAGCAGATGATCCCGATCAAAAAAGTACGGTGTTTCGCCGGTTTGAAAAAACCTGTTGCCCTACGTGAAAATTCAAATGGCGAACCGAAGGATTTTGTCCAAACCGGGAAAAATCACCACATGGCGATTTATCAGGATGAAGATGGAAACCGCATCGTTCAACCTGTGTCTTTCTTGGAAGCAGTAGCAAGAAAAATAGCAGGGGCAGAAGTATTTCAACAAGAACATGAAGGAAAGCCACTTGTGGCTACCTATGCCATCAACGACATGATTATTGTTGGGTTAGACCCTAATGATATAGATTTTTTTGATCCCGTCAATAATGTCTTGTTGAGCAAACACCTGTACAGGATTCAGAATACCTACGCTGACGGAAAAAAGATAGATATCCGGTTTCGTCATCATTTGATAACGAAAAACGAAAAAACCAATGAAGAAAAAGGAATAGCCAAAAAAATGAAAACCCTGTTAATTGTACAGAGCCTGAAAAACCTTCAGGGCACAAAAGTCTTCATCAACCGGCTGGGGGACATAACCGGCATCGGAGAAACGCTGCGAAAGTTGGAATGACCGACCGACCAGGGCCTAATCCCATATTTCCGGCTTAAAAATTGCGGCTTTAGAAGAATTACTCATTAACATCGCCCCCCATGTTAAAACGAACCCTCCATTTCGGTTCGCCCGCCTACCTGCGGGTACAGAACAAGCAATTGGTCGTCGAATTGCCGGACAAAAAAGAAACGCATACTGTCCACATTGAAGACATCGGCGTAGTGGTCTTGGAAAACCCACAAATAACCATCTCCCATTCAGCCTTATCGTTGCTGCTCGAAAACAATGCCGCTGTCATCACCTGCAACAACTCCTACCTTCCCAACGGATTATTCCTGCCATTGGAAGGAAACTACCTGCAAAGTGAACGTTTTCGCCATCAGCAGGGGGCGAGCCTGCCATTGAAAAAACAACTTTGGCAGCAAACCGTCATAGCCAAAATAAACAACCAGGCCCTATTGTTATCAAGCCAGGGCCAGGCCATCGAACCCATGCTGCGCTGGGCCGGGCTTGTAAAGTCTGGTGACCCAGAGAATCTGGAAGCAAGAGCGGCAGCTTTTTATTGGACGAAAGTATTCCCACAAATCCCTGCCTTTTGCAGGGATAGGTCGGGCGTGCCTCCAAACAACATGCTCAATTATGGTTATGCCATCCTGCGTGCCTGCACTGCAAGAAGTTTGACAGCCGCCGGACTTTTGCCTACGATGGGCATCCATCACCATAACCGCTACAACGCCTATTGTTTGGCTGATGACATCATGGAGCCATACAGGCCTTTTGTTGATATGCTTGTCGCTGAAATGACAGAGAGGGAATGCCCGCCAGAAATCCTTGAAAAAAAGCACAAGGAACAATTGCTGAAACTCCTGCAATTGGATGTTTACATCGAAGGAAAGACCAGCCCCTTAATGCTCGCCCTGCAAGCGACTTCGATCTCGCTTACCCGTTGCTTTGCCGGCGATAGCCGGAAAATAACCTATCCTGCTCTGAAATTATGAAAACCCGTCTCAACCAATACCGTCTCATGTGGATATTAGTTTTTTTCGACCTCCCGGTTTACACAAAAGCCGAGCGAAAAGCTCACACGCAGTTTCGCAAGGACCTGATGAAAAATGGTTTCCTCATGTTCCAGTTTTCGATTTACCTCCGTCATTGCTCCAGTATGGAAAATGCGGAAGTGCATATCAAAAGGGTAAAGGGTTTTTTACCTGACAAAGGAAAAGTTGGCATCATGTGCATTACCGACCGGCAATTTGGGATGACACAGCTCTATTTCGGTAAAAAAGCAGAAAAACCACCGGAAGGAAACCAACAACTGACCCTCTTTTGAAATAAAAAAACAGGTGTCAAGCTTTGCAAGACACCTGTTTGAGCAACAGTTTTTTCTTTGAAAAAGTGAAAGCTAATAGATTGATTATCAATGCAATGCTACATGGTCTCCTGTTGCAAACATAATCA
>JRYF01000300.1_pt1 | contig 18560 bp, 19 predicted proteins | sample 235331 | NCBI WGS metagenome assembly JRYF01 (sample SAMN03074217, study PRJNA261475) | activated sludge metagenome | biome: Wastewater Treatment Plant; feature: Wastewater; material: Activated sludge; isolation source: activated biomass of a wastewater treatment plant treating hydrocarbon... ...
GCTTGCGGCCGCCAAGTCGCCGTGCATGCGCGACCGCGGCCGCGCGCAGGTCGCCGTCGACGATCTCGTCGACCAGCCCGGCCTGAAGCGCCGCGGCCGCCGGCACACGCTCGCCGCTGCAGATCATGCGGATCGCGCGCGCCACCCCCACCAGGCGCGGCAGCCGCTGGGTGCCGCCGGCGCCGGGAATGATGCCCAGCGTCACCTCGGGCAGGCCGACCATCGTGCCCGGCGCGGCCACGCGCGCATCGCAGCCCAGCGCCAGCTCGAAGCCGCCGCCCAGCGCAGCCCCGTGCAGCGCGGCGACCACCGGCTTGCCGCAGTCCTCGATGGCGGCGATCACCGCCGGCAGCTGCGGCTCGGCCAGCGGCTGGCCGAACTCGCGCAGGTCCGAGCCGGCGATGAAGGTGCTGCCGGCACCGATCAGGACGGCGCCGGCCAGCGTGGCGTCGGCGCGCAGCGTCTGCACGGCATCGAGCAGACCCTGACGCACCGCCGCCGAGCCGGCGTTGATCGGCGGGTTGTGAATCACGACGACGGCGATGTCGCCGCTGCGCTCCAGATGCACCCGGGCATTCATCGCGCCGTCTCCGCTCAGGCCAGCACGGCCACGCCGTCGGCCGCGCGCACGCCTTGCCCCTGCGGCAGCACGAAGACCGGGTTGATCTCGGCTTCGACCAGCCGCTCGCCGAGCTGGGCGGTCATGTCGGAGAAGGCCACGATCGCGTCGACCAGCGCGTCGAGGTCGGCCTTGGGGCGGCCACGGAAGCCGTCCAGCAGCGGCCAGGTCTTCAGTTCCCTGGCCATCGCCAGCGCTTCGGCGCGGCTCAGGCCACCGCGGGCCGGCAGCAGCCGTATCGTGGTGTCCTTGAACAGCTCGGCGGTCAGCCCCCCCATGCCCAGCATCACGGCGGTGCCCAGGCCGTCGCGGTGCATGCCCAGGATCAGCTCGGTGCCGCCGCCCACCATCTCCTGCACCAGGAAGCGGTCGGGCCGCACGCCGGCCCTGGCTTGCACGTCGGCGGCCATCTGCAGCAGCCGATCGCCGACGTCGTGCGCCGTCAGGCCCACCGCCACGCCGCCGACATCGCTCTTGTGCGTGATCTGCGACGAGAGGATCTTCAGCACCACGCGGCCGCCGAGCTCCCTGGCCGCCGCTTCGGCCTCGGCCGCGGAAGCCACGACGCGCTCCGCCGCGCAGGGCACGCCGAAGCGGGCGAACAGCTGCTTGGCCTGGGCTTCGTCGAGCGAACCCGCGAAGCCGGACGGCAGCTCGGCGGTGGACGCCGATGCCGACGCCGATGTCTGCGCCGCGGCGGGGTCTGCATCGGCCGGCGCCTCGAACTGGCCGGGCTGGCTGAGGCGGCTGAAGCGCAGCATGCTGCCGAGCGCCGCGGTGCAGCTCTCGGCCGCCGCGAATGCGGGCACGCCGCGGCGCGTGAGCAGTGCGCCGACCTCCGGTGCGTGCGGGCTGATGTAGGCGATGACCGGTTTGTCGGTCTCGGGCAGGCAGTCCTGGATCGCGCCGGCCATCAGCTCGGGCTGCGCCAGGCTCGACGAGCCGACGACGATCACCAGCGCGTCGTAGCCCGGGCTGGCCAGCAGGGTGCGGATGGCGCTGCGCAGCAGGTCGGGCCGCAGGCCGGCGAGCGTGACGTCGATCGGGTTGCGGTCGAGCACCGCCTCGCTGCCGGTCTGCAGCGCGCGCAGCGCGTCGGCGGTCGCGGCATCCGGCGCCGGCGTGTCGAACCCGGCCACGCCCAGGTCGTCGGACACCAGCGTGCCGGCGCCGCCGGTGGAGGTCAGGATGGCGACGCGCGTGCCGCGCAGCCTGCGGCCGGTGGCCAGTGCCGCCGGCACGTCCAGCAGGTCGGCGAAGCTCGTCGCGCGGATCACGCCGACCTGCTTGAACAGGGCGTCGTACATGCGGTCGGCGCCGGCCATCGCGCCGGTGTGCGACACCGCGGCCTTGGCACCGGCCTCGGAGCGGCCGATCTTGAAGGCCACCACCGGCTTGCCGGCGCGCAAGGCCTTCAGGCAGGCGGCGCGGAACTTCGCCGGGTTGCGCACCGTCTCGATGTACAGCGCGATCACCCTGGTGGCCGGGTCGTCGGCCAGGTGGTCGATGAAGTCGGCCAGTTCGAGGTCGACCTCGTTGCTGGTCGCGATGAGCTTGGACAGCCCGATGCCGCGTGCCGCGGCGCGCGACAGCAGCGCACCGAGGATGCCGCCGCTCTGCGACACGACGCCGATGGCGCCGGCCGGGAACTCGTCCATCTCCAGCGCGCCGGTGGCCGACAGCACGATGTTGTCGCTCAGGTTCACCAGGCCGATGGTGTTGGGCCCGAGGATGCGCATCGAGCCGGCCGCCTCGACGAGCTGCCGCTGGCGGCGCGCGCCCTCGTCGCCGGTCTCGGTGTAGCCGCTGGCCAGCACGATGGCCGCCGCACAGCCGCGTGCGGCCAGGTCACGCACCGCGAGATGCGCGCGCTCGGCGCCGAGCAGCACGACGGCGACATCGGGCACCTCGGGCAGCGAGGCGATGTCCGGGTAGCAGCGCAGGTCGCCGATGCGATCGGCCTTCGGGTTGACCGGGTAGATCGCGCCGCCGAAACCGTGCTTGAGCAGGTACGCGACCGGGCGACCGGCGGTCTTGCCCGGATCGGCCGAGGCCCCGATGACCGCGACCCGGCGCGGCGACAGCAGTCTGGAGATGGCATCCACGGTTTTCACTCCCGGCTTGCCGACTTGGCGAGAAAGGCTTCGACCGACGCGCGATGCTCGCTGCTGGTGTAGCAGATGCCCTGCGCCTGGCTGCCCTGTGCGAACACGTCGTGCGACGACAGCTCGAAGCTCTGGTTGAGGATGGTCTTGGTCAGCGCCAGCGCGGTCGGCGAGGCCTGGCTCAGCTCGGCCGCCCAGGCCCTGGCATCGGCCAGCAGCGTCTCGGCGCTGGTCTTGCGGTCGACGATGCCCAGCGCCACGGCCTCGTCCAGCCTGACCGGGCGGCCGGTGAAGATCAGCTCCTTGGCCTTGGCCAGGCCGACGCGGCGCGGCAGGAAGTACATGCCGCCGCCGTCGGGAACGATGCCGCGCAGCACGTAGCTCCACGCGAAGCTGGCCCGTTCGCTGGCGATGATGAAGTCGCAGGCCAGCGCGGTGTCGGCACCCAGGCCCGAGGCCGCGCCGTTGACGGCGGCGATCACCGGCTTGGGCATGGTGTGCAGCAGGGCCTGCGCGTGGTGCACGCGCTGCTGGCGGTGCCAGCCGTTGAAGCCGACCTCGCCGGCCGGCGCGTTCATGCGCTCGTGCATGCCGCCGATGTCGCCGCCGGCGCAGAAGCCCTTGCCGGCGCCGGTGAGCACCAGGGCCTTGATCGCCTTGTCGGCGGCCACCTGTTCGAGCGCGTGGATGAACTCGCTGCGCATGGCGTCGCTCATCGCGTTGCGCTTGTCCGGGCGGTTCAGCGTGATCGTCGCGATCGCGCGGTCGACCGCGAGGTCGATGAAGGAGAAGGTCATGGGAGGCTCCAGGGCGCGGCGATCGTCTCGGTCGCCGGGGATCGGGCTTGGCCGGTCCGCCCGCGGCATCGCGCGGGCGGGGCGTCGAAGGCGGCAGCCGGGTCGGGGCCGATCACTCGGGCTTGATGTTGTTCTCCTTGACGATCCGGCTCCAGCGCAGCTCCTCGGCCTTGACGTAGCGGTCGAGTTCGGCCGGGTCGCTGGCGACGACCGCCAGGCCTTCGGGCTCGAGCTTGGACTTGAAGTCGGCCGATTGGGACGCCTTGCGGACCGACGCATTGAGCTTGGCGATGACGTCGGCCGGTGTACCGGCCGGGGCGTACAAGCCGTACCAGCTTTCGACCGCGTATCCCGGCACGGTGGCCGCCACGGTCGGCACGCCCGGGTGAGCCGCCGACGGCTGCTCCGACGTGACGGCGATCGCGCGCAACTTGCCGCTGTGCACCATCGCGCCCACGGCCGCGGCGGTGCCGAAGATCATGTCCACCTGGCCGCCCAGCAGGTCGGCCAGGGCCGGGCCGGCACCACGGTAGGGCACGTGCAGCATCTCCACCTTGGCCAGGTTGGTGAACATCTCGCCCGCCAGGTGGGCCGAGGTGCCGATGCCCTGCGAGGCATAGCTCAGCCGGCCCGGTCTGGCGCGTGCGGCATCGACGATGTCCTTGACCGACTTGAACGGGCTGTCGGCCCTGACCACCAGCACGTTGGGGCCCTTGGCGACCAGCGCGACGGGGGCAAAGGCCTGGTCGTGGGCATAGGGCAGCTTGGCCACCATGCTCGGGTTGACCGCGTGGGCGAAGGTCGCGAGCACCATGGTGTAGCCGTCGGGTGCGCTCTTGGCGACGATGTCGGTGCCGATGATGGTGCCCGCGCCGGGCTTGTTGTCGATGATCACCGGCTGGCCGAGATCCTTGGCCATCTCGGCGCCCAGGGTGCGCGCGATCAGGTCCGTGCCGCCGCCGGGCGCGAACGGCACGACGAGGCGGATCGGCTTGTCCGGGTAGGCGCCGAGCGCGACCGCAGCGGCCATCGTCAGCGACACGAAGAGTGCCGGTATGCGCAGGCGGAGCGGGCGAATCAGGTTCAGCATGCTGGTCTCCAGGGTCGTGCGGAAGGCTTCCGCGAGGCTTGTCTTCGGCCACAGCATCTTCGCTGCCACCGTGGGAACGAAGCATAGGAAGCTCGGCTGCGAATTACACTGGCTCAGTTCCAACCAGTGGAATTGAAGCGAGGGTTTGCCCGATGCCACCAAGGTCCTCGACCGGCGGCCGCCGGAGCACCGGCGGACCGCCCGCCAACCGCTCGCTGGAACGCGGGATCGAGATCCTGCGGGCCTTCCGCCCGGGCTCCGAGTTGCTCGGCAACGGCGAGTTGGCCGAGCGCACCGGGCTGCCGAAGTCAACCGTCAGCCGGCTGACCCAGACCCTGGTCGTCACCGGCATGCTGCAGGCCGATCAGGCGCTGCGGGCCTACCGCCTGGCGCCCGCCGTGCTGAGCCTGGCGCACGCGATGCGCACCGGCTCGCGCGTGCTGGCCGTGGCGGCCCCGTTGATGCGCCGGCTGGCCGAGCGCGAGCACCTGAACGTCGGCCTGGCGGCGCCGGATCGCGAGGAGATGGTGTACCTGGAGTCGATCCGCTACAGCCGCCGGGTCGCCTTTCGCAACGTCGTTTCCGGGCAGCGCGTGCCGATGGAGCTGACGTCGCTCGGTCGCGCCTACCTGGCCACGCTCGCCGAGCCGGACCGAGGTTCGCTGATCGCCGCCTTCAGGCGCCGGCGCCGCGGCCAGTGGGAGGCGCTGAAGGCGCAGATCGATGCGGCCGTCGTGCAGGTGCTCGACGAGGGCTACTGCGCCGCGTCCTGGCAGCCGGAGGTCGTCGCCGTGGCCACCCCGCTGCTGACCAGCGATGCCGCCTATGTGCTGAACGTCAGTGTCTCGACGACCGAGCCGATCGACCGCGTCGTGCGCGCACTGGCTCCGAAGCTGCTGAACCTGCGTGCCGATGTCTCGATCGCGCTCGACCGCATCGTCCGCACGCCGCTCGATTGACGGGCCGTTCAGGCCCTGCCGAGCCCGAGCATGGCGCGTGCCTCGGCGGTCGAGGCCGGCCGCCGCCCGTAGTCAGCCATGACATCTACAAGCTGCCTGACCAGCGCGGCGTTGGACGGTGCGAGCGTGTCGCGGTTCAGCCGTACGTTGTCCTCCATGCCGGTCCGGACATGGCCGCCGAGTTCCATCGACCAACGTGCAAGCGTCAAGGCGTGCCTGCCGATGCCGGCCCCAGTGAAGGTGGCCCGCGGCGACAGGCGTGCGAGCGTGCGGACGTAGAACTCGAACACGTCGCGGTCGACCGGCATCGCGTTCTTGATGCCCATCACGAACTGCACGTGCAGCGCTCCGGCGATGCGGCCGTCGGCTTGCATCGCCGCCGCCTGGAACAGCATCGACAGGTCGAACACCTCCACCTCGGGCTTGATGGCGTGCACCCGCATCTCGGCGGCCAGCCAGTCCACCAGGTCGGGGCTGTTGTCGTAGACCCGGGTCGGGAAGTTCACCGAACCGGTCGCCAGCGACGCCATGTCCGGCTTCAAGGCCAGATGCGCTCCGCGCTCACGCCCGGCGCCCGAGCGCCCACCGGTGGAGAACTGCACGATCATGCCCGGGCAGTGCTTGCGGATGCCGTCTTGCACGATCGCGAAGCGGTCGGGTGCCGAGCTCGGCGACCCGTCGTCGTGGCGCACGTGCAGATGGACGAGGGTCGCGCCGGCCTCGAACGCCTCGTGGGTCGACTCGATCTGCTCGTCCGGTGTCAGCGGCACGGCCGGGTTGTCGGCCTTGCTCGGCAGCGAGCCGGTGATGGCGCAGGTGACGACGCAAGGGCTTGTCATGGGGTGTCCAGTGGATGAGTCATGCCGCTTCGCCCGGGCATGCCCGGCGGTACATCGTGCGGCGCGTGTTGAGGAAGTGCGGTCTCACGCGGGAACTCCAGGGCGTGGCGCGAACCGCCAGCCACTCGGGGCTGTCGAGCGCCGACCGGTCGGCGAGGTCGTAGGCGGCGTGGTACAGCGGCCCGATGCCGTCGACGACCCTGTGGCGCGCTGCGCGCACGGTTGCAGGCACCGCCGCGAGCCCCGGCAGGTGCTCGTTGTCGTACCAAGCGTTGAAGTCCTCGTCGTGGCCGGCTGCCACGTCGGTGGCCACCACGTAGTGCCAGGGTGCGTCGCGCCCGCTGGCGGCTCCGGGCAGCACCCGCAGCGTCCGCAGCCGGACCAGCGCCGTGCCGCGGTCGATCGGCCAGGGCGGCGGCTCGTGGTCGAGGTAGGCGCAGCCCTCGGTGCAGTCCTCCGACCGGTACAGGGCCATGCCTGGCGCCAGGATGCGGGCCAGCGACGGCGCGGCGGCCCATTCGAAGCGAAGGAACCACATCGGCGAGCCCGGGCGTGTCAATGGGCCACGCGCAGTGCGACCAGGAGCCGCGACACCATGTTGTAGGCGGCGACCGTGGCGACCAGCTCGACCAGGCCGCGCGGGTCGTAGTGCTGCTGGAGGGTGTCCATCAAGGCGTCGGGAACCTCGAGGTCGCGTGTCATCGCATCGGTCAGCCGCAGCACCAACCGTTCGCGCTCGTCGAAGGAGTCGTCGAGCGCCGGCCGCCGCAAGGCCTCGATCTTGCCGGCGTCGACCCCTTCGCGCATCGCGATCGGCGCATGGGCGTCGAACTCGAAGGCTGCGCGGTTGAGCACCGCGACGCGCAGGATCACCAGCTCGCGCAGGTCGGCCGGGATGGCCGTCTGGTTGCGCACGGCGGTGAGCAGACGCTCCCACCCCGACGCGATCGGGCCGCTGTTCAGAAGCACCTGGTAGAGCGGCGACACGCGCCCCCGCTCGGCCAGGATGCGGCCCTCGATCTCGGTCAACTCGGGCCGCGTGCCCGGCTGGACCAGCGGAACACGTGCCGTGCCCATGCTGCTCTCCTCACTCGGGCTTGATGTTCTTGGCGCGGATCAGCTGGGCCCACTTCTTCGTGTCGCGGTCGAGCAGCGCCGCCAGCTCGGCCGGTGTGGACGGCGCCGGCTCGGTGCCGGCGTCGAGCAGCCTGGTCCGCAGCGCCGGCTCGCCCAGGCTGCGCCGCACTGCTTCGTTCAGGGCCGTGATGGTCGCCGCCGGCGTCTTCGCGGGCGCGAACAGCGCGTACCAGTTGTTGGTGTCGACGTTCGGGATGCCCTGCTCGGCGAGTGTCTTGACATCGGGCAGCGCCGGATGGCGTTTCGTCGAAGCCAGGCCAATAGCCCTCAGCCGGCCGCCACGGACGTGGCTGATGAGTGCGGGCGTGTCGAGAAAGACCGCCGCGACCTGCCCGCCCAGGAGGTCCGCGATGGCCGGCGCCGCGCCCCGGTACGGAACGTGGAGCAGGTTGGCGCCCGTGGCATCGGCGAGCTGCTCGATCGCCAGGTGCGGGATGCTGCCAATGCCGGACGAGGCCATCGGCGTCGGCTCCTTCTTGGCCTTGCTGTTGGCGACGAACTCGGCCGCGTCCTTGGCCGGGTTGGTGGGATGCACGACCAGCAGTTCCTCGTTGTTCACGACCACCGACACGGGGGCGAAATCGCGCCCCATGTCGTAGGCCAGGCGTTCGTACAGCGCCGGGTTGATCGCCGCCGCGCCGACACTCGTGAGCCACAGCGTCTGGCCGTCGGGCGCCGCGCGCGCGACATCGGAGGCGCCGATCGCGCCGTTGGCGCCGGGCTTGTTGTCGACGATCACCGTCTGGCCGAGCTCCTTGCCCAGCTGTTCGGCCAGCAGGCGAGCGACGAAGTCCACCGGGCCACCTGGCGGAAACGAGACGACGATGCGCGTGGTCTTGGCCTGCGCCAGCGCGGCGGTCGGAACCGCGACGCCGACGAGTGCGATGGCCGCGGCGAGGATACTGCGTCGAAGCATGGGGCTGTCTCCTTGGGGTTGGTGTCGGGGAGGGTTCAATCGCAGCGGGCCACCATGCCGCCGTCGACGACGAGCTCGGTGCCGGTAATGAATCGGGCCTCGTCGCTGGCGAGGAAAAGCACGGCCGCGGCGGTGTCGCGCCCGTCGCCCATGAAGCCGAGCGGGATCCGCTTCTGGCGCTGGGCGAGCAAGGTGTCCACGTCGCCGCCCGTGCGCTGTTTGGCCAGGCGCGTCTCGACCATCGGGGTGTGCAGTTGCCCAGGCACGACGGTGTTGACGCGCACGCCTTGCGGTGCGTGCTGCACCGCCACCACGCGCGAGAGCTGGATCACGCCGGCCTTGGTGGCGGCGTAGGCGACCTGCGCACTTCCCGTCCAGCGCAGGCCGGAGGTGGATGCGATGTTGACGATCGAGCCGCTGCGCTTGCCGATCATCGTCGGCAGCACGTTCTTGCAGGTCAGGAACACGCTCTTGAGGTTCAGGTCCACCTGCGAGTCCCACATGTCCTCGGCGAGTTCCACCGGTCCGCCGGCGGCCGAGCCGCCGACGTTGTTGACCAGGATGTCGACCGTGCCGAATGCGTCCAGGCATGCCTGGACCATCGCCGCCACGTCGGCGCCCGAGATCACGTTGCACGCATGGCCGACGATCGAGGCGCGCGCCTCGCCGGCGAGCGAGAGCGTCTCGGCCAGGCGCTCGGGATCGCGGTCGACCGCGAACACGCGCGCGCCTTCCTCGGCCAGCCGGACGGCGATCGCGCGGCCATTGCCCCAGCCTGCGCCGACGCAGCCGGCGCCGGTGACGATCGCCACCTTGTCCTTGAATCTCGGGTTCATGTGTCGAAGCGGTAGAGCCGCGCAGGGTTGTCGACGAGCAGCCGCCGCAGCGCAGCCTCGCTCGGGGCCATGTCGTGGATCCGCGCGGCGAGCAGATCCTCGTCCGGCGCGGGGCCCGCATGGTTCGGATGAGGCCAGTCGTTGCCCCAGACCACCCGGTCACCGAAGTCGGCAACCAGCCGCGCGGCCAGCGGCACGGCATCGGCGTAGGGCGGACCCAGGCGGCTGATGCGGTCGATGCCGCTGACCTTGACCCAGAAGGTCGGCGCGTCGAGCAGGGCCTGCAAGGCCCTGAAGTCGGGTTGTCCAAGGCCAAGGGCCGCATCGACGCGGCCGATGTGGTCGATGACGACCGGGACCGGCGAGCGCCGCAGCGCCGGAGCCACCTCGGTCAGCAGGCGCGTATCGCCATGGATCTGCAGATGCCAGCCGAGCGGGGCCAGCCGCGCCGCGAGGTTCAGCAGATCGGCCACCGGCGTGTGGGCGCCCAGGTGGCCCATGTAATTGAACCGTACGCCCCGGAACCCCGCGCTGTCGAGTTGGCGCAAGGTGGCGTCGGTGACATCGCTGCGCACCAGCGCGACGCCGCGGTAGTCGCGGGGCCGCAAGGCGATCGCGTCCGCGGTCACGCTGTTGTCCAAGCCGTGACAGGCCGACTGCACGACGACGCAGCGCGTCAGGCCCAGCCGGTCGTTCAAGGCGACCAGGGTCTCGCGCGGCGCATCGTGCGCAGGCACGAAGGCGGCGTCCGCGGCGTAGGGGAAGCGCTCGCGCGGCCCGAAGACGTGGCAGTGGGCATTGCAGGCGCCGGGTGGAAGCGACGGGTTCATGCGCTGCATTGTTGGTCGCCGACGGCGCTGCGACTCGACACAATGCCAATAGCAGCTATCGTCGTCGGCTATGTTGGCGGGATGGCGGCCGAGGCCAGCCGCGGCCGGTGCGGCCAGCGCAGCGCCCGGTCGGTGTCCTACAAGCCGCTGCGGAAGTCCAGCTCGCGCAGCAGCCTGGCGGTCTCGCGGCTCAGGCGCGTTCCAGGGCTCGCCCGCGGGGTCGCCAGCACCAGACGGTTCCAGATCGCAGGCGGACCGATGGGCGCCTGGACCGGGTCGACACCTTCCTTGCCCATGGCGAGCGCGCTCTCGGGGACGACGGTGCAGCCCACGCCCTCCCGGACCAGCGCCAGCGCGGTCTGGACCGCCCCGACCTCGGCGATGATGTGCAGCGCGATGCCACGCGGACCCAGCACGCCATCGAGCAGGTTGCGTATCGCGTTCGGGGGGCTGGGCAGGACCAGGGGGTAGTTCGACAGCGCGGCCAGGCCGACGCGCTCGGGCAAGTGGCTGCCGGGCGGCGCGACGATCAGCAGCCGTTCGCGCATCAACGACTCGTAGGCCAGCTGCGGTGAAGGCAAGGGGTCGAACAACAGCGCGAGATCCAGCCGGCCGGCGACCAGCAGCTCGCGCAAGGACTGGCTCAGGCCCTCCTGCACCGCGATGACGGCGCGCCCGAAGCGTGCACGGAAGGCGCGCACCAGGGGCACCGACAGGCCCACGGCGACGCGCGGCGGCATGCCGACCGTGATGCGTCCGGCCGGGTTGTCGTCGATGTCGCGCACGGCATCGCGCGCCCGCCGGGCCAGCTCCAGCATGCTGCGCGCGTGCACGATGAAGTGCTCACCGGCGACGGTCAGTGCCACACCGCGCCCGGTCCGCAGCAGCAGCCGCTGCCCGAGTTCCTCCTCCAGCAAGGCGATCTGGCGGCTCAGGCTGGGTTGGGCCAGGTTCAGCGTGATCGCGGCGCGGCTGAAGCTGCCGCCGTCGGCAATCGCGACCAGGGTCTCGATCTGGCGTAGCTCCACAGCGGGTGATCGTAGCGGCTGCACATGCACGCCCCGATGCCGCAGCGCTTCACCGGTGCGATGTCGCGCCCGCGGGTCAGCCTGCCTGCTGCCGGCAGCCGGCCCTCGAACAGCCGGCCAATGGCTGCGTCGGCGCTGCCCGCTGGCCGGCTGGTCCGCGTCACTGTGCCGGTGACCTCCGGCGGTGCGGCAGCAGCTCGTCGAGCCGCTTGTTCTTGTGGGTCGGCAATCGAGTCAGAACGTCTGTGAGCCGAGCCTGGTGCACGCGATGCTCACGGGCGCGCGTGAACCGAACATGGTGTCCGGCCGCACGCGTGCCCGCGCGCACGGCGGTTCACGGCGTCGCGGCAGGCGGTGCCTGCGACGGGCTCGTGGAAGAACCGCGGGTCGCGGCGACCGACAGCCGCGGGTTCGGGCGCTGGTGGCGGACGAAGGCACCAGCCGCGTAGCGCTTGCCTGCGGCGGTGGACTGTTGCCGCCGGTTCGAGCGCGCACATGGCCGCCGCTGCTGCCACCGAACCTCGAACCCGGGCGCCTGCAGTGGGCCGGGCACAGGCCGTCGTGGCGGTCCCGCTGCATTGGCGACAGCATGCGCTCCCGCGCAAGCGGCGGCGGCCTGGGGCGGCTCAGCGGCGCGCTGGCGGCTCCGGCAACGCCACCATCACCGCCTGCCCGGGCGCACGGCAACCGCTGTCGCAGCAGCGCCCCGGCTGGCGGTTGCGGGTGATCGGGTGCGAGATATCACCATGTGGCGACATGACGCCACGGTCGAGCAGCCGCTCGACCAGCGCGACCTTGTCGCCGACCGGGTACTGGCGCCAGATCTCCTGCTTCATCGCCGCCGGCGAGCCGCCGCCATGCAGGCTGATCACCGAGTACCAGCCACCCTGGTAGGAGGCGGTCAGGTCCTCGACCAGACGCGCGACCTCGATCCGCTTGTCGTAGGGCACCGCCGGGTTGGCGCGCAGCAGCTCGGCCAGCGTGGCCGCAGTGGCCGGGTTGTGGTCCTCGTCGGGCCCGGGCAGCGTCACGACCAGGCCGCCCGAGACCTCGTGCGCCAGCCGGTGCATGTCGTAGATCTGGGTGGCCAGCAGCAGCTTGCCGATGTTGGCGAACACCGGGTCGGGCACGAAGTTGCCGGCCCGCGGGTCGGCGGTCGCGTACACGCTGGCCGCCACGCCGCAGGCGTAGAAGCCCTCGACGATCTTGATCAGCTCGACCATCGGCTCGCGCAGGCTGGCCACCGCGCCCGGGTCGGGGAAGCCGTTGGCCTCGCACATCAGCGCACCGGCGCCGATCAGCAGGTCGCCGAAGCCGGCGCGGGCGGCGATGCAGGTGTGGCGGTGGTGGGTGGCGTAGGCATGCGTCAGCCCATGGCTCTGCTCCCACTCGCCGGCGCAGAACACGCGCTCCCACGGCACGAAGACGCGGTCGAACACCAGCACGCCGGTGGACTGGCCGTAGCGGCGCGAGAACAGCGCCGCGCCATGTTCGGTCTTCTCGCCCGGGCGGCCGGCCGGGCGGGCGACGATGGTCAGGCCTTCGGCGTCGCACGGGACGGCGCAGCAGACGACGAAGTCGGCGTCCTCGCGCGTCATCTGGCGGCCCGGCATGACGAGGAACTCGTGCATGTAGGGCGCGCCGGTGACTATCGCCTTGCAGCCGCTGACCACGATGCCCTTGGCGCTGCGCTCGACGATGTGCAGGTAGCTGTCGGGGCTGGCCTGCTCGTGCGGGCGGCGGCTGCGGTCGCCCTTGGCGTCGGTCATCGCGATGCCCAGCGCGAGGTCGCCGTCCTGCACATGCGCGAGGTAGGCGTCGAAGCGCGCGCGGTGTTCGGTGCTGCCCTGCGCGTCGTCCAGCCGCGCCGCGAACTGCGCCAGCGCGCTCAGGCCGTCGTGCGCCAGGTAGCGCTGCGCGCAGCCGGTCTCCTGGCACAGGATGCGCACCGCCTCCAGCTTGTCGAGCAGGTCGCCGGCCGACTCGTCGATGTGCAGCATGCGGTTGATGCGCCGGCCGCGGCGGTGCTGCAGCGCCGTCATCAGCCGCGCCTTGGGGGGTCGAGCGCGAAGTCGTAGCTGACCGCCAGCGCGGCCACGCCGGGCCGCAGCGCGGGCGCATCGGCGACGCTGGCGACCGCCTGGCCGTCGACGAACACGCGCGGCCGCAGGCGGCGCAGCGACTCGCGGTAGTCGGCGCCGGACATCAGGCGGGCCGGGGCTTCGGCGGCAGGGGGCAGGGTCTCGTGCGGGGCGTTCATCGGCGGCTCGGGTTTCGGGTCGGTGGCAGCAAGGTCCGAGTGGACCACCGTTCGGTCGCCGGATCATTCGTATAGTCCCGGCATGCACGGCGCCGCGAGCGGCCGTGCCACCTCCGAACGGAGCCCCGCATGAACCGCATCGACGCCGCGCGCTGCTGCCTGCTGCTGGTCGACTACCAGGCGCGGCTGATGCCGGCGATCCACGACGGCGAGCAGGTGCTGGCGACCGCGCTGCGGCTGGCCGACGCCGCCCGCCTGCTCGGCGTGCCGGTGCTCGGCACCGAGCAGAACCCGCGCGGGCTGGGGCCTAACGTCGACGCGCTGCGTCAGCGCTGCGCAAGCACGCTGACCAAAATGCACTTCGACGCCTGCGCCGACGGCCTGCTCGACGCGCTGGCGGCCTGGCCCGACCGGCCGGAGCTGGTGGTCGCCGGCTGCGAGGCGCATGTGTGCCTGCTGCAGACGGCGCTCGGCCTGCGACGCGCAGGGCGCGCCTTGTGGGTGGTGGCCGACGCCTGCGGCTCGCGCCGGGTGGCCGACCACACGCTGGCGATGCAGCGCCTGCGCGACGCAGGGGCGACCATCGTCGGCGCCGAGATGGTGTTGTTCGAGTGGGTGCACGACTGCCGGCATCCGGCCTTCCGGGACCTGCTGGCGCTGGTGAAGGACGGCTGAGGCTCCGCGAGGGGCGCGGCCACGACGACAGGAGACACGCATGGGTTTCGCCGACTTCCACCGCCGTTCGATTGCCGCGCGCGACGCCTTCTGGGCCGAACAGGCGGCGCTGATCGACTGGCGCGAGCCGCCGCGCCGCATCTGCGACTACGACAAGCCGCCGTTCGCGAAGTGGTTCGTCGGCGGCACGACCAACCTGTGCCACAACGCGGTCGACCGCCATGCCGCCACCCACCCGGGCCGCAACGCGCTGATCTGGGTCTCGACCGAGGTCGACCAGGAGCGCGTCTACAGCTTCGCCGAGCTGCAGCGCGAGGTCGAGCGCATGGCGGCGATGCTGCAGACGCTGGGCGTCGTACCGGGCGACCGGGTGTTGGTCTACATGCCGATGATCCCGGAGGCGGTGTTCGCGATGCTGGCCTGCGCGCGCATCGGCGCCATCCACTCGGTGGTCTTCGGCGGCTTCGCCAGCCACAGCCTGGCCAGCCGCATCGACGACGCCGAGCCGGCCGTGATCGTCAGCGCCGACGCCGGCAGCCGCGGTGGCAAGGTCGTGCCGTACAAGGGGCTGCTCGACGAGGCGATACGGCTGGCGGGACACAAGCCGTCCAAGGTGCTGCTGGTCGACCGCGGGCTCGCCGCCATGCCGCTGGTCGAAGGCCGCGACGTCGGCTACGCGGCGCTGCGCGAGCAGCACCTGGACGCCCGGGTGCCCTGCGCGTGGATCGAATCGACGCAGCCGAGCTACACCCTCTACACCAGCGGCACCACCGGCCGGCCCAAGGGCGTGCAGCGCGACACCGGCGGCTACGCGGTGGCGNNTTCAGCACCAGCGACATCGGCTGGGTCGTCGGCCACAGCTACATCGTCTACGGGCCGCTGATCGCCGGCATGGCGACCATCCTCTACGAAGGCCTGCCGATCCGGCCCGACGCCGCGATCTGGTGGAGCCTGGTCGAGAAGTACAAGGTGACCTCGATGTTCTCGGCCCCGACCGCGGTGCGGGTGCTGAAGAAGCAGGACCCGGCGGCGCTGAAGAAGCACGACCTGAGCAGCTTGCGCGCGCTGTTCCTGGCCGGCGAGCCGCTCGACGAGCCGACCGCGCAGTGGATCGCCGACGCGCTGGGCCGCCCGATCATCGACAACTACTGGCAGACCGAGACCGGCTGGCCGATCCTGGGCATCTGCAACGGCATCGAGAAGGCGCCGAGCAAGTTCGGCAGCCCGGGCAAGCCGGTCTACGGCTACGACGTGCGGCTGATCGACGAGGCCACTGGGCAGGACCTCACCGGCCCGAACCAGAAGGGCGTGGTCGCGATCGAGGGCCCGCTGCCGCCGGGCTGCATGCAGACCGTGTGGCGCGACGACGCGCGTTTCGTCGAGACCTACTGGAAGAGCATCCCCGGGCGGATGGTGTACTCCACCTTCGACTGGGGCATCCGCGACGAGGACGGCTACTACTTCATCCTCGGCCGCACCGACGACGTCATCAACGTCGCCGGCCACCGCCTGGGCACGCGCGAGATCGAGGAGAGCATCGCCAGCCACCCGAACGTCGCCGAGGTGGCGGTGGTCGGCGTCGCCGACCAGCTCAAGGGGCAGGTCGCGATGGCGTTCGCGGTGCTGAAGGATGCGTCCAGGGCGGCGACCGACGCCGACGCGCTGAAGCTCGAAGGCGAGATCATGAAGCTGGTCGATGGCCAGCTCGGCGCCGTCGCGCGGCCGGCGCGGGTGCGCTTCGTGACCGTGCTGCCGAAGACGCGCTCGGGCAAGCTGCTGCGGCGCGCGNNCGCGACCCGGGCGACCTGACGACGATCGAGGATCCGGCGGCGCTGCAGCAGGTCAAGGATCTTGTGGCGGCAGGCTGAGAACCCGGCCGGTGCGAGGCTGGCCGGCCCTGGCCCGGCGCGTGCTCAGTGACCGGAGGAGCCATCCCGACTCAGGAGTCGGGATGGCGCTTGACGCCGAGAAGCGCGCCGTGCATCGGGGCATGCTCGCACTGCCGAAGCAGGTATTGGGCGAGATCGCCAGCGGGCGGCTGGCGGCGCGGGCGTTTGCCGCAGCTGCCCGACACGGCGTGGTTCGGCAGCGCGCCCTGCTGGCTGGCCGGGATCCCGTCGCCCGCCATCGCGCGCTTCGACCGCGCCGGGAAGCTGCCCCTTTGCGCGCGCTGGGGCGTCGGCCCTGTGTGGCTGATCGACCCGGAACTGCGCATGCTGGAGGCCTACGAGAACCAGGCCGGGCGCTGGGTGCTGCTGGCCACGCTGCAGGACGACGACACGGTGCGGCAGCCGCCGTTCGATCCGGTGGGCTTTACGCTGTCGGCGTCGTGGGCGGATCGAGGCGCTGCGGCCTGCCGCTGCGGCAGTACCCTCACCAGCGCAGCGCGACCCCGTAGGCCCCGAACTGCGGGCCGCGGCTGACCAGCGTCAGCTGCTCGATCTGCGCCTGCACGATCAGCAGATGGTCGAATGGGTCGCGGTGGTGCGGCGGCAGCGACGTCACCGCCGCCGCGTGGCGCTCACCGACCGGTAACGGGACGAAGCCGCTGCGGCGCGCGAGCTCGGGCAGTTCGGCCACGGGGATCGCAAGCTCGGGCAGCTTGCCCAGGCGCTGCTTGATCGCGACCTCCCAGATCGAAGCCGCGCTGACGCGCACGAGCCCGGCGCGCTCGATCGCGCGGCGTGCCGAGGCCGGCAGTTCGGCCGCGTCGAGCAGCCACCAGAGCAAGGCGTGGGTGTCGAGCAGCAGCTTCAACGCCGGCCTTCGAAGGCGTCGAGAACCTCGTCCCGCAGGGGCTCGAAGAAGTCGGGCGTCAGCCGGCCGCGCCCGCGCGCCAGGCCGGGCACGCGCCGCGCGGGTGCCACCGGCACCAGCCGCGCGACCGGTTCGCCGTTGTGCGCGATGACCACGTCCTCGCCGCGGCTGGCCGCCTCCAGCAAGCGCGAGAGCTGCGCCCTCGCCTCGTGCACATCGACCAGCATCGCCATCCCCAAGGCGCGCCCGATACCTCGTCGAGCGGATCATCGAGTCGTCCAACCGATGTGGTCGAGGTTGCGGCCGAGACCCGGGACGCTGCCTGATATCGAATCCGCGTCCTTGCGCAGGCGACTACAACACCTCGCTCGCGAAGTCCGCCAGCCGCGAGCGCTCGCCGCGCGCCAGCGTCACATGCCCGCCGTGCGGCCAGCCCTTGAAGCGGTCGACCGCGTAGGTCATGCCCGACGAGCCCTCGGTCAGGTAGGGGGTGTCGATCTGCGCCAGGTTGCCCAGGCAGACGATCTTGGTGCCCGGCCCGGCGCGCGTGATCAGCGTCTTCATCTGCTTGGGCGTCAGGTTCTGCGCCTCGTCGATGATCACGTACTTGTTCAGGAAGGTGCGCCCGCGCATGAAGTTCAGGCTCTTGATGCGGATCTTGCTGCGCACCAGGTCGTTGGTCGCCGCGCGCCCCCACTCGCCGGCGCTGCTGTCGCTGCGCGCCAGCACCTCGAGGTTGTCGTCCAGCGCGCCCATCCACGGGCCCATCTTCTCCTCCTCGTTGCCGGGCAGGAAGCCGATGTCGTCGCCCACCGGCACCGTCACGCGGGTGACGATGATCTCGCTGTAGCGCCGCTCGTCGAGCACCTGCGCCAGCCCGGCGGCCAGCGTCAGCAGCGTCTTGCCGGTGCCGGCGGTGCCGGCCAGGGTCACGAAGTCGCACTCCGCGTCCAGCAGCAGGTTGAGCGCGAAGTTCTGCTCGCGGTTGCGCGCGGTGATGCCCCACACCGCGTTCTTGCCGTGCGTATGGTCGCGCAGCGTCTCCAGCACCGCGGTCTTGCCGGTGATCTCGGTCACGCGCGCGTACAGCGGCGCCGCGCCCGGGGTCTCCAGGTAGACGAACAGGTTGACCATCAGCGCCGGCACCAGCGGGCCGCTGATGCGGTAGCGCGTGCGCCCGCCCTGCTGCCAGCTCTCCATCGTCTTGCCGTGGCGCTCCCAGAAGTCGGGCGGCAGCGCCAGCACGCCGGTGTACAGCAGGTCGCCGTCCTCGAGCGTCTTGTCGTTGTAGTAGTCCTCGGCCGCCAGCCCGAGTGCACGCGCCTTGACGCGCATGTTGATGTCCTTGGACACCAGCACGACCTCGCGGTCGGGCCGCTGTTCGCGCAGGCTCTGCACGACGCCCAGGATCTGGTTGTCGGCCTTGCCCTGCGGCAGCCCGGCGGGCAGCCTGACGTCGAGCAGCGTGGTCTGGAAGAACAGCCGGCCGCCGGCCTGCTTCTGCCCGGTCTTGGCCAGCGGGATGCCGGCTACCGGGTCGAGCACGGCATCGCTGCCGGCCAGCGCGTCGAGCTCGCGGCTGACCTGGCGCGCGTTGCGCGCGACCTCGCTCATGCCGCGCTTGTGGCCGTCGAGCTCCTCCAGCGTGATCATCGGCAGGAAGACGTCGTGCTCCTCGAAGCGGAACAGGCAGGTCGGGTCGTGCATCAGCA
>JRYF01012753.1_pt1 | contig 18555 bp, 14 predicted proteins | sample 235331 | NCBI WGS metagenome assembly JRYF01 (sample SAMN03074217, study PRJNA261475) | activated sludge metagenome | biome: Wastewater Treatment Plant; feature: Wastewater; material: Activated sludge; isolation source: activated biomass of a wastewater treatment plant treating hydrocarbon... ...
TTCAAATGAGTGTTGTATATAATATGGATGATTTTACTTCATTATTTACTTCCAACCGATAAGAAGCAAGAAATATGGATGGAGAAAGTGAAGTTTTGTTATCCTTTTTTATTGGAGGCTGGAATATTTTAGCAGTCATTATGCCTAAGAATATTCCAACGCTTGTTTGTGGATATATTCAATTGAATAACTAAATAAGAAAACAATAAGAAATTGGAAAATCATGCTGGATTTATATGTTAATCTCACCTTTTGAATAATGTATTCTATAATTCCTAAATATTTATTTTTTGAAAGAACCATAGGATGTGGCATAGCTATTCTTTTCTGTATTCACTATTCTCTATCAGGTCAGAATAATTTCTATTCAGGGTCGGCGATTTGGTCGAAAATCCCCAATGCGAAAGAAGAATTTGAATACATGGAGGGAGACAGTCTTATGATTCCTGAAGGGAAGTATATCATGAAATCCATACAGAAGGGAGAAGCAGAAGGAATATATGATCTCTTATGGGCTGAAGTGGAAATGGTAGATAGCGTTCCACATGGACGATGTCAGATCTATCATTACATTATGCAATTTATAATTCATGATTTTGACCGGACAGGGGTAGACGCAAATACCATTGGAGAAAGAACATTCATTGAGGGGTATTTCGATAGGGGCATACCCTCAGGACTCTGGACTTTTGAATTTGGCCTATTGGAAGATACATCCGGNNACGCAAAAAAAGGTCTGGTCTTTTGAGTGGGATTCATTGCATTTTTTCTCCGGCGCCACAGATGAAAATGGCTACTTCACAGGATCATGGGAATGGAGGGCCGGGGATTCTTTGTTGACTTACCATTATACTCAGGGCTTGATCACAGAGATAAAAAATCAAAGTACAATGATTTTCAATGATTTTTTTGATCAGGAAAACCGGATTTTATCCGATAAAGACAGTTTAATACGGGTTGATAGCCAAATACCTTTTATATGGCAACCCGGATTGGAAGATGAACATCCTGTTGTGCAAAACCAAAAAGTTTTCTCTGATCAACTAAAGAAGGCATTTCAACCACTTTTCGCAGTAGAAAAAGATCTGGGAATTCATCCTTTCATCAAAATACCTCACTTTAGCGGGACTTCATTGGTCTTCCATCCTTTAGACACGATGTTGAGTAATGCGCTTTTGTCAACCATAAGGACTTCTTATCTTCTCGATACCCTGGTTGATGACCTTCTTCATCAACCCATATTCCAACTCAGACTTGGCTCGTTTCCATCGCTGGATAGTATGGCTGTTAAAGCGGATTCATTTCACCTTGAGTTACAATCCTGGAGAGAAAAGTCTTATTTGTTCCTTGATTCCTCCAGTAGGACTGTAACCCCACAAATTCTACTTTCATCCTATCTGGGTGAACCCCATCTAAGCCATGAAGAAATAGGGATGCATTTAATAAATCAGACAGAAGATTTTAGAGCATTTACAGAATATTTTGAATCTGAAATGGAAAAAATCAGGAGAATATTACAATTGACAGGAGCATTGGAGGAATTGGAAGAGCAATGGTATTTTATTTTTGATCAGATTTCAGAAGACAAAATACTTCACAAGGCTCAGGATTTTGTGCAAAGAATTTTTACTTCGTGGGTTGAAGAAGAATTCGAAATAAGAAATAAAATTTATTTAAATGAAAAATCACTGGAAGTAAGGCGGGAGTATCTCAGTGAAACATTGGATTACTACACATCATTTCATGATATTTTCAGAACTGGAATGTTGGATTCTTTGGTGTTTTCAGAAGAATATTTTAAAAATTGTTTTACTCAATATTGGTATAATCCCTATATGGGTGAACATAATGTGGAAGTTTTGGTAAAGAAAAAGTTTTATCAGAATATGACTGAAAATTACTGGCCTTATTTGCTAGATATTTTATTGGAGAGTTCCTCGGGCGAGGATTTTATTATCCGGTTTGAAAATGTGGTTGAAGAGCGCCGGGTATTGTGCTTGTTTGCTGAGGACAAAAGTACTGAAGCCCGAAGATTGGAAAAAAGGGGAAGGAAAGAAAGGAACATGGGGAGAATGCGTGAACACATCGAAAGATATATTTCAAATTTGCTCAACTAGTTCATCAGGTTGTAAATCAATATGGGTTAATTATTGATTCTATATTTAAATGAAAATTAATCAAAACACTTCATTGAAATTATATTTTTGTTTAAACAAGATCGGAATTCTCAGTTATAAATCCAGATTTATTTACTTAAATCATCAACTAAGAAGCATCCCTTAAAAAATTTGTATATTAGCTATATGTCCACCGTAATATAAAACCGGACACTTTTCACATGATCCAATTTATATTGAATGAAGAACTGATTTCAACGACTACAGGAGCAAGTACAACGTTGCTTGACTTCATCCGGTATCAGGAAGAGCTGAAAGGAACAAAAATTGGATGCAGAGAGGGAGATTGTGGCGCCTGTACAGTCTTGGCAGGCCGGATCAATGCACAAGGTATGCATTACGAATCCTTAACTTCCTGTCTTACCCCTTTGGCAAATGTTCATGGTAAGCATGTGGTTACGGTGGAAGGTCTTTCCGGCAAAAGTCTGAGCCGTGTTCAGGAAGCTTTTGTTGCGTCATCCGCTACACAATGCGGATTCTGCACACCTGGCTTTATTGTATCATTGAGTGGTTTTGTATTAAACTGTATATACCCTAATTACACAAAAGCCATTGAAGCCATGGATGGCAATATATGCCGCTGTACGGGATACAAATCGATAGAAAGGGCGGCATTGCATCTTATATCCTATTTGGAGGATGTGCCTAAAACCAACAAACTGGTATGGTTAATAAATGAGGGATTCCTGCCCGAGTATTTTCTACATATAGAAAAGAGATTACAATCATTGGAAAAGCCTCATAAAACTCATGCTGTGCAAAATCAATGGATGGGTGGGGGTACCGACTTATATGTACAAAAGCACGACGAGCTCCATGATGCACAACTCTCATTTATTGCTCAAATAGATAATTTTCAGGGTATCCATATTGATGAAAATGATCAATGCATCATTAAAGCCGGTACAAACGCTACTCAGTTAAAGGAGCATCCGGTCTTACAAAAAAGAATTCCTCAATGGAATAATTATATGAAGTTGATCTCTTCGACTCCCATCCGCAATATGGGAACGGTAGCCGGTAATTTTGTCAATGCATCACCCATTGGAGATTTAACTATTATTTTTCTTGCACTCAATGCAAAACTTGCCCTAAAACATAACAATGGAAGTTTACGCCTCATCCCTTTAAAGGAATTTTATCTTGGTTACAAGCATTTGGTGATGGCAGTGGAAGAGAGAATTGAAGAAATCATTTTTACATTGCCCGGGAAGAATGAGCGTTTTCATTTTGAAAAGGTCAGTAAACGGAGACATCTGGACATTGCCAGTGTAAATTCAGCCATCAGGCTTCAAGTCAAGGATAATATAATTAAAAGTGTCCATTGCTCTGTGGGAGGGGTAGCGCCCATTCCTTTGTATCTTGCAAAGACCCACACATTTTTACTGAAAAAGCCATTGACCAATGATGTAATCGCAGAAGCTGCAGCAATTATGCAAAGCGAAATTTCTCCCATTAGCGATGCAAGAGGGACTGCCGAATATAAAAGATTATTGGCCCGCCAGCTTTTTTATTGTCATTTTGAGACTTTATTTCCAGAAATCATTCAATTGGAAAAGATATTATGATCAATATAGATGCTGTTCAACATGTTACTGGCCGTTCCATTTATCTGGACGACATTCCGGAATTGCAAGGCACTCTTCATGCACTTCCTTTTGATGCGCCAGTTGCACATGCAAAGATTCTTAATCTCGATGTATCAAAAGCGCAAAAAGCACCAGGTGTCGTGGCCATTCTTACGGCAAAAGATATACCGGGAGAAAATCAAATCGGTGGCATTATACCCGATGAACCTCTTTTCGTCGAAGGGGAAATACATTATTGGGGCCAACCCATCGGAATCATTGTAGCAGATTCTGAATATCATGCGCGGATGGCCAGACAGTTGATCCAGGTTGAATATGAAGAGTTACCGGTAATTACAGATCCAAGAGAGGCTGCAGCTGCAGGTTTGCTGATCACAAAACCCCGGACTTTTGCCATGGGGAACATGGAAGATGGATGGAATCAAAGTCACTATATTCTCCAGGGCAGAGCAGATTCCAATGGTCAGGAACATCTCTACATTGAAGGTCAGGGCGCTTATGCCCGTTTGAAGGAAAATGGAAGTATACTCATATCTTCATCCACTCAAGGCCCCACTCAAGTACAGCGGGCAACCAGTAAGGTTTTAGGACTGCCAATGCATAAAATTGAAATTGATGTAGTCCGACTGGGCGGGGGCTTTGGAGGCAAAGAAGATCAGGCTACTCCCTGGGCGGTAATGACTGCACTTGCCACCCACCGGTTACAAAAGCCGGTTAAGATGGTATTGCACCGTCTGGATGATATACGTATGACCGGTAAAAGGCATCCTTATTCATCAGATTATAAAATTGGTCTGGACGAGGAGCTGAAAATAAAAGCGTATGAAGTTACTTTTTATCAAAATGCAGGGGCGGCAGCCGACCTTTCACCGGCAGTATTGGAGCGTTCGCTTTTTCATGCGACCAACGCCTATTTTATCCCAAATGTAAAAGCCACTGGTATAAGTTGTAAAACCAATCTTCCACCCAATACTGCTTTCAGGGGCTTTGGCGGCCCACAAGGCATGTTTGTCATTGAGTCTGCAATCGCTCATGCAGCCCGACAAATTGGCGTAGAAGCCTGGGAAATTCAGCAACGCAATTTGTTCAGGGATGGTGATCATTTTTCCTATGGGCAAAAAGTGGAAGAGGGCAAGGCACTTGAAACATGGAATCAATGTGTAAATACGTACAACCTGACTGGGAAAATTAACGAGAGAGATGATTTTAATAAAAATAATAGATGGCATAAGAAGGGGTTAGCTGTGCAGCCGGTTTGTTTTGGTATTTCTTTTACCAATACGATGATGAATCATGCCCGGGCTTTGGTTCATATTTATCAGGATGGAAGTATTGTAGTGAGCACCGGCGCGGTTGAAATGGGTCAGGGTGTCAATACAAAAATGGTTCAGGTCGTTCAGCAAATTTTTGGAATCCCGGCTGATAAAATCAGGATTGAGACCACGAATACCCTTCGGATTGCCAATACTTCTCCTACTGCTGCAAGCGCGGGGGCGGATCTCAATGGGAAGGCTTTAGAATTGGCTTGCCGCACAATTTGGGAAAGAATGCAACCAGTAGCCTCAACCCTTTTGGGAAATACTTCTGATTCTGTCGCGATAATAGAGGGGAAGTTGTGGTTAAATAATGAATCTACTCAGCATTCATGGGAAGAACTTGTAAACCTTTGTCTGCAGAAAAGAATTAGTCTGAGTGAACATGCCCACTATGCTACTCCGGATATTCATTTTGATAAAGATACTGAAAAAGGCCACCCTTTTGCCTACCATGTTTATGGCACTGCTATGATTGAAGTGACGGTGGACTGTCTGAGAGGAATTTATACTATTGATGGAGTACATATTGTTCACGACTTTGGAAAATCCATGAACCTGGAAGTAGATATAGGCCAGGTGGAAGGAGGTGTCGTACAGGGTATTGGCTGGATGACCCTGGAGGAAGTGATATTCAACCCAAATGGCCGATTGATGACCAATACATTATCAACATATAAAATTCCTGATATTTATGCTGTGCCTCAATCTATTCAAATCAAAGCGTTTGAATCAGAAGGCCATCCATTGGCCCTATTGAAGTCAAAAGCAGTGGGTGAACCTCCTTTGATGTATGGATTGGGTGCTTATTTTGCACTTCGTAATGCTGTAATGGCATTTACAGGAATGGTTGATTTGCCATTTGATGCTCCATATACCCCGGAAAAAGTCCTTTTGGATCTTTTCAATCGAAGAAATACTCTAAAAGACAAAAGGAGTGAAAAAGATCTTTCGGAGCAAAGGGTATAGCGCATTGACAGGTGGCCTCATTTATATGTCCGGTGACAGTATAGCTGCCTGGATCAGTGATGAGGTGAGTATAATGAGGTTATTGGGCATCTTTCTGGTCGGGAGTACAATTTATGCCTGGGAGATTCAAACTTATTTTCGTTGGATAGAAGGAAAGACTTCCGATCAGAATATCAGATGCAGGGCTTTTAAAAAAGCATTGATGGCCATGATTTACTTTAATCCCATTTGGATTTCCCGGCATTTGCTCTTTGTGTTTTTATTTTCCGGAAAGGCTGATCATATCTCCTGGGCTTTGTTGCAATCCGGACTCATTGCTTTTCTGGTAAATATACCGATATCTGTCATAGCCAATTACATTATCCAAAATGTTGTCATATTGAGATATAGATTTTGGGCAAGTGCTCTATTCTCGGGCATCATGGCCATTTATTATTCAATGAGCAGCGTATGGTTTTAGCATTTTATTCCCGGGTGATTGAATTGTTGAGGGCCTACCGGAAAGGTGTACTCATGGTAGTGATTCATAACCAGGGTAGCAGTCCGGGAAGAGCCGGTTTCAAAATGTTTGTAACTCAGAATGAAATGATTGGCTCAATAGGTGGGGGTATCATGGAGCATAAATGGGTAGAATATTGTCATGAAATACTTGATACAGAGGAATTCATTCCCATTCTGAAAAGACAGATCCACCGGGCTGATATTGCTTCCGACCGATCGGGAATGATTTGTTCTGGAGAACAATCCATAGCTTTCTACCTTTTGAATGAAAGTGATCTGAACCAGCTCAATGAAGCATTGAATCATAATACTGGATTTTTCATTTATAATAGCCATGGATTTTATTTTTCTGTGAAGGATGATACGCTTAATGACACCCAAAGCGAAGACAAACACTTATGGAGATTTATTGAACCGGTAAAATTTAATCATCATCTCTATATTGTAGGAGGTGGCCATGTAGGGCTTGCCTTGAGTGAAGTTATGAGCAAACTTGATTTTTGCATTCATGTCTTTGATGACCGGCCTGGTTTGAATACCATGACTGTAAATTCTTTTGCCCATCATAAAGCGGTTTTGGATTATGATGTAATTGATCAATGGATTCCGGAAGGACTAAATCATTATGTAGTGGTAGTTACTTTTGGGTACCGATCCGATAAACAAATTGCATTAAAATTAGCCGGCCGTCAATACCGGTACATTGGAATGATGGGTAGCAAAGCTAAAATGGCAGCGTTGCGTAAAGAACTTGAAATGGAGGGAGTACCTCAGAATTGGCTGGAAAAATTGATGGCTCCGGCAGGCATTTCTATTCAAAGCAAAACACCTTTTGAAATAGCCATCAGCATTGCCGCTGAATTGATAGCTTTTAAGAATGCATCACCATAATGGCGAGTTTCATCTATCTGATTTCACTCAATAAAATTCAATACTTTTCTTTCTCAAAACCTTCTGGTTTGATCCATCGAATAGGAGGGGCTGGCTCAGGTTTTAATTCCACACGGAGATATTCCATCAGGCGAAGGGCTTCTTCTACAGCTTTTTCCAATTGAGGATCTTGCCCATTTATTACGAGTTTGGGTTCTTGAATTACTTCAATATCCGGTGCTACTCCAACTCCTTCGACTGCCCATTGCCCATTCACATCGAAAAACCCACCGCGTGGGGCCACAAAACGTCCCCCATCTATAAAGGGCGGGGTATCCCATGTACCTACCAGTCCTCCCCAGGTTCGTGTTCCTATCAACGGGCCAATTCCGGCTTCTTTAAACATGTAGGGAAGAAGATCACCTCCTGAACCTGCTCTTTCATTGATAATCATTACTTTAGGGCCCCAAATCCCGGCCATAGGTGTTGTCCAGGGCCTTCGGTCGTTCGCACGGCTGTTGAAGTATCCGAATAGCTGGCGGTTCATAACATCAATCATATAATCGGCAGCAGATCCACCTCCATTATTTCTTTCGTCAATGATGACCCCTTTTTTATCCTGTTGTGGAAAATAGTACCGGTTAAAAGCAGTAAATCCTCCTTGGCCTGTATTGGGAAGATATACATATGCGAGAGTGCCATTGGATAACTCATCCACTTTGCGTCGGTTTCCTTCAATCCAATCCACTGTACGTAGTCCATATTCATTGGCTACCGGATTGATTACCCATTCTTTTGAATCATTGTAATTGATGGATTTACCGGTACGTATGCGTATAGTTTTTCCTGCGGTTTGTTCAAATAGACTGTAAATATTGACGCTTGCATCCAGACGCTGACCATTGACCTCCAGCAGGTAATCTCCCTCCTGGATTGCATTTCCGGGAACGGCAAGAGGCGCCTTCAGATTTGGATTCCAACTTTCTCCATGGTATATTTTGATTATCCTGTAGTGACCATTGTGTATTTCATAGTCACAACCCATTAAACCAATGGGTACCCTGTCAACATCAGGCATTTCCCCTCCTGAAACATAAGAATGGCCTACGGACACTTCACCACTCATGATATCCAGCAAGTAATTTAAGTCTGTTCTGTGATGAACATGCTCTAACCATGGAGAGTACCACTCATATACATCATCCCAGGGGGCTCCATGGACATTATCCACATATAGGAAATCCCTCATGTATCTCCATCCCTCTTTAAAGATTTGTCTGTATTCTTGTCTGGGTTCAATTTTTATTTTGAAATCAGTATTGAGTTTGCCTTCTCCTGGCTTGGGAGTGCTTTTGGCAGATTGTATATACCATCCGGATCCTGTCCTGAAAAGTACATGTTCTCCATTGGATGAACTGACCATATTTAACACGCCTTTTGTGTATTCTTCGGCCTTCAGTTTTTTAATGTCGTATTTATGTATAGTTGCACCGGTTGTATTGGGTACATTTTCAAGAATGAAAAAAGAATTTTCAGGGCCATGAATCAATCCTGTATAGTTTCTTGCGGGAAGTGGAAGGTGGACAATTCTGCGATTCAATCCTTCATAGTCTACCTGAACCTGGATTTTGTCCTTCCCGGAATTCTCTTTTTTATCATTATTTTTTGAAGGATCTTCTTTTTTTTCTTCTTCTTCATCGCTTTTGGGAAGGGTGGGAGAAGGTGTGTCTTTTGATAAAATAGCCGCATAAAGATCCCTCACAATCTGGGGATCGTAAGAACTCATGTCCAGCCATCCTGAATTTAAGCCATAATTGGTGCTGGCCAGAAAATAAATCATAGTTCCATTTTGATCCCAAACCGGAGTTATGGCATCTGCCATCCCATCGGTAATCTGAATTCTTTTGTTACTTTCCACCTGATATATAAAAATGGCTTTAAAATGATTGTCTAACTGGCGGGCATAAGCAACCCATTTGCTGTCAGGAGACCACACCGGATTCATGGTTCGGTTAGGATGGGCATACCGATCGGTATCAATGATCCTGCTGGCGCCATTCCCTGTATCAACTATCCAAAGGTTATAGTCAGTATCTGTGAACGCAATGTATTGGCCATCGGGGGACCAATCGGGGGCATAAAAAAATGTTTTGTTCTGAATATCAATGATTTTACGATGCTTACCAAATTGATCCGCTACCACCAACTGATATTCCCCTGTTTCATCACTAAACCAGGCCATTTGATCCCCTTTGGGTGACCAGATGGGTGTTCGATCTGCAACACCGGGAGCTTGGGAAATATTCCTCACAGATCCTTCTTCTCGGGGAATGCTTACAATCTCACCTCTGACTTCAAAAAGTGCTCTTTTACCATTGGGTGAAAGGAAAGGCTTTGTCAGTTCATTGTCTTTCACTGATTTCCATCGGGGTCTGGAAAAATTCATATCTCCTTCCACGTGGATTTCAATTCTGGTGCTTTCTCGGGAATCCGGATTGAGTAAGAATAAATACCCGGCACATTCATATACAATGGCATCTTTTCCCGCATCCAGATTTTTTATGTCGTATTTTTTATGAAAAGTGATTTGTTCTTCTTCGCCGGTAGCCGGATCAAATGACCAGATGTTGCTGGCGAAATCCCTTTCGGATATATAGTACACTTTTCCTTGATACCATACCGGTTCTAAATGTCTCTCTTGTGAGGGTTGAGGAATAGTCATCAACTCTTTGGTTGCCATGTCTACAATCCATACAGGCATGGCCTGACCACCTCTGTAATTTCTCCATTCGGGATCCCAGGATGTTATAGGAATGTATGCGATGTATTTGCCATCGGGGGATATCTTACCATATGCTGCCCTTGGAATATCGAGTTCGGTGGGAAAAGGCTCATCAGGGCCTATGGTAAAGAATTTATTCATTTGCTCAGGCCTGCCGTTTCGACCCGATCGGAACAGAATTTTTCCGTCGGGGGTCCATCCTTGTACAAAGTCACCTCCGGGATGCCAGGTTAGTCTATTGGGTTCGCCGCCATGGGAAGGCATTAAGTACACATCAATATTTCCATCATATTCAGCAGTAAAAGCTATCCATTTGCCATCTGGAGAAAAATGAGGTAATGATTCTTGTCCTTCATGCGATGTGAGTCGTATGGCCTGTCCACCTTTTCGCTCAACTTTCCAGAGATCATTGGCATACACGAAAACAATATGCGTGTCTGAAATGGTGGGTTCGCGAAGCAGCTGAGTACCTTGTGCATTGAATGAAATATAGCAAATGGTGAAAAACAAGCTGAGGAATAATACTTTTTTGGAGTACATAGAGAGGATTTATATTAAATGATTGAATTCCTTAAATAATCAAATTTCACCTTGCTTCATAGAAATTCTCCAGATCAAGGTTTATGAAAACTGTCAATATTTTATGAGAGAGATAGTTATTATATAATTCGTTCACCGCTTTCTTCATTTACTTTTCTTCTTCATGTTTTCGTATCAGGTTCATTGAACACTCAATTACATAAATTCTCTTACTGATGGGTAGTTTCTGTATTTCTTATAAGTTCTTTGACTTTCATAGTCAATATTTTGATTTCGAAATATACGAATTTTTACTCATAAACTCCATTATCTTTCACAACCATTTGATTTTGAAGGTAAATTTTGAAAATTTCTTTCTTACCCAAATTTTGTGATTTCAATCCCTCCATAATTATTCCCAGTAAGTTATCTGTTTTTCATGATATTTAAATGTAAGAAATTACTTAGGTTTTATGAAACACCATCACTTAACATCATTAAAGATGAATAATAAGAGTGAAATTTGATTATCATCGTTTTTTTATTTTGATAATATCAATCCTGCTTTTCATTTTTTTCAATTTACTTTGATTTGAAAATAAACGGATCAATAGTACAAAATGGATCAAATCACTACATCAGTTTTCATAACCATCATTGTTGTATATTTTTCTTTACTGATTTTGATATCACATTTTACATCCAGAAAAAGTGATAATCAAACTTTTTTTCTCAATAACAGAAGTTCTCCATGGATTTTGGTGGCAATAGGGATGATTGGAGCCTCGCTTTCAGGGGTCACTTTTATATCCATACCCGGAGTTGTCGGTGCGGATGGGCCCAACACCCAATTTTCATACATGCAGATGGTCATGGGTTATTTGTTGGGATATTTAGTAATTGCCACCGTACTCATGCCCATTTATTACAGGATGAATCTCACTTCCATTTATGGATATTTTGGGGAAAGGTTTGGGATGAATTCTTATAAGACTGCAGCCGGATATTTTATTCTATCCAGACTTTTAGGAGCTTCTTTCCGATTGTACCTGGTTGCCATGGTGTTGCAATTATTTGTAATGGATCAGTTCAATATTCATTTTATCTGGACAGTATTGATTACCATAGTATTGATATGGGTGTATACTTTCAGGGGCGGGATCAAAACGATTGTAGTCACTGATACTTTACAAACATTTAGTATGCTGACAGCTGTAGTGCTTACTATTTGGTATATAGGAAAAGCAATGGATCTCAATAGTGTCGGAGAGATTGTGGATACCATTCGTCAAAGTGAATATTCCAGATGGTGGTTTTTTGACAGAGGCTGGAACGATCCCAATAATTTTTTTAAGCAATTCATCAGTGGCGCTTTGATTGCCTTAGTTATGACCGGTATGGATCAGGATATGATGCAAAAAAATCTGTCATGTAAAAATATCATCTCCGCTCAAAAGAATATGTTCACCTTTTCCATCATTCTTTTTTTTGCCAATATTTTGTTTTTGTCTCTGGGTGCTTTGCTTTATATATTCGCAGTCACTAAAGGAATAGACATACCCGCCAATACCGATCAATTGTATCCGGTCATAGCACTTTCGCATTTACCGTCTGTGGTAGGAATATTATTTGTATTGGGATTAATAGCGGCCGCATACAGTAGTGCTGATTCAGCATTGACTTCATTAACCACTTCATTTTGTATTGATTTTTTGGGCTTCGAACGCAGAGATAAACATGAAAAATGGAAAAAAAGTACAAGACTTAAAGTACATATTGGCTTCTCATTTCTGACACTGATCATTATTGTTGCATTCAAGTATTTGGTTGACAGTGCAGTAATCAATGGTTTATTTATAGCCGCCGGATATACGTATGGTCCCATTTTGGGTCTCTTTACTTACGGAATATTAACCAGGAAGAAAATCAAAGACAAATGGGTAGTACTGGTATGTATTCTTGCACCCATCATTACTTATGTCATTGACCGCAATTCACAAATCTGGTTAAATGGTTTTCAATTTGGATTCACTGTATTGGCATTGAATGGTATTCTGACCATCATCGGATTAATGGTAATAACAAAAAAATCAGGTACCAATGGCTAAAATCACAGAATCATCATCTTTGTACAGACATCTGGAGAAAATGTCCATGAAAGAGTTGGTGACCCACATCAATACAGAGGATCAAAAAGTAGCGCTGGCCGTGAAGGAAAGTCTTCCCGATATTATTCGTCTGAGTGAAGCGGTTTTTGAAAAGATGAAAGAAGGAGGAAGGCTTTTTTACATAGGAGCAGGCACTTCAGGCAGGTTGGGTATTTTGGATGCTTCTGAATGTCCACCTACATTTGGTGTTCCACAAGATTGGGTTATTGGGTTAATTGCCGGCGGTGATCAGGCCATACGCAAAGCAGTGGAACATGCTGAGGATGATATTCATCTGGCCTGGGAAGATTTAATAAAATACCAGATTACTAAGGAAGATGTTGTAGTTGGGATTGCCGCTTCCGGGAGTACTCCTTATGTAGTACATGGATTAAAGAAATGCAGAGAAATGGGTATACTGACAGGATGCATAACTTGTAATCCTGATGCTGAACTGATTCAATATTCCCAATTTCCTGTGGTTGTAGTTGTCGGTCCGGAATTTCTCACCGGATCCACGAGAATGAAAGCCGGGACAGCCCAAAAAATGGTACTCAACATGATCACTACGAGCGTCATGATAAAATTGGGTCGAGTAAAAGACAACAAAATGGTGGACATGCAACTGACCAATAATAAACTATGGGATAGAGGAGTCAGGATGATCGTAGAAAAGGCTCAGATTTCTCCAGAAGAAGCTAAATCCTTGCTTTTACAACATGGCAGTGTAAGAGAGGTAATCAAATACCTGGGAGTGGAATAGTTCTCTGTCTAGTGTTTTATGATTTTATACAAATAATGATCACCCGCGGAAATAATTTTCAAAATATACATACCGGGAGAAAGTGCATGAACAGGATACTGCTTGTCGGTTTGGTATTGATGGATGGAAAACTGATCCTCAAGTACCAAACGACCATTCATGTCAAACAGTAATAGACGGATGCCTGAGCCGGACAATGTATGAATGGTGATATTCAATAAATCTCTTAAAGGGTTGGGGTATGGCAAAGCCACAACAATATTTTTGTCGATGACTACATCCTTGTCTGGATACAATTGGCTTGTCGGGACAATGGATTTAGGTATCAGATCAGAACTCCAAAGTAAACGCATTACCGCATGCCCGCCTCTCTCAAAATACTCTATCCTTATGTTATATTGTTTTTGTCTTTCCAATAAAATGGTAGCAGAATGTTCTGTTTCGGGCTGCAGTACCCATTGATCTATGATCAATTGATCATCAATCCATAGGCGTACTCCATCATCACTTACTGTATAGAATGTATAAAATCCGGAGTGAATGCTTTCTATTTTGCCGGTCCATCGTATGGCAAAATCATCATTCCCAAGGAGATCGCTATCAGGGCTGCCTACATTCCAATCAAAATTAATGATAGAGTCCACTCTGCGAAATGCAGGATGGCCTGAAAACACATTTTCCTCAAAATGACCATCGAAATAATGGCCTAAAAGCCCGCTTCCTCTCCCTGCAAGTCCTTCGGTATATAGTACAGTAAGTTCCTTCATTTCAGTAGTGGCAGCAAAATTGAATTCAAATGGTAATTCCTGATTTTCCCAACCTTCGAATATCAACAATTGATTTCCATCATGAATGAGTCGTTCCACAGATACACTATGAACAATTCCATAGACACTGGTTAAAACAAAGGGAGCGGTTACGTTCTGACTGTTTACTCTTACTGCAGCCCCGGAAGGCTTACTGTTAATCGTTATTTGAATAATTTCCGGATATATTTCAGTGTAGGTGGTGTAGGAAAGTCCCTCCGAATCAGTCACTCTCAAATAAACCCTATACCAAACGTCATAATCGGTTTCTCCTATGGATGGTATCACATACATGCCTTCCTGCGCATTCTGAACAGGTGATAGGGCGGGGTGAGTATGTGTGTTATGGTGAAAATCGATCCACCAGGTAAATGCTCCAGGTTCTAAGTGGCCATCTTCCGGATCTGTACCATTACCGGAGAAAAAAATAGTGTCCCCTGCCTTATATAGAGACTGATCATGTGAAGTGAATATTTCTGCATAAGGTCTTTGGTTGGCAGTCACATGTAAAAAAACAGTCCGGCTTGTATCACTTCCCGATGCATTGGATACAATGACATAAATGGAAGTGCCTGCCATATCAATGGTAACATTGGAAAACTCCAGGAATGGAAAATTATTTTCAATTGGAGATTCATTCACAAACCATTGATAATGTAGGGGAGACTCACCACCTGCGCGGACTTCGAAGGTTGCATCTTCTCCTGCTGAAACAAGCTGATCTGAAGGCTGGCTTGAAATAAATGGCTCCCCACTCCCGGTATACTCAATCCGCATGATTCGGCCATTATCAGAACTGGTATTATCGGAGACAGATCCTCCTCCCTGTCCTCTTCTTTCAATATAATAAAATGCACCATCATCCGTCACCAGAAAGTCTACAGGCCTATCTATCCCTGTGGCAAAAACCCCTTCCACTNNGTTTTGGTAGGGTTCCGGAAATCGCATGAGTGCCGGTTGGTAAAAAGCAGCACCAATAACCGCACAACCCTGACTATGACTATATACATATACTGGATCAATGTATTGATCAGGTACATTTTGACCCGCCGCGGCATAACCTTCGATCAAATTCCATCCGTAATTTCCTCCAGGAACTAGCCGGTTTACTTCTTCAAAAGCGGAAGCTCCCACATCATTAATCATCACCATGTCCAGACCGGAATGATAGGCCATAGTAAATGGATTCCGAAATCCCAATGCATATATCGCTTTATAATTTCCATCTAAAACGTTGTAATAAGGATTGTCAGGAGGGATACTTCCATCATCCCGGATGCGAAGGATCTTCCCATGTAAACTTTGAAACCGTTGGGCCGTAGCTGCATCTGCACCATCTCCGGTGGCTATAAGCAATGTGCCGTCATTTAAAAATAACATGGGTCCGGCATTGTGAATATTCCCTGGAAGTATATCCAGATCCATGATGATCACTTCACTTCCTAAAAGTGCTGTATTCCCATTGGCGGTGAGTCGGCTGATCCTGTTTCGGTTTTCACCTGCAACTGTATAGTAAACATAAACCCAATGGTTCAGATCAAAATCCGGATGAAATGCAATACCGGAAAGGCCTCTCTCATTGGTAAAATCTACATTGAGATGGACAAAAGGGTCCGGAAGCAATGCACCATTTTCAATGATAAATATCCTTCCATCTTTATTGGTAATAAAAATACGACCGTCGGGAGCTGCTGTTATTCGGGTAGGATCCAGGCCCTCCGCAATCACTCGTTCACGGAATCCTGGGGGGAGGTCCGCACTGAAAGTATTCAAAACACAGCAAAAACACAGGGTGAGTTTAAAAAGAATTCGCATGCGTTAAATATAAGCGCATACCAATAAAAAGTCAACCTTATTCGCTGATTTGTTTAAAAACTAAGAATACACCGATGCCGGATAAGAGAAATTCAAGTGAATATCCTTGTGGTTTAACTATAGAGTGGAGTCGCTTTTCCAAATATTTTTCTGTATTTGCTCTTCCATTCTTCTTTGCCATTTAGTTTTTTCAAATACATCCCTTGGTAAAAAATATTTCTCCTCTTCATCTTCCCAAACATTTACGGAAGTGGTTTCGTCTTCACCGATGTTTTTGAATAAATAGGCAGCAAAAATCCCAGCAAATCCACCAAATAAGTGACTTTCCCACGATACACCTTCTTTGGTGGGAAGAATTCCATAAAAATACCCGCTATATAAAATAACGATGATCAATGCAAGCACAATGGAGCGTATATTTCTTCTGAATATACCGGACCAGAAAACAAAAGCAACCAGACCATACACTATACCGCTTGCTCCAATGTGATAAGATGGCCGGGCGAATAACCATACTGAAAAGCCAGTAACCAGTTGAATCACTATGAAGGAAGGAATGGCAGCCTTTCGGTAAAAGATTACCATAATAGAGGTCAAAGTGAATAGCGGGATGGTATTGGAAATTAAATGTTCAAAGCCAGAATGGATGAAGGGTCCTGAAATAATACCAAATAAGCCATCCCATTCCCTTGGGTAAATTCCCCATCGGTTTAATGAACGGTTAAATATCCATTCATAGATTTCAAATGCCCAGATTAAAAGCGTAATTGAAATGGGAAATCTTAATATTTCCAGGTATGTGCCTACATTTTTTTTCAACTCCGGATATGGATCAGATGTATTTTCTGCGAATAAGTTTTACAAATTCTGTGGCTTGTTCCGCTTTCATTTCAGAATTCCATTCATAGCGTGTGACCACTTCACTCAATAAAAACTCCTTAGCTTCTTCAAAGTTTTTGAGAACATTCAGTCGATTGATTACTTCCTGGAAATGTGAAAAATTACTTTTGAAAAGTTCATGAACAGTAATTACTCTCTCATTGAGACCCATGGCTAAATGTAGATCTTTAATAGGGAGGCGGCTTAATTTTTGACTTAAGTCACCGCTTTTTTCCTCACTGAATATTTTTTTACTCCATTCATCCCATTCAAACTCTGTTGGAGCTTCCAGATGATGATCTGCAGGTTGTGGAGTGACCACTGGCGATTGACCATTCCTGCTTTTTATACTACTTTCTTCAAGGATTGGCTCTGTAACAGGGTCTTCCAATATCGTTTCAAAAATACTTTCTTCAAGCACTTTTGCTTTCTTCTTACTTTTGGGTTTTTCTCTGATGTCAAAAGACTCAACACTGATCGTTCCTTCGGTTTTATCTTCTTCTTCTAATACCTTTTCATACAGATCGCGAATATAACTTTTCAGTAGATCGTATTCAATGGTGCTGTATCGTCCTTCTTCTGATATGGCTTCAATCAGATGATTGATTTTTCTGAGTTGTTTTTTTACTTTTTGAATTTTCATTTCAAATTTATTTTAATAAGGGTTGACAGATTGCCGGAATACCCGATTGTTTATCATCAGATTTATAAGCATAAACTCCTGATTTTATATAATTATTTTTTAGAGGTTTAATTAAAGAGATAAAAACTAACGGATTCATCTCAATACATTCATATTACAAAAAATACTAATATGTTAAATGACAAAAATCATACCTGTTTTCAAGAGTGTACAAGAATTATTCTTTTAAAGTTCATGGTTTGTAGTAATATTGCCATTCACTAATCAGTCAACAGTATGTTTTTGGAACCCGGATTCAAAGGTCAACGGAGCGGATGGATTGAGGTAATCTGTGGGTCTATGTTTTCCGGAAAAACTGAAGAATTGTTAAGAAGGATAAAACGGGCAAGGATTGCCAACCAGAAGGTACAATTATTCAAACCCCGTAAGGATGTGCGCTATGATGAAGAAAGTGTTGTTTCTCATGATGCCAACAGTGAAATATCCATTCCGGTAGAAAAGGCGAATGACATTTTTCAATATATAAAAGATGTCAATGTAGTGGCCATAGATGAGGCACAATTTTTTGATGATGATTTACCTGCTGTTTGTGAAAAGCTGGCATTGAATGGAATCCGGGTCATCATTGCCGGATTAGATATGGATTTTAAAGGGAATCCTTTTGGGCCGGTTCCAGCTTTATTATCAAAAGCTGAATATATTACTAAAGTGCATGCAATTTGTCCTCACTGTGGTAATCTGGCAACCCATTCATACAGATTGAGTCATGAGCAACAGACAGT
>JRYF01004306.1_pt1 | contig 18494 bp, 18 predicted proteins | sample 235331 | NCBI WGS metagenome assembly JRYF01 (sample SAMN03074217, study PRJNA261475) | activated sludge metagenome | biome: Wastewater Treatment Plant; feature: Wastewater; material: Activated sludge; isolation source: activated biomass of a wastewater treatment plant treating hydrocarbon... ...
ACCTAGGACCTTTCGAGTATCAGTCGAATGCTCTAGCCAACTCCCTATCACCTCGTAAACATCGGTGATTTCCTCCCCCTGGTCGGAACCGGACAAAATGCTATCCGCATTTTGTAGACTCGCGCGCACAGTAAAACCCAGAGTGCGCGTTCTAGGGGTCGAACCTAGGACCTTTCGAGTATCAGTCGAATGCTCTAGCCAACTGAGCTAAACGCGCACTCTGGGTTTTACCAAAGATATATCAACACTTGGGTACGAAGAAATTCGTGCCCGATACTATAGCAGAAAAACCGTAAAGATGTAAATCCTTAAGTCGCTGGAGCGGTTTTGGGTATTAGGGGTTTATACCAACCCGCTCTTCGATAGTCTTGATTCTTTCCTCGAGACTGAGTGAACTGGTTTGCATTGCGTAGACGGTAGTCTTTAACTGGAGAGCCAACATGCCCACAAAACCAGCGAAACTAATACATAAAGTCCAAGCGATCGGTTGAAAATATTTATATTGTTCTAATTTTTTGCCTGCCATACTCGCTAATTATAGCAGTTATTGCCTGGGGTGGGGTACTTTTCCACCGCGCTAAAACCACTCTTCCCAGATCAAGTAAAGTCGGGTAGGCTATCAATAATTATGACGATAGAGTATTTTCAGGGTAAAAAAATCACGGTGATGGGTTTAGGACTTCTCGGACGCGGGGTTGGGGATGCTAAGTATATTGTTGAAGCTGGTGCCGCCGAGGTGATTGTGACTGACCTCAAGCCAGCTCTTGATTTGAAGGTTTCGGCCTCTGAGTTGGCTAATTATTCAAACGTGCGCTTGGTTCTGGGTGAGCATCGGTTGGAAGATTTTTTGAATCGAGATTTGGTTTTGGTGGCAGCGGGTGTCCCGCTTGATTCACCGTACTTAAAACACGCTAGAGACAATGGTGTGACTTTGGTGCAGAGCGCCGCTCTGTTTGCTGAATTGTCTCAAGTACCGGTTATTGGTGTTACCGGTACTCGCGGTAAGAGTACGGTTACCCATATGATTCATCATGTATTGTCAGTTACGACCGACGGAGCAGTCTTGCTTGGTGGAAATGTACGTGGCGTTTCTAATCTTCAATTACTTAAAGAAGCTACTCCTGACTCGCTCTGTGTCATGGAGCTCGACTCGTGGCAACTTCAGGGTTTTGGTTGGGCAGGTATTAGTCCGTCGGTCTCGGTCTTTACTTCCTTCATGCCCGACCACCTCAATTATTATCAGACCGGCGGGCGAAATTATAAGGATGCGATGGTGCAGTATTTCACCGACAAAGCGCAGATATTTTTACATCAAGACCAGAGCGGTACTCTAGTAACTACGCCCGCGGTCTTCGCTTGGGTTAAGCAGGTCTTTCCGGATGTTAAGCTCGACCAAGAACTGGTGTTAACCGACGCTTCAGTAATTCCCGATGAAGCGGTCTTGGCCATGCCTGGGGAACACAATCGTTTGAATGCCGCTTTGGCCTATGAGGCACTGCGGGCGGTTGGTTTGTCCGAGGCAGAGATCTTAAATGGTTTGGCGAGCTTTCCTGGTGTGCCGGGGCGACTAGAATATTTAGGTAGCTTAAATGGTGTACGCGTCTATAATGATAACAATGCCACCACACCGGAGGCGACCCTGGTCGGAGTGGAGGCGGTGTTGCCGCTTGGTCCTGTTGTCCTCATTGCAGGAGGGGCGGACAAGGCTTTGTCCTTTGAAGGTCTAGTGGAGGCAATTCGGCAGACTAAGCGTACGATTTTTCTGCCTGGTACCGGCACCGAGCGCTTGCTGAAAGAATTACCGGACGAACTTAGATCAAGGGTAGAGGTGGTGGATGGTTTAGCACCCAGCTTTGCGGCGACCAGGGCCGCCGCAACCGCGGGCGACGTCATCCTCTTCTCTCCTGGCTTCGCCTCGTTTGGGTTATTTAAAAATGAATACGACCGCAACGACCAGTTTGTAGCCTTGGTGCGGGAAGCCCTAGCGGAGGCTGAGGCGGTTGAGTAAAAAGCAACACCCCGCGCGCGGGGTGTGCGGCGGGGTGGGGAGTGAGACAGCTCACCAAGGGTAGCGGACTACCACCAGGTTGTGCTCGCGAACCCCGGGCTGATCGGCCATCATCCACCGGCGGTAGCTGGCGAGGCGCTGGTCGGAGGAGGTCTCGAGATCATCGACGTATACCTGCTCTGTGTTTATACAATACCTTGCCAGTTGGCGAAGCATCAGGGTCCGCAAATCTAGCGCTTCTAGCTTCTGGTTGATCAAGATATCTCTGCCATAAGCATCGACAAGAATCTGCATGGTGCTAGACCACGGTCCGGGCGATTCGCCTCGCGGGTTGTGGACGAAGTACTGACCGCCAATCCCGAGCGTGATCGCTACCCGCAGATACTCACTTCGTTCCCAGTCTTTCCCGCAGAGCGCGAAGGCGTTGTAGATGACGCTTCGCTCTGGATCCGGATCACTCAAGTCTACGCCGTGGAGAGCGTCTCGTGCGCAGTGGAGAACTGCTACCGGACCACCACGCACCGACCAGATCACGACTGTTGGACAGTCGCTGGTCGCCCAGGCGATTGCTTGCCCTGGTCGACGCAGAATGACACCGTCCTGACTCTCCGGACCGCGCCAGACCGACCACTCATCCTGGCTGGGCACTTCCGGGAATTCCGTCACCTGGAAGCGACCGGTGGGGTATCTGGCATTGGCCGGACGAGGCCAGAAAAGTTGGGGAGTGCGGATGGTTTTAGCCAGGTGACGGAGCTGAGCTACCGCCACCGCCTCGCCGGCTGGATCGCCGGGGTTGAATTGTAGGGCTTGGCCATACGACCAGATGAATGGTCGGACTTGGCTTGGCAGAGTCATACTCCAGACTTGATTGGTATATCGGAACGGTATGACTGCGGTTGCGGCAACAAGGCCGTCAAAGGTCAGGTTCATTTGAGATCCTTCTTCTGTGGGTGAAAAACATCCACGGATTTGATACAGTATAGGGACTTATATGTCAACCCACCCGCAGTACCGCCTATCGGATTTCTCCCGGATTCATTTTATTGGGATTGGGGGGATTGGTATCTCAGCACTAGCTAACCTTTGTGTAGCGGAGGGCAAGCAAGTATCAGGCACTAATGATAACGAGAGCCCGGCCACGCTAGACGGTTTACGGGCTAAGGGAGTAGAAATTTCGCTTGACGTTAGTGTTTTACCACCAGCCGACTTGTATGTGTTTAGTGAGGCCTGGCGTACTCTTAACTCGAGCCTCTTAGAGCAAGCGGTTGCTTCTGGTGTACCGACCATAAATTACTTTGATGCGCTTGGCTTACTCGCCAATGACTATTATCTTATTGCCGTCTCAGGCTCGCACGGTAAGACCACCACGACCGCCATGCTGATTGATGTCTTTGAGGCGGCTGGTTTTGACCCATCGGCCGTAGTTGGCTCTTTGCGCGCCAAGAGCCGGACAAATTATCGGATTGGGAAGAGTAAATTCTTTATCGCTGAGGCCTGCGAGTACCGTCGGGACTTTATGTCACTCGAGCCAGATATCTTGGTCATTACCAATCTCGAGCATGAGCACGTCGACTACTACAAAGATCTCAAGTCCGTGCAGGCCGCGTTTCGCGATCTGGCCTTGAAAGTTCCTACAGACGGTTTTATTGTCGCTAATCTGGGAGAAGCGAATGTTAGGGAAGTATTGGTGGACGATATTAAGGCGACGGTGGTGGATTATACGAAGTCACTCGACCCACTGCGGCGGCTTAAGGTGCCCGGACTGCATAACCAAATGAACGCGGCGGCGGCCAAGGCCGCCGCCGCCCTCGCCGGCATCGAAGACACCGTAAGCGAAACCGCTCTCGCCAATTTCTCTGGGACCTGGCGCCGCTTTGAGTATAAGGGTGAAGTGAATGGCGCTAAGGTATACGACGATTATGGCCACCACCCGACCGAGATAAAAGCCACTATCGCTGGCGCGCGTGAACTCTACCCAGAAGCGAAGCTAAAGCTGGTCTATCAGCCGCATACCTATTCTCGCACGCATGGTCTCTTTAATGATTTTGTCACAGCGCTCGCTTTGGCTGATGAAGTTCATCTGTTACCTATCTACGCCGCTCGCGAGGAGAATGAGAGTGGAGTATCGTCCGAGCGGTTAGTAAAAGAGATGGCTAAAAATGGCCACCAGGCCAAGGCTTGGCCAGATTTTGATTCAGTCACAGCGACACTCAAGGCTGACGCCCAGAGTGGGGAAGTGATTTTGGTGATGGGGGCTGGTAATGTGACCGAGGTGGCCGACAGGTTGACTAAAACTTAGTTTGGTAGTTTTATGATAATCAGATCAGCAACTTTGAATGAGGGATCAGTGATGGAAAACCTGTTGGCGCCTACGGTCGCTATTGTCGGTACTTTCGCCAGTTTAGCTGCCGTGCTTGTCAGGGGGGTGGTTTCCGGTGGACAAGCAGAAGACACCGATTTTTGCGACTCTTGCGACAATCTGTCTTGGTACGAACGTAACAAGATTGATCTGTTCCTGATGATTGTTGTAATTGTCACGGTAGTCGCGTGGTGTATATGGTCACCATGGCAGTGAACCATCGCGGGGTGCGCAAGCACCCCGCCTTTGCGTCTGCCGCGTAAGCAATTTTAACCAAAGCTGATAAATTGTACATTTGACTTGTACAATTTATTTGCTATAATGAAGATATGATAAAAACCGTTCAAGTATCAGAACTTAGAAGTGACTTTAAGGCAGCGCTTGGTCACGTCAAAAAGACCAAAGAGCCACTCGTCATTACGGAGCGTGGCGTTCCGACCACGGTGTTGGTTAGTATTGATGAGTACGAGGATTATTTGGCCGCTCGCGACCCCAAATTTGTCGCTTCTATCAAAGCCGCCCGGTCCGAATATAAGGCAGGGAAGACTTATCGCTTTGATGATGTGTTTGGTAACCTAGATTAGTTATGGGTTACCAGATTGTAGTCACGAGACAAGCCAAGCGTGACATCGACAATCTGCCGAAAGTAGTCAAACAGCGTCTGGCTAAAAAGCTGTTTGCGGCCGCTAATCTAGATAGTCTTAAAACGGTGGCCAGGAAACTAACAGACACTAGTTGTGGTGATTACCGACTGCGGGTAGGCGATTATCGAATAATTTTTGATTTAGATGGACCAGTAATGGTGGTGTTGCGAGTGCAACATCGCAAGGATGTTTATCGGTAATTTTTTCGTGATTATGAATGAAGTAAGGACAGGTAAGTTATCGATAGTCGCTACGCCGATTGGTAACCTTGAAGACATTACCTTGCGCGCCCTGCGGACGCTTAAAGAAGCAGATTATGTTTTGTGTGAAGATACGAGAGTGACTGGCAAGCTTCTCTCGCACTACGAGATTAAGACCACTCTGCGTCGCTACGACGCGCACACGAGTGAAGGGGTGCACTCCGCTATCCTGTCTGACCTTGAGGCTGGCAAGCACATCGCCCTGGTCTCTGACGCGGGCACACCGGGGATTAGTGACCCGGGGGTGTTCTTGGTCGGTCGCGTCAGGCGCGTAGCGCCTGACGCGATTATCGAAGCGATTCCCGGTGCGTCCTCACTCACGGCGGCTTTCTCACTCGCCGGTATTGCTGGCAATGCCTTCACTTTCTTAGGCTTTGTGCCGCAGAAGAAAGGTCGCGAGACTTTCATGAAAAGTCTCGCGACCTTCGACCACCCAGTCGTGTTTTTTGAATCGGTCCATCGCATTATAAAAACTCTTGAGTCATTGCGAGCAGTCGCAGCTGATCAGTCAGTCTCGAATAGTCCAATCGATTGGACTATTACGGTCGCGCGTGAGCTGACTAAGCTCCATGAGGAAGTGGTGCAGGGTACCCCGGAAGAAGTCCGGCAATACTTCCTTGACCATCCCGACCACGTCCGTGGGGAGTTTGTGGTAATTGTCGACACCAAATAATTCATGAAAAAGTTAATCTTAGGACTAGTTCTGTTATTACTGCTAGTGGCAAGTATGGTTGAATATCATTACTTCAGTGATCCCCAACGCGTTTGCAACGGCTTAGGTCCTGGTGAAGTTTGTTTTTGTACTGATGATATACCAATCAGCGCTTGCTCAGTTGAAAAAATTGTTGAGTAAAGTCGCTAATTATCCCCAATTTTGCGTAATGTAGAGTAGTTGGGTTATACTTACAGTATCGGCTATGTCTAAAGGCACGTTAGTTTTCTTCATTGGTATTATCATCACCCTAACGCCTTTTCTCGGTATTCCCGAAGCTTGGCGTCAGTACACCATTGCTGGAGCTGGGGCGCTCTTGATCCTGATTGGTTATATGCAACGGCGGGAGCTTTATTTGGCCCGGATTGATCGTGGCAATGGCGAGCGCGGCACGGATTCATTTGTTGAATCAACCGAGCCCTTATTTACTCCCGGGGAGTTAAAATAATCCTATGACAAAAATCATCATCGCGCTCGCGCTTGGAGTGGCCGGTGTTTTGGCGGTGCTGAGTCATGCGCCACTATCCTTACCGCAGGATGTTTATGAACGCGACTTAGCGCTGGCCTCAACCGTTGAGTCAGACGAAGTTGCGTTGACGGAGTTGGTAGTAGAGCCAGTCACCGATGATAGGCCGGTAGTGACGCATGTCCCACTTCCCGATCAAGTCAAAGCCATCTACATGACCGCTTGTGTGGCGGGCACTCCCAGTTTCCGTGATCGCTTGGTGCGCTTGATTGAGGAAACCGAAATCAATAGTGTCGTTATAGATATCAAAGATTACTCGGGCACCATTTCGTTTCGGCCGGAGAGTCAGGCTTGGCTACCAGCCTGGCAAGCGGCACAGTGCGGGGCGCGGGATATGCGGGAGTTTATTGCCGACCTGCACGCTCGTAATATTTTTGTGATTGGCCGCATCACTGTCTTTCAAGACCCTTTTTATGCTGTGCGCTTCCCGCACTTAGCGGTAAAGAAGGCTGACGGGAATACGGTCTGGAAAGACCACAAAGGATTGTCGTTCATTGATGTGGCCGCGCGTGAATACTGGGACCATATCATTGAGTTGTCGGTTGAGTCATACAATCTGGGGTTCGATGAATTAAACTTCGACTACGTGCGCTATCCTTCCGACGGCAATATGCGAGATATTGCTTTTCCGCACACCGCGGCGAGCGAGTGGGGTGATAATCGTCCGGCCAACCTGGAAGCGTTCTTTAGGTATCTACACGAAGCGATGACCGACGAGTCGCGCTTCGCCACTTGGCGACACGAAGGAACTGGTCGCGAGCGGGCGGTGCCGTGGACTTCGGCTGACCTCTTCGGTATGACCACTACCAATTTCGACGACTTATCAATCGGGCAAATTCAGGAGCGGGCGGCACCGTATTTTGATTTTATTGCGCCGATGGTCTATCCCTCGCACTACCCGAGAAATTATCTTGGTTTTAGCAATCCAAACGATCACGCCTACACCATCGTTCACCACGCTATGAAAAGTGGTGTGGAGCGAATGCGTGCTCCAACCACCAGCTTGCCTGGATTCAAGCACGAGCGTATGGGTACTTCGACGCCACCCATATATACCAAACTAGTTTATGGACCAGAGCACATGCGGACTTGGATTCAGGATTTTAATTACGGCGGTATTTATGATGCCGACAAAGTACGCGAGCAAATTCAAGCCAGCTATGATGCCGGGGTGATGTCGTGGATGATTTGGTCACCGTCCAACAACTACACCCGAGGCGCCCTCAAAGCGCCCGGCACTAGCGAGCTTCCGGTAAGTTTGAAGGAGCCGGTAACTGTGACTAAGCCGTCTGATAATACGGTTGAGTAGGGTATCATGAGAGGTATGGATGATGAGGATGTTAAACCTCGACGGTTTTATGCTGTCAGTTACCACGAAGACATACCGCGGCCGGGGCGGGGTCTCTTGATTCCGTATCTAAGTCAGCGTATTAAACAGAGTCAGCGCACTATAGGCCAAGCCGCTAGTATGCTCCTGGTGCCCTTGGCGGGTTTTTTGTTCTTTACGGCGGCCGGTTTGGTAGGCACGACGGCCTACACTCACGGGTATCTTAGTTTCCCGACCGGTACCACCCAGAGGGCGGCTCTGCCGGCGATAACAGTCTTAAATACCGCCACTGGCTTGACCGAACCGCTAACTTATGGCCCTCAGCCAACCCTCAGTCAGGCTAATTTTTTTGTTGATACCCGCGAGGCGTTTATCGCGGCGGGGACGACCTTTATTGAAGCTGATCTCGCGGCTATGGAGTTGCGTTATTTTGAGCACGGGGTGTTGCGTTTGCAACTGCCGATTGCCGCCAAAGGCAAGCCAGGTTCGTGGTGGCAAACACCAGCCGGTCTTTACCAGATTGAGTTTAAGCGCGACCGTCATTTCTCCAGTATCGGGCAAGTGTTCCAGCCGTGGAGCATGGGCTTTCAGGGTAATTTTTTCATCCACGGCTGGCCGGAGTATGCTAGTGGACAGCCGGTACCGGAGGGTTACTCTGGTGGCTGTATTAGATTGAGCAACGAAGATGCTAAAACTCTCTTCGATTTGGTCAAGACCGGTACGCCGGTCTTGGTGCACGAGGAGAGACAAGCAAACGACACTTTTCTTTATGAGCCACGCATTCCCAACCTAGACACCGGACACTACCTGATTGCTGATGTGGAGAACGGGGCCATCCTGGCGGCGAGTGATTTGGAAGCGGTCGTACCGATTGCTTCCATCACCAAGCTAATGACCGCTTTAGTGGCGGCTGAGTATATCAATCTTGATAGTTCGGTGTTGGTGCGCCAGCCGACTTTTGTGGAGTCATTAATACCGCGACTTGGCGAACGGAGTCGGGTTTCAATGTACAGCTTGCTTCAGCTACTTTTAGTTGAGTCTTCTAACGAAGCCGCTGAAGTCATCGCTGCGCAATTGGGCCGCGAGCGTTTCATTCGCCATATGAATGAAAAAGCGATCGCCATTGGAATGAACCAGACCAGGTTTGCCGATCCCTCGGGCTTAAGTGCTGAGAACGCTTCTTCACTGCACGACCTTTTGCGCTTGGCCCAGTACCTTTACCGCAACCGCAGTTTTATTCTGGAGCTGACCGCCAATCAAAATTTACCGACCGCATACGTGAGCGGGGAGTTTGGGCGGTTGGTAAATTTTAATTTAGTCGAAGGGATGGATAATTTTGTCGGTGGCAAGGTGGGAGAAACCCTGGCCGCCGGCCAGACTTCACTCTCACTTCACCGCTTCTTGGTCCGAGGCAAGGAACGCATTTTGGCAGTGATAATCCTAGGCTCCGCCAATCGTAACGCGGATGTGCTGTCGTTATTTAGATACGCCGAGGAGCGGTTTAGTAGATAGAGGTCTTTATTTTATGTTGTAGATATTAGCTAGTTTAGTTTGCCACTCTGAATAAGTAGCTTCGGTGACTTTATTTTTATGTGGCGATTCAGTGTAAGGTGTCTTAACTATCACATTAGCTTTAGCGAGAAAATATTGCTGCAATTCGGCCTCTCCTAAAGTGTCCGACGGCTCACCTTTACTATAATTAGTTTCTTTTGACCAATAGTCTTCATCCATTAAGCCATAGCTCAGACTTAGATAGAAAGCCTTTAAATTTTTAATTTTATTTAGGAGTTGTTCGTCATCACCAGCAATGACTTCTGAGCTTAAGCCTCTTTGCGTCATTAGTAATGCTGCCAAAGTAGCCCTGTCTTCTCCACTATCAAACATGCCGTAACCATGAGCAAAGCCAGGTGGTTTGACTAGGCTGTAGTCATGACCAATTACTTTTCCTGTTTGGTCGAAGATTCGAGTTTTGTCGATATACTTAGAACGAACAAGTAGGTTGTGTGCCTTGAATAGATTCTCCCATTTTTCAGTAAAACGAAATTCTTGAATTCTAGGTGTCGATTCCGTCGATTCGACATCAATGAAGTGGTGGCTTAATTCGTGGTGTATGACGGTTATAAACTGTTCCGGAGTACTACCTTTTGTCCAGTCTTTCATATCCAACTCTGTTTGTCTGGCTGGTTGACTAATACGGTAACGATTGGGCACATCAGAGTCTTCGTTCCAGTCATAAGTTACAACAATGCCAGTTTGGTGCTCTTGGGCGGCCGCTTCTAAATGTCCCATGTATGAAAACCCCTGCACGGTCTCATTCGCTGATCCTTGTCTAGGTCTTGTTAGGATTGATATGCTATGTAAGCCAGATTGGCTTATTACGAAAGTCGGATACTCCGCCAGAGTCTTGGCCAATAGCTCCAAAGCTTCCAATTTTTTGGCGGGTGATAGTTCGCCCATGCCCGGATAATTCTTATCAGAGGTAGCAAGTATGATTTCGTCTTTGTCAATTTCAAGACGGAGTTTGTATTTTTCTTCCAAGGCTAACTTTAAATTAATGATTGAAGTTTCCAGCTCAGTTTGTCTAATCGCCTCATCAATTTCTGGTTGTAGATTGGGTTCACTAATTTCGGCGTCAGGTGAAAGAGCTCTTACCGCAGTCCCTACGGTAAGTAGTTTCAAGAACTCGCGCCGATTTATTCCAGATCCTTCCATATTCTCTGTGATTGCCTAATAATAACATGCGATACAGTCTAGATTCACAACGATGACTTTTTCTAATGATATACTATAAGGCATACTATGGGGTTCGATCCCGAGAAAATTACTTTTTTTGCTAAGACTGATGCGCGGGGGGCGCAAGTGCCGTTCGGTATTAAGGCCAAAGACCGCCAACGTCACATGTATGTTATCGGCAAGACTGGTATGGGTAAGTCGACCCTCTTGGAGAACATGGCGGCGCAAGACATCCAAAACGGTGAAGGGATGGCCTTCATCGACCCGCACGGTTCAGCGGCCGAGACTTTGCTCGATTATGTTCCCGAACACCGCGTCAACGACGTCATCTACTTCGCACCGTTTGACCTCGGTAACCCGATTTCTTTCAACGTGATGGAGGACGTCGGTCCCGACAAGCGACACTTGGTTGTCTCGGGTCTTATGTCGACCTTCAAAAAGATTTGGGTGGATGCGTGGAGCGCGCGTATGGAGTACATTCTCACGAACGCCCTCTTGGCCTTGATTGAGTATCCTGACACCACACTCCTGTCAGTCAATCGTCTTTTTTCCGATAAGGTCTATCGCAATCGCGTCATCGACTATATCAATGATCCCGCCGTCAAAGCCTTTTGGACCGAGGAGTTCGCCAACTACACCGACCGCTTCGCGGCCGAAGCCTTGCCCGCCATCCAAAATAAAATTGGTCAGTTTACCGGCAATCCTTTGATTCGCAACATCATTGGTCAACCACACTCTAGTTTTGATATTCGCCAGATTATGGATGAGAAAAAGATTCTGATTATGAATCTCTCTAAGGGTTTGGTGGGGGAGACTAATGCCAATCTGCTTGGTTCGATGCTTACCACCCGTATTTATCTGGCGGCGATGAGCCGGGCCGACCTACCGGTTGCAACCATGAAGACGATGCCGAACTTCTACTTCTATGTGGATGAGTTCCAAAGCTTTGCTAACGCTACCTTTGCCAATATTCTCTCGGAGGCGCGAAAGTATCACCTCAACCTTATTATTGCGCACCAGTACATCGAGCAGATGGAAGAGGATGTGCGCAACGCGGTCTTTGGTAACGTCGGTACAACGATTGCATTTCGAGTCGGTCCTTTTGACGCCGAGGTTTTGGAGACGGTATTCTCGCCGCGCTTTTTGGCAACCGATTTGGTTAATCTCGGCTTCGCGCAGATTTATCTCACTCTCATGATTGACGGCATTGGTTCGCAACCGTTCTCCGCGATCACTCTGCCGCCCGTAGAGCGCCCGCGGGTGTCTTGCAAAGATATGGTGATTGCCGCCAGTCGGCAAAATTATACTAAACCCCGAGCGATGGTAGAGCAGATTGTGCTCGACCTTCATACTCCACAAAAAGACGACAAGTCGGAGAAAAAACCGCGCGAAGAAAAGCCTCGACCAGTCGAGGTTAATGGTAGCCATAAGTCCTCCAGCGGTAATCGTGACACCAAGCGACCAGCCGAAGATCGGCCACGGAGAGACGCGCCTGACCGAGTCAAGGAGTCAAAGCCCAAGACATCATCCGAGCCAGGGAGCGAAGGTAATCATGCCAAAGCTAAACCGACCACTCCTAAGCTGGATGATTTGCGGTCAGTCTTGTCGAAAATAAGTGAACAAGCTTCGAAATCTGAGGCGGTAACTAGCCCAGATAGACCAGCTCCCAGGGTAGTCGAAGCAGACAAGCGAGAACATAATCGTCAGTTAGGTGATAAACCCAAAGACCGGTCTCCGAAGCCTACCGATCTGTCCAGTGTCTTAGCCGTTCTTAAAGTCAAGACGGCTACAGCGGCTGTCACACCACCCAAAAATTCTCTGGCCAAGAATCAGACTTCCGCAACGACAGCCAGTGAGCGTCCTAAAATCAATGGTTCGATTGGAGTGGAGAAAGATAAAGCGGAATTGGCTCGCCTCGCGGCTGAGACGGAAGCGGAGTTTGCTAAACTCACCGGAAGTACCGATCCGGCGGATGATCCTCTACATCCTAAAAAACTCAAACAGTTATTACAAACCAGTCATAAAGAACGCAATCCATTTAGTAAATAACCAACCCTACCATGACCACCCTAGCCCGCTTGACCGTTACTCTAATCATCACTCTTAGCACCATGCTCACCGTCACTTTGGCCGAGGCCGCTGTGATCATCAATGAGATCGCTTGGATGGGTGGGGCGGCCTCGGCCAATCACGAATGGATTGAGCTTTATAACACTAGTGACGAACCGATTGACGTGACGGGTTGGACGATTAAGGATGGTATGAATCTTAATATCAATCTGAGCGGTACGATTGCTGGTGGTGCTTACGCGGTTTTGGAGCGCACTAGTGACGACTCGGCACCGGGACCGGCGTTCTTAATTTATACTGGCGCTTTGGTTAATACTGGTGCGACCCTGACCTTGCGCAATGCCGACGGGCAAATTGTCGACCAAGTCGCTGGCGGTGAGAATTGGCAAAATATTGGTGGTGACAATACCACCAAAGAGACGGCTCAGTATACGAGTACGGGCTGGGTGACCGACACGCCAACTCCCGGCGCTCCCAATAATTCTGGTCGCACCACCGTGACCGTTTCGTCCTCCGGTACCAGTCAGTCGACTAGCGGGAGTGCTACGACGCGCACGACCAGCCAAACTAAGTCACAGACAGTGTCTTTGACTTTGCCCGATGCCACGCTTCGTCTCCAGATTGATGGACAGAGTCTGGCCTACGTCAATCAACCCCTGCGCTTTTCGAGTGTAGCCACTGGTGTCGCCTCGCGCATTGTTGACTCGCTACAGTACAATTGGAATTTTGGCGATACGAATACCGCGACTGGTAGCAAGGCAGTCAGTCATCGTTATGCTTATCCGGGAACTTATGTTGTTACCTTGCGCGCTGGTTACGCCCGTCACGAGCAGGTAGTCAGGCACGAGATAACTATTCTGCCGGTCACCTTTTCGCTTACCAAAAACGAACGCGGTGACATTCAGCTCCACAATGACGCGCCTTACGATGTCGACATCTCTAACTATCGATTGGTGGGCGTGGAGAGCCTGACTCTGCCGCCGCATAGTATTATGCTCCCGCGTTCGACCATTACCGTGCCTAGCGGACGCTTAGGAGTGTTGCCCAACTCGCTGGTGGCGCTCTATGACCAAGCGGGTAATTTGGTGGCTTCGACACTACGGGCGATTACCCCGGTGGTGGTGCAGGCGGCGGCGGAGCTACCCGCGCAAGCGAGTGTGACGACGAACACCAGAGCTCCTTTAGTGAGTATAGACACCCCACCCAGCCCCGCCGTCGCCTTCACCTTTGCCAGCGATCGGGCCGCAGTTGAGACTGAAACGATAGTCGAGGTGGTTGAGGTCGTCGAAATTGAAGCGACTGATTCAGATGATGATGAGTGGGGGGAGGCGGTAGTCGGCCGAGTTAGCTCGCTGCCGACTGAACCAAGTTCCCGCGAGTTGGCTTTTGGTTTTTTGGTGCTACTTTTGGTTTCGGTTGTGTATTTGCTTCTGCGTCGCCGGCCCACCCAATCATCAGCCGTGTAACCATATTCAGACTCGTTTAGTTTTAATCAAGAATGTCTCTCGGTCACGCCAAAACTAAAGTCGTCATCGTCGGTGGTGGTACTGGTACGCACACTGCTTTACGTGGACTTAAACGTTACGCCGATCGATTAGATATTGCGGCGATTGTGACCATGGCCGATTCGGGTGGGTCGTCGGGGCGTTTGCGTGATGAATTTGGTCAACTGCCAGCCGGTGATGTTCGTAATGCTTTAACCGCCCTCGCTGCTGATGGTGATGAACACGACCTTCTTCTGCGTGAACTCTTCGAGTATCGCTTTGCTCGCGGGAGTGGTTTGTCGGGGCATAATTTTGGTAATCTCTTTCTAACCGCTCTCACTGATATTTTGGGTAGTGAGTCGGCGGCGATTGTGGCGGCTAGCCGGATCTTGCGTGTCTCGGGACGGGTGGTGCCGGTAACGCTTGATCAAACTGATCTCGTCGCCGAGTATTCTGACGGCACTCTACTTGGCTCTGAACACGCGATTGACACTCATGTCTGTGGCCCGGGTGTACGTATCACTTCACTTCGGCTTTCCAAACACGCGACCCTGAACCCCGAGGCAGAGACCACCTTGTCTGAAGCGGATCTGATTGTGATCGGTCCCGGTGATCTTTATACCAGTGTCTTGGCCAACTGCGTGGTGCCAGGTTTCGCCGAGGCTCTCGCTAGCGCGTCCGCTCGAGTGGTCTACGTCGCCAATCTGATGGCTAAGGCTGGCCACACGACCGGTCTTCACGCCGCGGAACACCTGGCTGAAGTGGAGCGCTACGCGAAGCGCACCCCAGATGTCATGATTGTTAATTCCTCACCCCTATCACCAGCTCTGCTTCTGCGCTACGCTGAGGAGGGTGCGCACCCGATTGAAAACAATTGTGTCGACGGTGTCTGTCGAATCTATAGCGCACCCCTAGTGAGTGAGCGTATTTATGATCCGGTTTCGGGCGATGAACTTAAGCGCAGTTTAGTGCGACATGATGCGGACGCTTTAGCTAAAGCAATTTTGGCTTGTCTTAAACTAGCAGAAACCGCTTCTCCCCTAAGGCCCAACCCAACCCACGCCTAAGCACGTTATACTAGAGGTGATTATGGCTCGGAGAAATCTCTCGCGGACCGATGCTGCGGACTTTGAGCGCCGTAGTCTCGAGTATGTTATTGATAAAGCGCGTCCGGCGGACGATACGCGTTATGTGTCGGTCGAAGAAGCAATTAATGAGGAATCTGTTCTAGAACTGGAATCAGATCGGAACGTCACTCGTGTCTTGTTTATCTCGAGGGATGAGTCTCTTCTTAATCCCAGTCAACAATCCCTGGATGGTTACGTTGACCTAGCCGAGTTGTTTGATGAGGTGCATATACTGATCTTGCGTCAGGGTATACCCACTAAGACGCCGGTCATTCGAGTGGCAGACAATGTCTGGATTTACACCGCGACTCATCCATTGTGGTGGGGTACGGCTTTTACTGGATTTGAGCTTGTGCGTGACCAGTTGGTGTTTGCCGAGGGTTTCCGAGCCGACCTTATTGTGGCGCGCGATGCCTTTGAGTCGGCGGCTCTGGCCTGGTATTTGGGACGCAAATATGAGCGGCCGGTTCAGGTACATGTCTTGGAGAGTTTTTATACCGACGAGTTTTTGCAAGCCGCCAAAGTCAACCGCTGGCGCCGTCTCCTCGCTAAGCAGGTCTTGAAGCGAATTAAGAGTGTGCGGGTGAGTACGCGCGCGCTTCTCAATGAGCTGAGTAAAAAGTTTAAGTTTAAGGATTTGGCTATTTTACCCCGTTTGAACAATTACGAAAGTATGATCAGCGCACCCGCCACGCTCGAACTCAGAGACAAATACAAACCCTTTGTTTTTATTATGCTTTATGTTGGTAAGTTGCGTTATGAGGCCGCCTTTGTGTCCGTTCTAGACGGAGCACGCTTTGGTCTGCGTAACCCGCATTTGGGCCTGATCGTACTGGGGAAAGGTCCGGCTCAGAAAGAGTTCGAAAAACGCACAGAAATTCTCCAAGTCAAGCCACAGGTAGTCTTTGAACCTGAAGTCAAGGAAATTGTGCCTTACTTGAAGTCCGCCAACGTACTTTTGGTGCCAGACACCGACCCCGAGAGCGAGGAGACCGTTCTGATGGGTGCGGCGGCCGGGATACCGATGATTATGGCGCATACTCCAGCGCGCGATGATATGTTTAAGGATGGTGAGTCGGCCCTTTTCTTCTCGGCTGGCAATATTGATGAGATTAGCCTGAAGCTAAATTTATTAATGAATGACATTATGTTGCGACGGCAGTTGGTTGAGACAGCTCAGGAAATTATCCGGTCACGCTTTCACGAAGATCCTGCTGTCTACAAGCAAGCCTATCGGTCTAGTATCGAACAAGTGCTATTCTTAGCGGAGGACGAAAGTGAGGCGGAGCAAGTAACAACCGCTGTCGACTCAGTTAATCATGCTCAAAGCTAGGCACAGTGCGATTAAGTTTTTTGGCCTCGGCTCACCAACCGCGGCGCCTTTGCTGTATTCATATCTTAAAGAACACCCCGAGATTTCGCTTCCTGCGACTGACCCAGCCTTTTTTTCTGATGTCAATCGCTATGCTGAGGGCTTAGCTTGGTACGAGAGTCAGTGGCCACCAGCGAAGGAGGGGGTAGTGCAGGGTGAATTGGCTTATGATTATTTAAGGTACGCACCGGCCGCCGGATTGATTGCGAGAACCTATCCGACCGCTAAGGTATTAGCGGTGATTGAGAATCCGCTTCTTAGCGTCAAGGTGGAATACATTGAAGCGCGCCGCGCGGGGGAGGGCACAGCGCGAGGCAGTTTGGCTGATTTTTTGGCTAAGAATCCTGAAGTCTTGCAACGAGCTTGTTACGGTCGCCAATTAGTTCCTTATTTCAGTTACTACGCCACCACCGACTTGTTGGTTTTGACCGCGAGCGAGGTGAGAGACGACCCTCTGCGGGCGATTGCGACCGTTTTTAATCACCTTGGAGTTGATCCCAAGTTTGTACCTTTGGCTTTGCGTCACTTGGTGGTGGAGGAGGAAGACGATGAGAAGAAAAAGCCAGGCCTCATCAAGCGTACTTACCGTTTTCTGAAGCGTCAAATCGCTAATCTTTACGGTGTCTTGAGACGCCTTATCAAGCCTCCGGTCGTGCCGGTTGAGACCGCTGCCGTCACAGCCCTGGCGCTTCGCATTGAACCCGCTCTCGAAGCTAAGCTTAAGCAGTACTTTGCGCCGGATGTGGAGCGATTGGAGAATCTCCTCCGCCGTTCGCTTAAGTCGGATTGGGGGTTTGATATTGAGGTCAAATAGTTTTCTTCGATTGGTTATAACCTTCTTAGTTTTCAGGTGGTACTAATAAATATGAAGACTATTTTAGTGACGGGTGGGGCTGGGTATATTGGCTCGGCGGTGGCAGTGACCCTCTGGCGAGCGGGGCATGAAGTGGTGGTCTTAGATGACCTCTCAATCGGGCAAGGTGCAGTCTTGCCGAGTGAGATTAAGCTCCTTCAAGGTGATGTCTGTAATTGGGCTGAGCTCTCAGACCTGACTGCCCCCTATGACTTCGATGTCGTTATCCATTGTGCGGCTAAGAAAGCGGTAGGGGAGAGTGAACTTAAGCCGACTTTGTATTTTCACACTAATGTGCTTGGTTCTCTAAATATTCTTCGCTTGGTCGAAAAATGCGGGATTCCGCAGTTGATATTTTCTTCCACTGCCGCGGTATATGATACGCGAGCGATGACTGGAGCGGTGACCGAGTCAAGCCCTTTGGGTGCGCCTAATGTCTATGGCACAACCAAGCAAATAGTTGAAGAAGCAGTACGCGCTTATGCGCGTACTGCTCGACTTAATAACTACACCATCTTTCGTTACTTCAACGTGGCGGGGGATATCGGCTTGCGTTTCCGCGATGAGGCGGCGCAGAATGTTTTCCCCCTCCTAGCGCGGGCGGCGGCGACTGGTAGCACTTTCTCTATTTTCGGGACCGACTATGATACTAGAGATGGCACCGGGGTGCGCGACTATATTCATCTCGGCGACTTGGTCGAGGCGCATCTTTTAGCCCTAGAGAATCCTATCTCCGGCATCTACAACCTCGGTACCGGTCGTGGCTACAGTGTCCGTGAGCTTATTGCCGCCTTCGACGCGGCGCTTTCTAGACCTCTCATCGTGGCCGAAGCGCCGCGCCGCGCCGGCGACCCGCCCTCCTTAGTCGCTGACGCCACTTGGGCTGAGGTTAACCTAGGCTGGAAACCTCGCTTCACCCTCGGCGATATGGTCGAGAGTACTTTGGCGACTTATGTATAATAATCCTAATATTTATTTAATCTAGACGGTTGAAGGGACTTAATCCCTCACCACATTTG